>OBEQ011267127.1_pt1 | contig 23120 bp, 28 predicted proteins | sample 1670901 | NCBI WGS metagenome assembly OBEQ01 (sample SAMEA104232315, study PRJEB22302) | groundwater metagenome | biome: forest; feature: aquifer; material: groundwater | place: USA | collected 2011-08-07 | depth 5.4 m
ATTAAACCGCACGCCGCACCCCTTGTAGTGCTCCCCCGCCAATTCCTTTAAGTTTCAGTCTTGCGACCGTACTTCCCAGGCGGCGAGCTTAACACCTTCGCTCCGGTACTGCGCAATCATATAGATTGCGCAACACCTAGCTCGCAGCGTTTACGGCTAGGACTACTCGGGTATCTAATCCGTTTTGCTCCCCTAGCTTTCGTTCCTCACCGTCGAATCCGTTCTGGTCAGGCGCCTTCGCCACAGGTAGTCCTCCTGGGATTATAACATTTTACCGCTCCCCCAGGAATACTCCTGACCCCTCCCGGTTCCAAGTTTTCCAGTCTACCCTGCACGCCGTTACGTTGAGCGCAACGATTTCACAGGGCATTTAGAAAACCGGCTACGAACGCTTTAGGCCCAATAAACGTGGTCCCCACTTGTGGCGCTGGTGTTACCGCGGCGGCTGGCACCAGTCTTACCCACCACTTATTCGCCATGATTTTTACTCATGGCAAAAGCCTATGCATAAGAGCATAAGCACTCGGGATCCCCCCATCACGCTTTCGCGCATTGTGGAGGTTTCGCGCCTGCTGCACCCCGTAGGGCTAGGACCAGTATCGCAGTGTCCTTCTGGGGGCCACCTCTCTCAAGGCCCCTACGGATCAACGGCTTGGTGGGCCATTACCCCGCCAACAACCTAATCCGCCGCCGACCCATCTTGAGACCTTACGTTTCTGTGAAGCCTCGTTCCAGATGGCTTCACCTATCCGGCATTAGCCTCAGTTTCCCAAGGTTATTCCGGATCTCAAGGTAGGTTGTCGACGTGTTACTCAGCAGTTTGCCGGTGTCTTGCGACCCCAGACTTGCATGGCTTAGTCGAATCCCGATAGCAGCGACCCCCCGCAGGATCAACGGGAATTGGTCACTTAAAGGAAATACATTCGCGGGTTTCTGCATATGCGACCAAGGCTTGTGCGATACTTGAGACTCGGCTCAAGCATCAAGCGTATCTTCCCCCAAAAGGGACTTCTGGAGGCGAGAATGTTTCGTGCAATACCTTTGAAAAAACAGGTTATTTAAATATCTTTCGTATGGGGGCGGAATGGGGATTTAAGGCTTATAAAGAGCGTTAAATTGGGTTATAGGATTCGGCTTTTGCGATACGCGAACCCATCAGGGCGGCGATGAGGATATTCGCGTCAAGGACGATGCGTCTCATGATCGTCCGGTCATCTTCTTGCCAAGCATGACGGAAAAGTCGGTGATCTCTTTCTCGCTCAGATGCGTCTTTCCGGCCAGCCGTTCAAGGACAACTAACGCCTTCAATTTCTCCCGGGCGGCTTCCTTCATCACGGCGCTCCATCGGATCTCCTCATGCTTCTTCATATCGCTCCAGAGGTCGTCATCGATCGTGACGGTCATGTTGTGCGGCATAGTTTTTCACCTTTCACGTATTTTACTTGTATTCAAGCAAAACAAGTATTTAAAGGTTTCGTCGCAGACAAGGAAAAAACGGGTAAACTGTGGATAAACGGGCTGTAATAGGTAAAAAATAGGTTTAAAGAAATTGGGCTTATCCTTGCCGCTGGACGCGCCTGCGCTTCTCGCGCTTGATGCGCTTGCGCTGCCACTTCCAGCGCATCTGGCCTTTCTTTTTCCAACGACGGGAACTGCGTTTCATTGGGGTGAGGAGAAAGCGGGTGATATATAAAGGTTGTTTTTGTTGGTGCGGCAAAAAACAGTTTAAACAGATTTATATAGATTAGATTAATTGTGTGTGAAATAATGATTCCCCGTAATTTAGAAGAAGCTAAAGCTAAACTTTATGAGTTAACAAAACCTTTGTATGATCAACTAAACAGAAGTAAACCAAATTTAGATTTTAGGCCATATGTTGATTTTAAAGTTGATATTCAGCCCCCTAATCTTGTCGCTCAAATTTTTCTTCAGAGAAGCCCCGCTTTTGGTCTTTTTAAAAAACCAATGTTTGGTGTAAAAGTTGAAATCCATGTTGATAACTTAGGTTCTGATATACGATATCTACGAGCAGAAATAACAGAAACACAGTATGCAGGAAAATATACTGAAGGAGCGTTAACTCTGAAAAGAGCACAAAGACTAGCATCTCAAGGGGCCTTCGATTCTGGTATGCCATATGGGTTATCAAACCTGGGTGATTTAAGAGAAAAGATTAAAGATGGGTTTGGAATTCCGTTGGCTAATATAAAGTTCAAACAGAATGTATGGTGATAATTTGTCAAGGCTTGATTTTTCTATATAGATACCACTAAGTTATATTAACTCTGTTCATCTTTTTTTGACGCATATAGAGAAATGGAACGTTTTCCCGACAAGAATTATTCGTCAGATTCAGATGCCGCAGCAAAGCGAGGGTGTGTTTATGGAGCGTGCGCGACGCGCTCGATTCGGAGCATTCTTCGATAACATAGGTGAAGAATCCGAGATCAAACGATTCGAGTGCGGTGGCGAGAACGCAATCGTTGGTGTCAAGGCCGATGACATGGACTTCGCGGATTTTCTTCTGCTTCAAGAGCTTGAGCAGATCGCGATTTCCTTTGAATACTGATTTCTTATTTTTTTCTATCGAAATTATCTTCTTGCCATGTGATGCTGATGCGACCTCTTTGAGGGTATGATAGTTCTCATCTTTTGGGCAGATCCATCCGGTCTGTTTATCCCAGAGCGATCCTCTTTCTGCGGAAAAAAGTGCATTGACGTACAGATCGTATCGTGTGCATTGAAGAAGGCGCTTGATATTACGTATAACATATTTATTTCGCTTGGTGATAAAGGCTGGCTGGACATCGACAATGAGGAGTGCTTTCTTCCGTGCTGCGTTGGGTATCTTCATGAAGATGGTGAGGTGATGTTGATTTATTAGCTTATCGGTCCATCATTTCTCTCCTTACCCTATGAGGAGAGAAATGATGGATCGCATGACTATACCTTCTCCACCGCTGCACTCCAGAGTATCTCAAAGTAGGTCTTGAAACTCTCCGCCACAAACCGGTTATTGATGACGATAGACATCGGCGTCTCATGCTTCATGGCGATGGCCACTGTATCACCATAGATCTCCACCCATGCGTGCGTCAGGCCTTTCTTCGGCAAATATTTCACCTTTGTATAGGGCAATCTTTTTCTTCGCTCGCCGAATTCCTTCGCGTCCTGATTATAGATCGTCCACGACCAGATCTTCTTCTTGATTCGACGCTTGTTGAAGTCATCCCAATAGCCGAGCATATTCTTATGGCCTGAAGCGGGATTGCCGAAATAATAGATGACATCGCCGGCTTTCATGCTGCGCAGGAATGTCTCGCGCACGTTCTTGATGCCTTCCGTGCCCTCGAAGACCTCCGCCTCCTTCTCGGTCTCTTTTTTCCCGATGATCTGGCTGAAAAAGGGGAGCATCTTCTCGAAAGCGAGGTACTGCTGCTGGAGCTGCCCCTCCCGTTGCCGCAGATAATCAAGGATCCGCTCTGGCCGGGCGGCGTTGTAGCAGCCCACCTTATTGCGCTTAAAATGGCTCACGAGACCCTTGCGGGCGAGCTTCTCCAGGATCTCATAGAGCTTGGAGCGCGAGACGCCGGCTTCTTTCGCGATCCTGCCGGTGCTTGAAGAGCCGAGCTTCAAGAGGGCGAAATATACCTTCTCCTCGCCGGCCGAGAAGCCGAGATCGCGTAAGCTCAATTCTACCATATTGTAACCTACTTAGGGGGCACAAATATTTAAGTATTTGCCAGTCATCACAAGGGAGTAGGAAATGGATCGCATCTTTATACGACAAAACGGAGGATACGATGTACACTATCCCTAAAGGCATTGACGGAAAAGTATTAAGTGAAGACCTTACCGAATATTATGAAGTATCGGCAAAGCGCTCTCATTCAGTGAGGATACCCTTCTTCGTCAGATGGAAAAGAGTCATGCGAGAAGGGAATTTGGAAGGCGCCGTTTGGAACGCTGTCATAAACGAACCGGTGAGATCTATTGCCTACACCTTCGACGGTGTCAAAAAGTATCTTGCGACGCATTTTGGTCCCGGCGTGGGAACCCATCCACAGTATGACACCTATCAAGCGTATCAACTTGTACGGGAGCGATTCGCTCACGGTGGCGTTGTCTTTACATTTGAAAATCTTCCAGCTCCGGACAGTTTTGCGGCATTAGATCGAGAATACAAGCATAGACTAGATTTTGTTCATGTCCGGATCAGATCACAAATAGTATCATCATGGGAAAAATGGCGAGATTCGGAAGATTGGTTTACCTGAAGAAGCAATAAATAAATGCGGTGATTAAAATGACGTTGGTATACAATATATTCGGAGACGCTGTGGAAAGATGCAAAATAAGATTTTCAACGATAAAGCCGTTAAATACCTAGCTTCTTTTTAGCTAATCGTGTAGCATGCGAAAAATAAGGCGTTACCTTTTGCGTTTTAGCCAACGTTTCAGCTTCTGCTGGTTTCAGAAATTTGCTTTCCTCAAATTGGTCTGGATCTATGTCAAATTTCTTGTCTGAATGACACAGATACATCATGCTTATCTCATTCTCCTGTCCATCATTCACTCTGATTTTGCCCGCTTCTTCTAATCCACAACTGAATTTAAATGTGGTTTTAAGCAAGCGCTTCGCTGTTGTCTCATACGTATCTCCGGGAAGAAGATGCATGCCGGGGATAGTCCACCAGCCTCCGTATCTTTTCTTTTCAGGATTTTTGCGTGCACAAAAGAAGCGCCCTTCAGAAGTCATCATGACGATATGGACTGAATGGTGCAGCATCTGCTTTTGGTGGACTTCTTCAACTTCAGCTTGGCCTATAGCGACATCGTCTTCGCTGATGAGTTCTATCTGTTCACTCATGGTTGCCTTCTACAATAATCTTTTTAGGAATGAATATAACGCCCCCGCCGGGATTTGAACCCGGGTCCTCGCCTTTCTGCGAAGCGGAAAGGGCAAGGAAAGCTTGCTTTCCGGATCTCGAAAGGGCAAGATGATTGGCCGGACTACACCACAGGGGCTATATACAGCATGTTTCAGCCTTGTTTATAAATTTAATTCTTGTTGAACAAACGTTGCGATAGAAAAGTATATAAACTAGTGGTTCATATATATGAACTGTGAGTTCATATGCGAGACATAACCAAAGCGGAGATGGAGATTATCCTACGATTGGTCAAAAGCCCGGAAGTTGACTATAACGGGAACAGCCTGGCCAAAGCTATGGGGATCACCCCGACTGGAGCCCTAAAGATAGCAAAACGTCTTGAAAAAGAGTCGATATTGGCATCAAAGAAAGTGGGGCAAGCCAAAATCTATAAGATCAACACCGAAGATGCTTATGCCCGTCATTATGCGGCTTTTATCTTAGCCAGAGAAAAGCTATACATGCGGCCGATGGTCAGGGTATGGATACATGAGCTTAAAAAAATAAAAAACGCGGACATCATCATCTTGTTCGGTTCGGTATTGCAAAAGGATGATCCTCATGATATTGATGCTGTTTTTGTGACAGATAAAAAAAGATTTAAGAAACTTCAGAAAGAGATCGATGAAATAAATAAGATGAATATTAAGCGTATCCATCCATTATACCAAGGATTTGATGATATGATCATGAACATCAAAAAAAGAGATAAGCCCTTGTTGAACGCCATTAAGGGGATCGTGGTGACCGGTGAAGAACGATTTATAGAGGTCTATGGTGGGTCATGCAGATAATAAAATGAAAGTGGATTATGAGATAAAATTCTGGAAAGATTGGCTAGAAGCGGACTACCTAAAACGGCTTGAATTAGTGAAAAATTTGTCGATAATCAGGGAAATCCAAAAAATAGATAAACTACCAAAAAAATACAGAGAACAAATTTTTATATCATTGCTCAACGGATTTTTTGAGGATCTAGAATCTGCAATGTACACAAAAATACGATTGGAACACAAGAAGAAATGAATATTTCTCTCATACTTCCTTCAGCACGATCGACGTCTGCGTCTTATCCACGCCGGAGATATTCCTCAATTTTTCGGTCACAAAGGTGTTCAGCTCTTCAATATCGCTCGCCAGCACCTTGACCATGATATCCGTGCCGCCGGTCATCAGGGTGACTTCCTGGACGCCGTCGATCTTCTTGATCTCCTTCGCGATCTCGAGCTGGCTGATCTTTTTGCCTGGCATGACGCTATAATTGACGGTTATCCCGATGACCGCCGGAATGGGCTTTCCCAGCTTCTTATAATCCAGCTTGACCGTATAGTTGAGGATGACCTTCTCTTTTTCCAGCTTCTTGATGCGGTTATGGATGGTCGTTATAGGGATATTGAGCCGTTTGCTCAGCCGATTGGTGGTCTGCTTGCTATTCGCCATGAGCTCCCGGAGGATGGCCCTGTCCTTGTCATCAAACTTCATAAAAATGGAAAGATTTTCCATATTTAATAAATCTTTCGGTTTTTATAGGATAATATTCCACTATTTTCGGGATACATTGATATAAAAGCAGGTATGGGCCGATGGTATGGCGAAAAGACGCATCTTGTTCCTCTACAACGGCGGCACCATCGGCCAGGTGACGGAGCTCCGGGATAATCATGTCGTTCTCGTGCCGCCGAAGGACGGCAAGGTATTCCAAGATGTTTGTGAACCTATTATCCAAAGGTTCAACAAAACAATGGACATCACCTTTGAGATTGTAACCACCAAAGATAGTACCAATATGACTCCCAATGACTGGGAAAAGCTCATCTTCCGCATCAAGAAAGCCCAGGATGAAGAAAAATATGATGCGGTGGCCATCGCTCATGGGACAGATACCTTGCCGTATACGGCGATGGCATTGGCGCTCGCCCTCCATGGGAAGAGCCCAAAACAAAGCGGCTTGCGCATCCCTGTCTGCATCACCGGTGCGCAAAATCCTATCTATCAGGAAGGGGGTGATGGACGATTCAATCTGGAAAACCTCTTTCGGACTATCGAAGAGGCGATAAAACAGGAGATCGCCGATGTCATGGTGAACTTCTGGAATCGCGTGCTTCTCGGCTGCCGGACGGTGAAGGTGAGCGAAAAACAGTTTGACGCCATGCACTCACCAGCCTATCCCGATGTCGGCTCTATCGACGCGAGCGGTGTCCACCTGGACTCGGGTCTTCTCCGGCAAAAGAAGCACGCGGCAGATAGGTTGAATCTCGCGCCAAAATTCGGTCGTGGTGTCGTCAGCTTTGAATTGACTCCCGGGATCGAACCGAGCCTCATCTTGGGTTTCATCACCAGCGGCGGCGTCTCTGCCATGATCCTGAAATCATTGGGTGAAGGGAATGTCTGCTCTGAAGGGGAGTTCAGCCTGCTTCCCACCATCAAACAGGCGACGCAAGAATACATGACGCCGATCTTCATCACCACAAAATTCACCGGCGGCAATGCCGTGGCCTCGCATTACGAGACTGGTTTTGAAGCCGTACGGGCAGGCGGCATCGCGTGCTATGACCATACTGATGTCGCCGTGGACGTGAAAGTGCGCTGGCTGATCGGGAACGGGATATGCTCCAGCATCGATGATTATCGGAAAGCTATGGGGATAGATTATGCTGGTGAAGTGACGCCGCAGAAGGGTTAGCGATTATTGGTTGGTAATTCTTTGTTTATTGTTTGTAAAAGAATGCGCTGGCCGGGATTCGAACCCGGATCAGAGCCTTGGCAAGGCCCTATCCTAACCATTAGACTACCAGCGCGATAGGTATAGACGTGGGTTTATGCCTCTTTTATATAGTTTTTGGCGAAAAAGGCTTTTCCGCCATCATAGTAACCTTTATAAACGCCGTAGAACCCTATCTGGCCAGCGGGCCCGTAGCTCAGCCTGGTTGGAGCGCTGGTCTTATATGGCCGTGCTCCGCACAAAGCCGAAGACAGCCAGTGGTCGAGGGTTCAAATCCCTCCGGGCCCACCACTTTATTTCTGCTGAGTTTTGCGATTTGATAAAGGAACAAGATCATCACAGTGAAAATTCTGTTTCACTTCAGGCGGAAGGAATTTTCAGCCACTTCTCTTTGTCTATCCTCTGCTGTCCGTTCTTGTTTTTTCGCTCTCCTCATGGGTAAGGAGAGCGAAAAAACAAGAACGGAGCTGTGGGCTGGGGAGAAATAATTCCTCGACGCTTTCGCGAAAATTATTTAAAGCCAGCATTGACCCTCAGTCGCATGGACGGCCTCAAGGTCCTCAACAATGACGAGCATGATGAGGAAGTATTCTCCTTCCGCTCACCGCAGGCTACGGAGCAAGCTGTCTTGGATGCCCATCCGAAACCCGCGGCGCATACGACAGGCGACATCAAGCCGGTCTTCTCCGATCATCTCAAGGGGCGGCTGGAGAAGCAGAGCTACAAGGTCATCGGCCAGCATTCTGCGGTAAAAGTATGCCATTGGACCAAGGATGCGGTGAAAGGGGGTGTGGGCTGCTACAAGCACCGGTTTTACGGCATAGACAGCCATCAGTGCGTCCAGATGACGACCTATCTGACATGCGCAAACTTCTGCACCTTCTGCTGGCGCGACATGAGCGCGCCGCCGCATAGCGAGTTCAAGGGAACGCCGGATGATCCGAAGATGATCCTCGACAGCGCTGTCGAAGGACAGAAGAAACTGCTCTGCGGCTTCAAGGGAAATGATAAGGCGGACAAGGCGCGTTGGCAGGAGGCGCAGTTCCCGAAGCACTTCGCCATCTCGCTGACGGGCGAGCCCATCCTGTACCCTCGCCTGCAGGAGATGATGGACTACGCGCACAGCAAAGGCAGCACGACATTTTTGGTGACGTCTGGTCAGGCGCCGGAGCAGATGGACCAGATCACGCCGACGCAGCTGTACTTATCCGTTGACGCGCCGAGCAAGGACTTGCTCGACAAGATCGACAAGTCCACGAACAAGGATTCATGGGAACGATTGCAGCGCTCTCTCGATGCCCTGCGACGGGCGAGAGAACGATGCAGGACCGTCATCCGGATAACGTGCGTCAAGGGTGAATATGGCAAAGGCAACATGCACGAGCCGGAGAATTACGCGAAGCTGATTGAGCGCGCGAATCCGATGTTTCTGGAAGTGAAGGGCTTTGTCTTGGTGGGATCATCGCGGTATCGCCTGAAGCTGCAGAATATGCCGTATCATGACGAGATAAAGGCTTTCGCGCAGGAGATTGGCAAGCACTGCGGCTATAGGATAATGGATGAGGATACACGCTCCAAGGTGGTGTTGATGATGAAGGATGGGGATGTGGAGAAAAGGTTTTTGCCGGCTCATGTTACGGAGATGGATTCTTAGGTTTGTAGAAAACACCAGTTATGCCAAATCCTGTCCGCATAAGACCATCGCGGTCTATCCGAAGGTCGAAATGCGCTTCATACCGTCTTTCCTGCACGAGTCCTGCCACTGACCTGATGAGGCTGACGGTGGATTCCGGGCTTCCGTTCCAGCAGATCTGGATCTGGTTGGGATACATCCAGCCGAGCCTATGCCGCTGCCGTCCATATGTCGGGATGTATTGTCGGATCTTGCCGCCGGCGTCAGGGGGTTCGGACGAAACAGCAGACGTGAGATCACGGAACCTGAAATCGCCGCCTTCAGAGCCGGCTCGGCCATAAAATACATCATTGTTGTCTGTTTTTGTGGTTTCATCCATCTTGATTGTGGCAGGTAATCTTTCTTTAAGCCCATCGCAAACATCATCAAAGATATCATCTCGAAAATGATCTTTGGGGACAAATATGTTGATAGCATACCCTATTTTCTTTGCGGAACCGTCATTTACCGCTAATCTTCTCCTCATCCATGCTGGATGGATTCCTGTCAGGTAGCTGTCCAACGGTGTGGTGCCAAAATACGTGATCGGTCCTCGCGAAGGCGTGTATCCTTCAGGCCAGAAACCGAACGAGCCATCGCCATAGCTAATGCTCTTTAGACTCATATCCAGCGGAAGCAGCTGATCGCCTTCATTAAAACCGCAGATATCTACTCCTCGCATCTGTTTAGGGGTCAGCCCCCAATGCTCGCAGACGTATTCGTCGAGCGTGACGATCTTTGGTTCGGTCATCGTAACTCCAATCCGCCGAACTCGCCAAAATTATGAAGAATCCTTGTAAGGTCATCCGATGATTCCGTCGGCACATGATAGATGTATTCGACGCCATCATCGTATACTTCGAACCGCTCAAACGGTCTATATCCTTGCTGCCGCAAGAAATCGCGTCGGCGTATGAACGAGCCGGTCATGGCTATTATCTCCTCCGGACTTTCCACATCTCTTACCGGAGCCATCATGTTGATGGTAGTAGTTGCCCCTTTCTCGATCGCTTCGGGCAATTCGGCAAGGAGTGGAAATTGTCGATGCTGCAATTCATATGAAGAGCCGTTGTCTTCCATCCTGAAATGGTCTGTCACGCGAGCAATGTGCTCCTTGTACACGTCCCTCATTTTTTCGTACGGTAAGCGATCATCCATTTTTCCACCACATTTATCACGGAACAGTTGTTTCGCTAGTGTATATAACATTCTGTCGTACCAACATGGTACGAAACTATAGAAAACTTTAAAAACAGAAGAGCACAAGGAGGGAGCATGAACACCCGTATCTTCCGGGATCTCGGCCTTACCGAGAACGAGATCAAGATATATCTCACCCTTCTACAGGTCGGCACAAGCACCGCCTACGAGATAAGCCAGAAGACAGGGATCTATCGAGTTCACGTCTATGACAAGCTCGATCAGCTGATAGACAAAGGGCTTGTCACCCACGTCTATCGCGGCGCGAAAAAGTACTTTCAGGCCACGCCGCCGGAGAAGATCAGGCACTATCTCGAGGATAAAAAACGGGCGCTCGAACTGCAAGAGCAGGAGCTTGATACCGTATTGCCGGAATTGGCGGCGATGGCGAACCTGCCGAGAGAGGATACACGAGTGGAAGTCTTCAAGGGGGTTGAAGGACTGAAATATTTCCTGAAAGATATCATCAAGACGAAAAAAGAGGTGCTCGTCACCGGGATTGATGATGCAAAATATAACGAAGCCTTGCCTGTCTTCATGAAGCAGTATTTCCGCGATCTACGGCTGCATGGCATCACGGAGCGGGTGATCACTGTCCGGCGAAAAAATATCTTTCTCTTCGATAAGAAGATGGCGCCAACAACAAGCTATCGTTTTCTCGAAGCCACCCAATTCAACCCGACCAACACCTTCATCTATGGCGATAAGGTCGTCCTCGTGACATGGGGCACGCCACCGACCGCGATCATGGTCCAGAATAAGGGGATTGCGGAAACCTACCGAAGCCACTTTGGGCATTTGTGGAAGATTGCGGCGACGAAGAACGTATAGCTTAAGATATATCACTTACTAAATAGTTCGTCATTCTAGAACTCAACTATTTATCACAATTATTTTGGTATCAATAGTTTTATTATTTCTCGAGTTTGTTTAACTGCATCTTCAATAGCCTTTAAATGGTCTTGTGCAGCTGCAAAGTCTAACGCTAATTCAGAAGCGTTATCACAAAGTTTATCAGCATAATCCTTGATTTCTTGCGCATTATGTCTAATCCCGCCAAGTAATTCTGCAGGGTTGACCATGATCTCACCTCACTTCCTCTTCATCGGGCTCTTGTCCGGTATCTCTTGCTTGCCCGTGATCGTCACGATGCTGTCCGCCACATCAATTTCAACTTCTTTAAGATTATTCACCACAAGATCATTGCCCTCAAGATAGTACGAAATATTCACGAGGTCGCGCAGCCTGACCTTCTCGATGTTCTCATAATCCATCGTGTGCAAGGGCGCCTCACCGGCAAGGTGTGGGTTGTTCTTGGAGAACAGGCTGATCGTGGCTGTCTTGAACTCATTGTTCCCCACCCTCGGCTTTCGGCCGATCATAATGCTCTGCGCGGTGTACTTCATACCTCGACAGAATTTACTGCCCTATATAAAAGTATCGCATATAGAATATAGCGACATTATTTTTTCTGTTTGACCGTAAGTTCGCTGAACAATAAGGCGAACAGGATAGCTAGGAGGCCATCAAACAGCAGATGCGACCAACTCGAAATGACGAAAGCGATGAAGAATAAGATGAATAGGCCAAGAATCAACACTATCTGCCGCCGGTCAGCCGCCTTCATTTCCGCACATCCACTACATCCTTGAGCGCCCGGATCTTCACGATGATTGCGTTGAAATCAATACCGTCAGGAACGTGCATCCTGAAGGTGATCGTCACCCTCCCTTTCTTGGTGCGCGTGTAGACGGACTGGATGTTGATCTTGGAGCTGGAGATGACCTCAAGGATGTCGGCGAGCATCCCTACCCGGTCGTTCACGGTGACGCGTAGCTTGATGCCATCCTGCTCTGCCTGCGGTTTCCAGCTAGCAGCCATAGCCTTCGTGGTATCCAGAGAATGGATGTTGGGGCAGTCCTTGCGATGGATGGTGAGCTTGCCTTCGGATGTGGTGAAGGCGAGGATGGGCACACTATACGCCGGGCTGCAGCATTTCGAGAGCTTGAGTTGCTTGTGCTTGCCGGGCAGCTGTACGAGTTCGGCGAGATTCGTCGGCGGCTCATCTTCCTCAGGGCCTGGCTTGTCATCCATCTTGATATTCAAAGCAGCTTTGATCTTGCTCCGCGCCTTGCTTGTCTTCACGAAACCGAGCCAGCCTCGCGCGGGCTTGGCGTTCTTCTGCATGGTGATGCTGATGATGTCGCCGCTCTTGAGCCGGTGGTCCAAGGGCGCGATCTTGCCGTTGATCTCCGCTTTGGAGCAATGGTCGCCGACGTTCGAGTGGACCGCGTAGGCGAAATCCACTGTCGTCGAGCCTTCCGGCAGCGAGATGGGGTCTCCCTTCGGTGTGAAGACCACGATCTCGTTCTCGAACAGGTCGATCTTCAGCGTCTCCACGAACTCGTTCGCCGAGGCGGAGTCCATCTTCCACTCCAGCAATTGCTTGAGCCAGCTGATCTTCCGGTCGAAGCGGGAGTCTTTCTCCGTTCCTTTATACCGCCAGTGCGCGGCGATGCCCTCTTCCGCGATGAGGTGCATGTCATGCGTGCGTATCTGGATCTCGATGATCTTGCCATGGTCGCCGACCACCGACGTGTGGAGGCTCTGGTAGCCGTTGGCCTTGGGGACAGAGATGTAATCCTTGAAGCGCCGTGGGATGGGCTTGTACAGCTCGTGCACGATGCCCAGGGCGGCGTAGCATTCTGGGAGGGTCTTGACGATGATGCGGATGGCGATGAGGTCGAAGATCTCGTTGAAGCCCTTGCCCTCCTTCTTCATCTTCTGGTAGATGGAGTAGAAATATTTCGCCCTGCCTTCGATCTCCGCCTCGATATTGTGCTCCTTCAGGCGGTCCTTGATGATCCTGATGAATTCAGCTGTCTTTTTCTCGCGCTCGGCGCGCTTCTCCGCGATCCTGCCACGGAGCTGCTTGTACGCCTCGGGCTCGAGCACCTTGAGGCTCAGGTCCTCCAGCTCGCCCTTGATGAACCGGATGCCGAGCTTGTGTGCGATGGGCGCGTAGATGTCGAGCGTCTCCTGCGCGATGCGTCGCTGCTTGTCGTCGCGGAAATACTTTATGGTCCGCATGTTGTGCAGGCGGTCGGCCAGCTTGATGAGGATGACACGGATGTCCTTCGCCGTGGCGAGCAGGATCTTGCGGAGGTTCTCGGCCTTGTACTCCTCCTTGGTCTCGTACTGGATGCCCATGATCTTGGTGACGCCATCCACCAGGATGGTGATCTCTTCACCGAATCCTTTCCTGACCTGGTCGAGGGAGATGCCAGAATCCTCGACGATGTCATGGAGCAGCGCCGCGCAGAGCGAGGCGGAATCCGCCTTCAGGTCCATGAGGATGAGCGCGACAGAATACGGATGGATGAAGTACGCCTCGCCAGACTCGCGCAGTTGTCCCTTGTGGGCGTCTTGGGCGAGATTGAAGGCCTTGCGGATGAGCTCGACATCCGCGTGCGGATTGTAGGAGAGTACCTTCTGGATGAACGTATCGAAGGACGTGTCCTGCTGCTTCACCTCCTTGTACTCTGTTTCCAGGTGTGCTGTTTCAGTGCTGTTCATTGTCTCGCGCGGCCCGGCTTCTTCCTTGATTGATGGCCCAAGGAGAGCATCCGCACGGTATATTACCATAATGCTTTTAAAGTTTAAATAGTTTTGGGCAAGAGGGGTAATGATAAGCTCCTCTTATAAGTATAGGTCGATTCAGCTGGTGGTTCTCCTCAATGGTGGGGAGAACCACCAGCTGGATCGGGGAAATACGAGAAACGTATGGTCACAACAGCACGACGGAAGACAGCAACAACGTTGCAGTACTGCCTCGGCATAGAGAGCACCGCGCACACCTTCGGCGCGGCTGTCTGCACGTTTGACGGCGGGATCCTCTCGAACGTCATCGACAGCTTCAAGACCGAGAAAGGGGGCATGGTGCCGGGTGAGGTCGCCAATCATCATGTCGAGGTCTGCGATACGGTCATCGCGCAGGCCCTGGAGAAAGCAGGGGGCTCGCGAGGAGCAGGCTTGCGGATGAAGGATATCTCGCTCATCTCGTTCTCGCAGAGTCCGGGCATCGGGCATTGCCTCCGCATCGGGGCGATGACGTCGCGGAGCCTGAGCGTGCTGCATGGTGTCCCATTGATCGGGGTCAATCATTGCATCGCGCATCTGGAGATTGCGCGCCTGCTCACGCCGGCCAAGGATCCCGTGCTGCTGTATGCCTCTGGCGCGAACACGCAGGTGATCGGGTATGAAGGGAAGAAATATCGCGTGTTCGGCGAGACCTTGGATACTGGCGTCGGCAACGTTCTGGATACGTTCGCCCGACATATCGGTCTTGGTTTTCCTGGCGGGCCGCAGGTCGAGAAGCTCGCATCGCAGGGAAAAACATTGATTGACCTGCCCTATTCAGTGAAAGGCATGGATGTCTCGTTTGCGGGCATACTGACCAATGTCAAACGCAAGTGGGATTCGGGCAAGTACAGCAAAGAGGATTTGTGTTATTCGGTGCAGGAGCATGTGTTCGCCATGCTTGTCGAGGTGAGCGAGCGGGCCATGGCGCACACGGAAAAGCAGGAGCTCGTGCTCGGCGGTGGCGTGGGGTGCAACAAGCGATTGCAGGAGATGTGCCGGATGATGTGCGAGGACCGTGATGCAGCGTTCTTTGTGCCGGAGAACCAGTACCTCATCGACAACGCTGCGATGATCGCGTGGCTTGGCGTGCTACAATATCAGGCGGGCGAGCGGATGACTACAGAAGAAGCGGTGATCAGGCCGTATGTGCGGACGGATGATGTTGTGGTGACGTGGAGAGATGGGTAATCTTAATATCTCGTCCGTCGGAAAAGCTCAGATGACATCGCTCGCCCGCTCGAAATCTTCTTCATCTTCCGGCGCGAGCTCGGCATAGACTTCGCTGCAATCCTGGCAGTACATCTCATCTTCCACCTTGCGGTAGATCACATTGTCGCTGCCACACGCCGGGCAGCTGCGGAGACGGGCGGCCTTCGATGCCTTAGGCAGCTTGGCTTTCTCGATCTCCTTGACCTTTTTCACCACTGCTTTTTTAGGCATAGAGGGAAAAGGGTGGTTTAGGTATATAAATCTTGCTGAAAGCACAGGCAGATGCCGTCCAAAGGTGTTTTAGGCCTTCTCCCCGCAAAGCTTTAAATATAACTGTCTCCTGACGAGTATCATGGCCCAAAAGCCCGATTTCAAATCCACCAAAGAGATCCCTGTCTCGAAGACGATCATCGACCAGGTCGTCGGGCAAGGGGATGCGGTGGAGATCATCAAGAAGGCCTCGATGCAGCGGCGGCATGTGCTTCTTATCGGAGAACCGGGAACGGGCAAATCGATGATGGGGCTTGCCCTTGCGGAGCTGCTGCCGAAAGAGAAGCTGGTGGATATCCTCGCGTTCCCCAATCCGAACGATGATAACATGCCCCTGATCCGCAGCGTGCCAGCTGGTCAGGGCAGGGAGCTCATGACCAAGGCGCGTGTGCAATCGAGCGCCATGCTGAAGAACCAGAATGTCCTGTTCATCCTCATCGCCATCGTCATCTCCATCATCCCGTACTACCTGTACAGCAAGAGGATCTTCCCCTTCGACAGCCCGGTCGTGTACGCGGCCTCCATGATCACGAGCATCGTGTTCATCCTCGGCATCCTGCTTTTCATCAACCTGGGAAAGAAGATGAACCTCAAGGTGCAGGTGCCGAAAGTCGTCGTGGACAATTACCACAAGAAGCAGTCGCCGTTCCTTGACGCTACCGGCGCGCACGCGGGCGCGTTGCTCGGCGATGTCCTGCACGATCCGTTCCAATCCGGTGGTCTCGGCACGCCGGCGCACGAGCGTGTCGTCGCGGGCATGATCCACAAGGCTCACATGGGCGTGCTGTTCGTGGATGAGATCGCTACCTTGCAGCCGCATACGCAGCAAGAGCTCTTGACCTGCCTGCAGGAAGGCAAGTACGCCATCACCGGCCAGAGCGAAAGAAGTGCGGGCGCGATGGTACGGACCGAGCCGGTGCCATGCAACTTTGTGCTTGTGGCGGCAGGCAATCTCGAGACCGTGAAGAACATGCATCCCGCTCTCCGTTCCCGTATCCGTGGCTATGGTTATGAGGTATATATGAACGAGACCATGCTAGATACTGAAGAGAATCGCTACAAGATTGCGCAATTCGTCGCGCAGGAGATCGTCAAGGACAAGAAGATCCCTCACTTCTCGCGTGAGGCAGTGGAGGATATCGTCGAAGAGGCCCGTCGGCGTGCGAACCGGAAGAATCATCTGACCCTGCGCTTGCGTGAGCTTGGCGGCCTGGTGCGGGCGGCGGGAGATCTCGCGCTCGAGCAGAAATCACCTTTGGTCATGAAAAAGCATGTCGACGGCGGCAGGAAAGCCTCGCGGACGCTGGAGAAGCAGCTCGCGGACAAGCTGATCGAGCGCAAGCGCGAGTATGAAGTCATCGTCACGTCCGGCAAGAAGGTCGGCCGCGTGAATGGCCTTGCCGTGATCGGCGGGGAGACGGGCATCTATTCAGGCATCATCCTCCCGATCGAGAGCCAGGTGACACCGGGTGGCAAGGAGAAGGAGATCATCGCCACCGGAAAGCTCGGCGAGATCGCCAAAGAGGCGGTGAAGAACGTTTCCGCGATCATCAAGAAATACTTCGGCGATGATATCAAGGAGAAATATGATATCTATGTGCAGTTCCTGCAGACCTATGAAGGCGTCGAGGGGGATTCTGCGAGCATCGCCGTGGCGACGACAATCATCTCTGCCCTGAAGCACCTCCCGATACGTCAGGACACGGCCATGACAGGCTCGCTGTCCGTTCGTGGTGAGGTATTGCCTGTCGGCGGCGTCTCTGCCAAGGTGGAGGCAGCCATCGAGGCTGGCTTGAAGCAGGTCATCGTGCCGCACTCGAACCTGCAGGACATCGTGATCGATGCCCAGAAGCTCAAGCAGATCAAGATCATTCCTGTGGAGAACATCATTCAGGTGCTCAAGGAAGCGTTGGACTGGAAGGGGAAGGAGCACGTCCTGAAGATGATTGAGAAGGTGAATGGGGCGTAATACGGTCGGTCTTGTTCTATGGAAGAATACAAAGAGGAAACCAAGCGGACATATGATGATTATGCAGAGGATTACGCAGAACGGAGAAAGGAATATCTGCAGAAGTACCTTCTCGGCGATATCGCGCTGTTCATCAAGCATCTGCGAGGAAAACGCATCCTCGAGCTCGGCAGCGGCCCCGGACGAGATGCCGCGTATCTGAACGAGCAGGGATTACAGGTCGTGTGTACCGATATCTCTCCGACGCAGGTTAGGCTATGCAAAGAGAAAGGCCTTGAGGCGTATGAGATGGACTTTGAGTACCTTACCTTTCCTGACGCATCGTTTGATGGTGTGTGGGCATACACCGCGCTTCTGCATCTGCCGAAGAGCAGGCTTGACGCGGTGCTGGAAAGGATATGCTGCCTCTTGAAGGCTGGCGGCATATTTTTCATCGGCATGAAAGAAGGTACGTCTGAAGGATGGCAAGAAAATAGCCGTTATCCAGGCCATAAGCGATATTTCGCGTTGTATACGGAAGAGGAGCTGAAAGGACGATTATCGAAATATTTTACGATCATTCACACCTCACGAGTTGAGGTTAATGAGATACATAAATACATCAATGCTTTATGCACGGTGAAGAAAGACTTACGATAAAGCCGAAATTCTTCCGAAAAAATCACCCAAAGACATATTAATCCTGATTTCATTGATAGTTTCATGCGCGAAGCCACCCTCCTCAAACTTGCCCTCACCTGCAGCATCATCGGCGTCATCGGGCTGTTTTTTCTCAGTGAAACGATCTCTATCGATGAGACAGCTATCAGCAAGCTGGACGGCATCGGCCAGGAGGAGCGTGTCCAGCTGACCGGCATCGTGGCGAGAGTGGCGACAAAGGGTAATACCACCTTCCTGACGCTGGAGAAGCAGGAGCGGGTGAACATCGTGCTCTTCTCCAACGGCGCAGCCATCTATGACCAGCTCCATGCTGGCGAGAATATCAGCGTGCTTGGCAAGGTGGCCAAGTACCAGGGCAAGCCGGAGATCGTGGCGGATAAGGTGGTACGATTAGAATGATCAATGTCGATTTTTGGTGTGGTACTCCCTACTCATGAGGAGCACCACACCAAAAATCGGAAAAGAGGCGAAACTATGGAGAAGATTTATATCTGATAATGATAAACGGTAACTTATGCCAACAAGATGCCCAATTTGCGAAAAAGGAGAACTTCGAGAAGCTATAATAAAGGAAACTCTCCAAGGTACATATCTCGGAAAATTTCCAGCAGAAGTATGTTCTGCCTGCGAAGAATCGTTCACCGATAGAGAAACAACACGCCAAATAGAGAGTATAGCCAAGAAAAAGGGGGTATGGGGCAGAAAATTAGGATAATTATGCAATTTCAAGCTCATTATTAAATCGTCCGTAATTCTTCCGAAAACTATAAAAACCATCCCGCAACCTTTCCGGTTGAGGGGTGTTCATGAAAGATAATGTTTCTCGTATCAGGGAAGCGCTGGCGAAGTCCGAGACGATCATCATGGGCGCAGACTGCTCGATCACCTATTCGGGCAGGGCGGAAACCTTCCTGCCCGATGGCGAGCGGGTCATCATGATCAAGGCGGACAAGACCCTGCTCGTGCACCAGCCTGAAGGCAGCGCGCCGGTGAACTACATGAAGGAGAACTCGGTGCACCAGCTGGTTGAGGAGGGTAAAGTGATGCACCTCAAGAGCCAGAACCAGATGTTGCAGGAGTATATCGACATCGCCATCAATAAGCTCCATTTCGTGCAGACGGCCAAGCTTGAGGATGGCCAGAAGATCCAGCTGACGGACAATGAGAAGGATATGGCGAACATGATTGCGGCAAACCCTTCTCTTGTTGAAAAGGGTTTGACGCTTGTTGCGCAGGAAGAGCAGACCAAATACGGCTTTATCGACGTACTGTGCACGGATAGGCAAGGCAATCTCGTGGTCATCGAGTGCAAGCGCTACAAGGCTGATCTTGGCGCTGTGACGCAGCTGCGTCGCTATGTGGAGAAGCTGAAGAAGAGCAAGGGCATTGATAAGGTGCGTGGCATCATCGCCGCGCCGCACATCACCGATAATGCCAGGAAGATGCTTGAGGATTGGGGCTTTTCTTTTGCCGCGATAGAGCCGCCGAAGTACAAAGAGCGGCTGAGGAAGGAGCAGAAGAGATTGGGGGAGTTCTAGAGCAATAGAATGAAAGTGGTTGAAAACTCTCTTATCGCTCGCTTATGACCTCTCCAATCGGCCTCCTTTTCCGATATGCTAGCACTGATGTACGACTTGCTTCAATAGAAATTTCTCTCCGTTCAATAAGCGCATCTTCAATGTAAATGTGACCACTTGAGCCTCCGATGTATACACCATCAGGATCGAGGACTCTTATTATCTCTTTGGCGACCGCGTCGCGGTAGTCTCCTCTCTCGATAATGTATGTGTCTATCCCTGAACATAAGATACTGACAGAGTTGTCCGGCAATCGTCTCAGGAATCCGAGCATATCCTCTCCTATTACTGTGAAAGGGATTATGTTGAGCTTGTGAGCCGCATATATTTCAGCGTGTTGGAGACGATTTGCCAACTCTTCTGTGTAGATTGGCTCGACTCCGATGTAGCCTCGTGCTTTGCAATAATCCGCGATGCAGTACCCGATTGGATATGAGCCTGCTCCTAAATCTACGACCACTTTTCCTCTGAATAAGTATAACGCTTCCCTAAGTTCTGGATTATTTTTGGCGTATATTTTTTCTTCATCTATCTCTCCAGTCTGTGACGCGTATATATGTATCACAAAGCCTGCATCGCTGGTATAATCCATTCCTGGGATGGTTCTCCCGTTTCTCTTACCTGTAGAATATACTTCTTTGTTATAATATATTCTACTTTCCTTACCAGTGTCATCGATTTTCTGTCCGTTGAGTATGAGCCCTTTAAGATCCATTCCAGGGAGAATTTCACGTACAGATACATTGGGAGAGGGCTGATCCTTGCTTGTATTACCTCCTTCCAAGGCGCTCATATATTGGAAAAAATCTTTGGCCGTAATCTGGATGGGTGATTTTCCTTTAATAAGCTCTGTCTTGACGAATGCTATGAAAGGATAAACACTTCTCGTGAGACGAGATTTGAAATGCCACCATGAGGAGATAATATACACGAGCAGTTGCCCGAGGAGATAGCGCTGCTCTTCAGGCTGGAGCGCACGTATTGTGCTCGAACCGAGAAATCCATTGAAAAATGAGAGGACAGGTTGACTTTCCTTTGCTCGCTCGATAAGCTTGACGATTCTTGGCCAAGTGGTCTTATCGATGAGCGCTTGCGCCTCTTGGAAAATAGTCATCACGGATACGCGCTCTTGTGTGCTAGATAAGCGTTTAAGGCCATCAACCAAGCCATCCCAAGAAAGCATGCCCTCGGACAGTAGCTTCTCCGCATTTGTTCCATCAAATGCCCAGTAAACAACCGGTAGATCTTCGACAATGCGCTTCCACGATATGCCCATTCCCAAGAATTGTTGAAGAAGAGGAAAACATTGTTGATAGACAATTTCGGCGTTCGCGCCCGCTATTTTCGTCATAGCGATAATGCCTTCCTTAAGCTCTTTCCAGCTTATCATTCCATTCTTGGTGATTGATCCGAGAGCAGGCAAGCCGTATCTGAATAAGTAAATGTATTGATGGCTAGCCGCCTCCTTCATAGCAAGAATATCTGACCAGTGTTGGATAAAGACGTCGGTTAATTCGGCATCTTGTTCTACTGGGAAACCGAAGGAGAGAAGTTGATCACGTCTCATTTGGAGTTCTTCGGCAACCATTCAAAAAAGAAAGAAGACGGGCTTTTAATAGTTTTCCTTTAAAACAACTCCGGATGCACCATTCTCGCCAGCAGCTTTGCTCCATCCGCCAGCCGCGGTCCAGGTCGATTGAGAAGAGAATCGTCAATCACGAACACGCGGTCATTCTTGATAGCGTTCATGAACTGCCATCCCTCGCGCATCTTCACCTCATCCGCGTTCGCCTTCATGCCGAAGCCGCACCACGAGAGGATGATGATATCTGGATTCCAGCCAACAAGCTCATTGAGAGTTATTTCCCTGCTCGGCTTGCCTTTCGGCAGGAACGGCTCGCCGCCAGCGATGTCGACAAGCTCGGTCACCCAGTTGCCGGACACCATGGGTGGCTTGTGCCACTCTTCCACATATACTTTGGGCCGTGAATCCGCGTCTTTCATCTTCGCCGCGACCTTGAGGATGCCTTGTTTCATCGTATCGACGACCTCGCGGCCTCTCACGGTCCTTCCCAATGCGCGGGAGATGGAAAGCACGCTGTCGAAGACGTCCATCAGCGTGCGGGGATCGGTATAGTACACGAGCTTGCCCTTATCTTTAAAGCGGGACACGATGTCGTTCTGCAGGAATGAGGAGGTCACAATAAGGTCTGGATTATACTTCAGGACGAGCTTATCATTGATATCTGTCCAACCGCCCACCTTTGGCTTTTCCTTGGCTTCAGGCGGATAATCGCAGAAACGGGTATTGGCGACGATCGCATCGCCGGCGCCAAGGGCATAAAGCACCTCTGTGGCGCTGGGGGCGAGGGAGACTATCTTCATACTGCTACCTCGGATGGCGGAGAATAAAAAGGTTTCGAAAAGATAAGCCAATACCTTTAGTTTGGACTCATCCGTCTTGCGACATCAGGATTCAAGGTGGAGCCATTAATCCACATTGGAATCATCGGTCTGCCATATTCCACATGGGTAAATTGAGATGCATATCGATAGATCGGTTCAATCCGTTCAGCAGCCTCCCGTTGGGTTTTATACCCATAACGTGACCATGAAGAAAGTTCGTCATACAAGCAATTCGTCGTATAATCAGCTGCAATGTGAGCAAAGGAATTGGTCACTTCGCGAAGAACACCTACGTCGCTCCCCGTAGCATCGGAACAGTCCATGATAAACTGCCAATAATGCGCCAGAGCAGAATTCATATAATCCTCTACATGCATACTGCAGTGTGGGCTCGAGAATTCTAGCCATCGCTGATTCGTATGTTTTTGAAGGTCTTGGACATAGTCGACAACCCGGCGCATCTTGGCGACTCCTTCAAGAATCTCGGTAAGCTTTCTGGCGTCTGTCATAGTGTACGATTGTTTTTGCTAGTATAAAAAGTTTCCTCTATTTCTTCTTCTTCTTTTCCAATCTTTTGACGGATTCTGCCTGTTCTACATAATTTTCAGAAGTAACAACTCTTCTGCCACTTTTTGTTTCCAGATCCTTTCTGGCCCTTCCGGCAACAGCGCCGCCTTCTTGAGACGCTTTTTTGCCTTCGTCAAATCCTTGGGCATCCTTATGAGCGGCCGGGAATACTGCGTGGTCTGAGCGATTAGCGAAGACCCGCAGATGAGAGGCCGCAAGAAACTTTAAATTCTCATTTCTCTTTATATATGACCATAGCCGAGCGCCGCGCCGCTGCGCGGCGCCTTAAGGC
>OBEQ010035647.1_pt1 | contig 23119 bp, 26 predicted proteins | sample 1670901 | NCBI WGS metagenome assembly OBEQ01 (sample SAMEA104232315, study PRJEB22302) | groundwater metagenome | biome: forest; feature: aquifer; material: groundwater | place: USA | collected 2011-08-07 | depth 5.4 m
CGATTTAAAAGCTCATTTTTTAAAATATGGGTATTGTCGGGTTTCGCAGCGAAGATTGGAAAATTGGGCAAGCCTTCAAAGAACATATATGCGCCAAGGTACGTTAAAACCGAAGAGAGTGCGGCGGTTAAATTTGATAAAATTTAACTGGGAAGGACAGCGTGGGCCTCGAAAAATAAGAGGGCGGACTTGAAAAGAACAGCTCTGAAACTAATTGTGAAAGACGATTGAAGGTTCAGTAAACAACGACACAAACTGGTTGCACTGGAAGGAGTGCGGGGACATAGCTAGGATGAAAAATTGTGAATCATACATACCCAGGTGGCGGCTGGAAACCACCTGTCACTTCGGTAAGTGCCTCTGCTACTGCTAGAAGTTCCATATCGCGCCAACGTTGTCCAACGACTTGAACACCGATGGGTAGCTTTCCATTGGAGGAGACTAAAGGTAATACAACCACCGGATTTCCTGTTGGGTTGAAAATGTTCGTATAGGCAGTCGTTGCCATCAAATAGGGAACTTTCCGACCATCTACTTAAAGCAATCTGTTTCAACCTTCTAAAAGCCTCTAACAAAATTCTTTGGACACCTTGATCCCACAGAAAACGAAGAAATGGATCGCAAAAATACTGAAACCAAGAAATTGAGCCACAACGAGCGCCAAAAAACTTTTGGCACTTGAAAAATTAACCAAAAATATTCAAACCCCCAAGGCTTACAGTCGCGCAGAGGTCTATGGGGAGAAGCACGGGCCCAGCCCGTGGGGCTCCAGACCATGGGCTTGAGTTTATACAGGAATTATGTTATTTTAAGCCAACGAAGAAGGTATCGTGATCCAGCCAACCTGTCGCGTTCAATTTACTGCTGCAGATGTGGATTTCATCGTTTCCGTGTTTACCAAACATGGAAAGGAAATGACCTCATTGGTAAAACTTTTTTCGGATCCCGACTCGCTCGATATTATTTTAGATGACGACGCTGTCTTTCGAACTCTGTTGGAATACCATGGCTGTTTGAATGTCTCTAAGCACTTTTACTTTTATGTGATGGTTCGGCATGTCCTCCGGCGGTCAGGAATCGACGACCGAACCGTTGCAGATTATGTGGCTGCTATATTAGCAACCTTCTCCGAGACAGCGCGTGCTCGCAATCCTCTGCCAGAAGAAGAACATCCCTTCGATTATCTTTTTGACATGCTTGCTGCGCTCCAAACCGCAGATGATTGTAGCCGGTTCCTCATTCGTGCCCATGTAGGTAACCACTCCCTTTTCCTCTCCGGCATCTTCCCAGAACATGTTCGCTATCGAGCTCAATACCGAGGGGCTCCCGAAATCGAATATTACGAAACCTTGGGCAGCACGAACTTCCGTGTGGCCAGTGACCATCCCCTTGCTCATCAATATGATCTCACGCCGATCTTCACCGTCCTCTCAGAACGATTCCATGCCATTCGACTGGCTCTTAATGAAATGACTGATCGTTTCGTTTTTATTGGTGACCGCGATATTTCCTCAGAAAATCTCCTTCTCCACGAGGGAGATGCATCCTCAACATCTTAAGGGCACCTCCAGAAACCCATTTTTCTTTGTGCCCCTAGTGATTCGGATTCTTTTTTCCTCTGTAGCCGCTGCCAGCGGCGACCGGTCGCGGTTAGCAACCGCTCCTGGGTTTCCGGAGGTGCCCTTAACTTCTTTTAAGGGGGTAACAGGCTGATCGACGCTTTGTAGGGGCACGGTCCCGCAGCCGCGGGATGCCCCCACTTGAGATTTCGCATAATTCCCTGTAATCAGGAGAAGCTTGAAGATATAAGAGGTTTCAGCAACGATTTTCTAACACATGCTTTTTAGACAGATTAAAGCTGCCGTCGAAGTTTATCATCACCTCCCACGATACCGGGAAATTTTCCGAGTTTTCTTCAAATATGGTTTCGTAGACATGGTGAGGCTAGTTCATCTCCAGAAACTCCTCGAAATCAAAGAAAGCCAATTGCCAAGTCGACATGGAGATTTAAACCACCAACCTCCTGCAGTAAGATTCCGAATGGCATTGGAAGAATTGGGGCCTACTTTCGTCAAATTTGGCCAGATTTTAAGTTCGCGTCGCGACCTCATCAATGAGTCGTTTTACCAAGAACTACATAAACTTCAGGATCAAGTCCCGCCCTTTCCAGGCGAAGAAGCTAAAAAAATCATCGAAAGAGAGCTAAACCATCCCATCGATGAGTTATTCCAGGAATTCGATATCCATGCGCTTGCCGGTGCATCCATCGCACAGGTCCACCAAGCTGTTTTGCTCAATGGTAAAGTTGTAGCCGTTAAGGTTCAACGCCCTGAGATTACAAAGGTGATCGAAATCGACCTCGCCATTCTCGCAGATGTGGCCCGTTTTTTAGACCGTCATGTAGAAGAAATCTCCGTGCTGAACCCCGTTGGAATCGTCCAAGAATTTGCAAAGACCCTATCCGCAGAGCTGGATTTTACGAACGAAGCCCGCAATATGGAACGCTTTGCGGAACAATTTCGCGGCAACCGTACGATCCGCGTTCCTAAACTTTACAATGAATTAACAACCGAACGCGTCCTGACCATGGAATTTCTTAAGGGTTATCCGGTCGACCAGCCGAATCAACTGCGCGAACACAACATCAGCCCCATCACTCTCTCCGAGCGGATGTCCAAACTGCTCTTCCAGCAAATGTTCGAATTCGGCTTTTTCCATGGTGACCCTCACCCAGGTAACATCACCATTCTTCTCCACGGCGTCGCCTGTCTTTATGACTACGGCATGATGGGAATTTTAAGCCCAACCTTTCGAGAAGATATTGCGACGATGATTCTAGGCTTGATCGAAAAAGATCAGCGCAAAGTGACGCGTTCCCTCCTTGGAATGTCCGAAACAGGATTCGCAGATGATCTCCGAAAACTCGAATCCGATGTGGAAACCTTCGCTGAACAATATTTGGACCGGCCTCTTAAAGACTTAAAACTAGGATTTGTCCTCAATCGTCTTCTCGATGTATTGATGGCGCACAAACTGCGGATGAAAAGCGATTTCTATCTCGGCGTGAAGGCGCTCGCTCAAGTGGAAGCCATTGGCGAAATCCTTAATCCGGATTTAAACTTCGTTCAATTTGGAGAGCCCTATGCCACCCAAGTGATCGAAAAAAAATACGAATTTGGAACCATCTTCAAGAATCTCATCAAATCCCTTGCAGAATCGCTGGATTGGTTGAGAGATCTCCCAACCGATACACGGGAAATGTACGAACGTATCAAGAGTGGACGTTATAAAATTCCAATCGAACACCGGATTGATCCAAAAGGATTTGAACCACTCCGGAGCAGCCTCAATCATATTGCCCATCTCCTCGCCGACGCCATGCTCACCTCATCCATCTTGATTTGTTCGAGCATCTTGATCCTCGCTGGGCTCCCTCCCAAATGGCATGAAATGCCAGTCCTTGGTGTCGCGGGATTGATCTTCGGTGGGATGATGTTTCTCCGCCTTGTTCTTTCGATCTGGAAACATGGCGGTCTTTAGCGGCGTGGCTTGCTTCCCACCACACAACCTTCAGGCGTCCTTTTAGCATGCCATGTTTAAACAACAAATTTGTCTCGACTGATGCCGCTCTGCCGTATGATGGCTTGAAGAGTGCCTATTCTCACCGAACGATGATTAGGAACAGGAACTGTTACGGTCCCTGTCTATATTTTCTTTTGCATGATGATGTGACTGCCACGTTGTCTGATATTCACAAAGCCTTCATTTTGTAAAATTCGGCATATCTCTTGGCCAGAAAAGATTCCAAGTTTAGGCATAGCTTGCCTCAAAACGCGTTACAAAAACTTGGTTATGTAAGCGCCCTTCAATTTCCTGTTGGCTCGCACATTCTAAGAATAATTCTACAGCTTCCTTCAAATTTGCTAGTGCTTTCTCAACAGTATCGCCTTGGCTGGCAATATCTAATTCTGGGCAAAGCGAAACATACCCATTATCTTCTTTTTCTAATAACCGCAGTAAATGATTGTGTCTTCATTTTATTTATAAGTCGTAGTATTATTAATACCACAATTCCTCATATTCGAACACGTGTTGGGACGCATGTTCTTTGTTTTTGTTCAAATTTTATCGCCAAATCATAACCCTTGACAACGACGACATCATGCTCTTTATCAAGAAGGAACTTTGAGCTTTTGAAATGCGGGCTCGCTCTCGATTTTTTTCTGAAGCTTCATCAGACCTTCCAACAACGCCTCGGGACGCGGAGGACAACCCGAGATATACACATCGACGGGCAAAATCTGGTCGATGCCTTGCAACACTGCATAACTGCGATACATCCCCCCCGTAGAAGCACAAGCACCCATGGCAATGACCCATTTTGGGGAAGGCATCTGATCATAGATACGTTTTGCTGCGGAGGCCATTTTGTAAGTAACGGTCCCCGCAACAATCAAAAGGTCTGCTTGTCGTGGCGAAAAACGCATCACCTCAGCCCCGAATCGAGCAATATCGAAACGCGAAGCACCCGCCGCCATCAACTCAATCGCACAACAGGCTAAACCTAATGGCATGGGCCAAAGGGAATTCTTCCGCACCCAATTAATGGCCGCATCGGCGCGGGTCACCACCACATTCCCTTCCACTTTGGAATCGTAAACAAATGCTGGCAAGAATTTCATCTCAAAAAAACCGATCCAATATTACTTTTAAAATATACTTTCTAAGAAGTCATTTCAAAACTCACGGTCCAATAAACCTTAAAATCCTGCTTGCACAAAGCATGTCGTCCAGGCTATCATACCAGGCAAGCTTCGTAGTTTAGTATGCGAAGTCCGAAAGTTTCTCGTCCCGCAGTTGCGGGAATGTCATGGGACTGTGGATTCTCGGTTCTCATCGCCGCGCTCGACGAAGTTTTGCTATGGAAGCAAAAATTAAAAACCCACTTGCTAAAGAGTTTCAGTTACATGCGGAAGATACAGGGTCCGCCGATGTTCAGGTCGCCTTGTTGACAGACCATATCAATAGACTTACCGGCCATCTTCAGAAAAACATGAAAGATCATAGCTCACGCCATGGTCTTCTCCAACTGGTGAGTCGCCGGCGAAGTCTTCTAGATTATCTCAACAAAACCGACACCGCACGCTACCAGAAACTTTTGAAAAAACTTAACCTCAGAAAATAACGACCGGCCGCCAAGGCCCGTGGCTATCGCGTTAGAGCACATCGCGCATCTCAAAACAGAGGTTGGCATGCGCCATGTTCTCTCACAGGTGCTGGGGGCTGTAGGTAGTCGTCAAACTATATTCTCTTATGCCCACCCCTATGCCTATTAACATCACCCTTTCTTTGGGTGAACATGAAATCCGTATCGAAACCGGTCGACTTGCCAAACAAGCCGATGGTTCTGTGACCGTAAGATCCGGCGATACTATTGTCTTTGTCGCCGCAGTGGCTGCTTCGAAACCCACCGACAAGGATTTCTTTCCTCTCACGGTCGAGTACCGCGAGAAAGCCGCTGCAGCCGGAAAATTCCCGGGTGGCTATTTCAAGCGTGAAGGACGTCCCACGGAAAAGGAAATTCTCACCTGCAGGATGATTGATCGCCCCTTGCGCCCACTTTTCCCCACGGGTTTCATGAACGAAACCCAGATCATCAACATCCTCATTTCTGCCGATGGCGAAGTCGATCCCGATATCCTTGCCATCAATGGTTCTTCAGCAGCATTAATGGTCTCCGATATTCCATGGAAGGGTCCCATTGGGGCAGTTCGAGTTGGCTGTATCCGTGGGCAATTGGTGGTCAATCCTACTCATAGTCAGAGACCCGATAGTACCTTCGATCTCGTTTACGTAGGGACTGACGAAGAAATCCTGATGATCGAGGGTAGTGCTCAGGAAATTTCGGAAGAAGATATTTATCGCGCGATGGAATTTGCACATACCCATGTGCGCAAAATGATCGACCTTCAACGGGAACTCGCCCAAAAGGCGGGCAAACCAAAGCGGACTCCTACTCTCCGTATTCCTCGTGAAGTTATTCTCCAAGAAGCTCGCGCCTTGGTTGGAGATCGCATGGTCCCTGCACTCTTCACACCGAGCAAACTGGAACGTGAAACCCGGATTTCTCAACTACGCGATGAAGTGGTGGCCACGCTCACACCAAAATATCCCGACATCACACTATTCGAAATCAACCAGGCCTTCGAATCCATCCAAAAACGCGCTGTGCGAGATTCTACCCTCAAGGAAAGTAAACGTTGCGATGGTCGACGCCTCGACGAAATACGATCCCTTTCAGGTCAAGTAGGATTTCTTCCACGCGCCCATGGCTCTGCGATGTTTCAACGAGGCGAAACTCAGGCCGTCGTTCTGACGACCCTCGGATCACCTGAGGATATCCAAGATATCGATAATTACGGCGGCGGTGAAAATATCAAAAGTTTTATTCTCCACTACAACTTCCCGCCCTTTAGTGTTAACGAAACCGGTAGGTTTGGGTCTCCAGGCCGTCGTGAGATCGGCCACGGCGCACTCGCCGAACGTTCCATCGAACCCATGATCCCGTATGGCCCTAATTTCCCTTACACCATTCGGTTGAGTTCCGAAATTATGGAGTCCAATGGTTCCACATCGATGGCTTCAGTTTGTGCAGGAACGCTTGCTCTGCTCGACGCCGGTGTTCCTTTAAAAGCTCCCGTCGCAGGAATTTCGATTGGTCTTATTAAAGAAACTCCTAAAACTGTGTTACTTACCGACATTATCGGATTGGAAGATGCCTTTGGGGACATGGACTTCAAAGTTGCAGGGACACGAACTGGCATCACTGGTTTTCAACTGGATCTGAAGCTCGGAGGACTTTCTTTCTCTCTTATGAAAGAAGCCCTTGCGGCTGCGCGCACTGCGCGGATGCAAATCTTGGATGCCATGGCCCAAATTATCGCCCAGCCTCGAAGTCAGCTTTCGCCTTACGCACCCAAAATCAGGGTCATCCATATCAACCCGGAAAAAATTGGTGCCGTCATCGGCCCCGGCGGCAAGGTCATTCGAAAGATTCAGGAAGAAACTGGCGCCGAAATTTCCATCGAAGATTCCGGCGAGATCAAAATCTATTGTTCAAGCCAAGAAGCGATCGACCGTGCGTATAGCATCATCGAAGGCATCGTTAGCGAAATTGAAGTAGGCAAAACTTACCGCGGTCGTGTGGTCAACATCAGGGAATTCGGTTGCTTTGTAGAAGCATTGCCTGGCAAAGACGGGATGGTCCACATTTCCGAACTGGCTAATATGCGTGTGAATAAAGTTGAGGATATCTGTAAAGTGGGCGACGAAATGTGGGTCAAGTGTATCGGCATCGATGAAAAGGGCCGGGTTCGTCTCAGTCGGAAAGCCGCGATGGCTGAGAAGGATGCGCAAGCAAGCGCTTCTCCTGTCATGACAACAAACGCTTCCCATTAACAAAGCGGTTAGGGCGTGTCCCATCCTCCGCTTCTTTCGACATTCAACTTTCACTTCCTCATAGACTCTCGATGGAGCATTTCCTGGTACCGCTGCTTCCAATAACCCCGCCATTTCGAGCGAAAGAATTTGACGTTATATCGCATGTTCAGTGGAATACTTACCGTAGATTTGATGAAGTTAATCCGCCGGTGCAACGGTCTTTGTTGAACAATAGGACACGTAAGTCGTTGGCGAATGCAATGCAGAAACCAATCCGATTTCGAAAAATCAATCGCCGCAGGCACGACAGATGCCCCTAACCCCAGGGTGTAAGGATAATGGCTATCACTTCCACCAAGAGCAGCAATATGATAACGCTTCGCATAACCAAACGCATTCCGAAAACGACGGTTGTCCTGAAAGATCCAAGAATTATATTCTTCAACTCCATCCACTTGATCTAAATAATCGCTTCCAAGAGGATAAAATGGGCCAAAAGGATGCGGCACACAAAGGACTCCACCAAGATCCCGGATCCGACGGATGACAGATTCTACATCCATATAGTGGATCATCCCTTGATCGAGCTTTAAGGCGCGTGCAACACGGCGTGGAGAAATTGCGCAATCAAAGTAAGCCAGGATATGCCCCTGCGCAGTGGAAATTTCCACACCGAGCGCCGTAATCATCTCAAAGCGTCTCGCAGCTTCCAGACATTCTTCCCAATGCTTCACCGTATCATGATCCGTAATGATAATTCCTCGTAATCCACGCCTTCGAGCATAAAAAAACATACGCCGTGGTGAGGAAAGACCATCCGAATATCTCGAGTGGGTATGAGGATCAATCCATACCTCATCAGAATTAGGGCGGGAGGAGAAACGCATGAGTGCAAGGCTTCTTTTAACATTCAACTTTCATCTCAGCACCGGCACCGCGGCAAGGAGTTTTTGGGTGTAGGGATGTTTGGGCTGTTGATAAATCTGATCGCACGTTCCTGATTCCACAATTTTTCCTTCGTTCATCACAAGCACTCGCTCGCTGATATGTTCCACCACACCAAGATCGTGGCCTATAAAAAGATATGCAAGACCTAGTTGCTCTTGCAAATCCTGGAGCAAGTTGATGATCTGGGCTTGCACAGAAACATCAAGTGCGCTCACTGGCTCATCGCAAATGATCAATCGAGGATTTACTGCTAAAGCCCGTGCAATTCCAATCCGCTGGCGTTGACCGCCACTGAATTCATGGGGATAACGCCGTGTATACTCGGGTCGTAATCCCACTTGCTTTAAGAGTTCAACAACACGTTCTTTCCGCTCAGCACGCGACATTTCTGGAAAATGAATTTCAAGGGCTTCTCCCACGATCAACTCGACGGTCAATCGTGGATTCAAAGAACCATAAGGATCCTGAAAAATCATCTGGATGTGCTTGCGATAAGGTCGAAACGTTTTCTCATCCAATGAAGAGATTTCCTTCCCTTCCCAAAAAATAAATCCTGCAGTCACCGGCGCCAATTTAATGATCGCACGTCCCACCGTCGTTTTGCCGCTTCCACTCTCGCCAACCAGCCCTACGGTCTCACCAGGTTTCACCAAAAAACTAACTCCATCCACAGCCTTGATAAGATTTTCATGTCGGCCCAATAATCCACCAAAAGAGGAATAGTAAACTTTCAGGTCTCGCACTTCCAGGAGAGGCACCCCTGTTGCGCCGAGCTTAAGGTCCTCTTCGGGTCGCCGTCCAAGATGATTCATTCTTCATTCTCCTCTCCGTCGCCCGCTTGCGACGAAGGTCGGGGTTCCCCATTCCGCGTTTGGTAGAGCGCTTCATGATTAATCGTCGGCAGACGCCGTTGTTTGGACCCCAGTCTCGGAATACATAGGATCAATGCTTTGGTGTAAGGATGTTGTGGGTTTTTCAATACCTCCTTTACCTCGCCTTGCTCCACAATCTTACCACGATGCATCACCAGAACCCGGTCCGCCACATTCGCTACAATCGCAAAGTTATGGGTAATCAATAAAACAGCCATCCCTAACTTCTTCCTTAAATCTCGCAATAGATCGAGAATCTGCGCTTGAATGGTCACATCAAGGGCCGTGGTCGGCTCGTCCGCAACAAGCAATGCAGGATGACAAGCAATCGCCATGGAGATCATCGCTCGTTGCTGCATGCCACCGGAAAGTTGATGTGGATATGCTTCCATCACACGGCTTGGATCACGAATCCCTACCAAATCAAGAAGCCGGAGAATCTCAGCCTTCACCTCCTTCACCTCTGGACGATGAAGATGAATCACTTCCGCAATCTGAGTTCGCACTCGAAAAACGGGGTTGAGCGAGGTCGACGGCTCCTGAAACACATAAGCCATCTTCGCACCCCGCAATTCTCGGAGTTGACGCGGAGGCATGGTGAGCACATTGCGTCCTTTAAACAAAATTTGTCCTCCCTCATAACGCGCGGGTGGACTCGGCACCAGATGCGCCAATGAAAGTGCGGTTACACTCTTACCGCTCCCACTTTCACCCACCAAAGCAACCGTCTCTCCCTCTTCCATCGAAAAGGAAATATCATCCACAGCCTTAGTCTCCCCTTCTTCGGTAACGAAGGTGATCCGGAGATTTTGGACTTCGAGAAGAGACATGAGGAAAGCTATCAGCGATAAGCGATAAGCTACAAGAAAAATGGAGCCCGCGGGCTTACGCCGTAGCCCTCGACGTAAACAGATAGACACAAACTTTAGAATGCCACTCTTTTATAAACGTATGAAACTTGACGAGTCACCAAATAACTTCAAAGCCTATATTGACAAGAGGTTTTGAAAACATTATGTTAAGTATTATGAAAGCCTCTAGTTTGCCGGCAGAAGTCGACACCATTTCCACCCATCAAATGCGCTTCGAATTCGGTCGCGTCCTACGAGCGGTACGGTTGGGGCGTCCGCTCACACTCACCTACCGTAACAAACCTCTGGCGCGCATCGTGCCCGTCAGTTCAAAGCCCAAGGTATCTGCGGCCGATCCGATCTTCCACCTGGATGAGATCGCGGAACCCATCGGACCCATGACAAACGCGGAAATAGATGAAGCAATCTATGGCCGCTGAGGTGTTCCTCGATACCAGCGGCTTCTTCGCACTCATGGACGAACTTGATCCGTCGCACGAACGGGCCGTAAGATGGATGAAACGACACCAGGGACGGACCTACCTGATTTCCTCCGAATGGGTCGTTGGTGAAACCTGCACTTTGCTGGTGGCGCGTAAGAAACCCTACTTGGTAAGCAAGTTCCTCGATCACGTGGAGCGTAGCTCCGCTTTATTGCTAGTTAACCCCGATAGTTCACTCTTGGCTTCCGCCAAGACGCTCATCCGGCAGCAAGCCAGTCAGGGTTATTCCTTTGTGGACTGCCTCAGCTTTTGCGTCATGCGGGAACGGTCCATCCGCGAAGGCCTGACCCGCGACGAACACTTCAGAAAAGCTGGATTTATCCCCTTACTTGGTTAAAAAGTTTCAAAAATAATTTTTCATCAGCTTAACCCTTCCGTTGGTGTGAATCTTCGCAGCCTCAACGCATTCATGACCACAGAAACCGAACTCAAACTCATGGCTGCACTCGCTATCATTGGCCTCAAAAGAAGACCCGTCCATGGAAACAAAACTCCTGCGGCAATCGGCACCGTCATCATGTTGTAAAAAAAAGCGAAGAAAAGATTCTGCCGAATATTCCGCATCGTCATCATCGACTCATCCATTGCAAGATGCGCCTACCGGCGTGAGCCGCTTTCTGAGGAGACGCATCCACTCACGGCCCTCACGGCCCGAATAACTGCGAGTGGGCATCCACTCTTCTTGAAGTTCAAACCACGAACCAAAAAGTGCATCCAATTCGTCGATGCTTACCGCATAAGGTGGCCCTTCATCACCTTCATGATCCGGATTCAAAAAGAAAATCGCCAACAAGAACCCTGACTCTTTAAGAACATCGGACACCGAGCGTACATAATCCGAACGTCGCGAGGGTGAAATCGCACAAAAACATGTGTGCTCAAAAACCCAGTCAAACGCATGGGTCATCCGACGCGACAATTTAAAGAGATCTCCCAACATATACGTCTCTCGACTTACTAAGGGAAAAGACGCCGCAAGCCGCACGGCGCTTGGAGCTACATCAAGACCTACGACTTCGGCTCCCTGTGCTGCCAAAGCACGCACATCGTGGCCTGCTCCACACCCGGGAACAAGAACTTTCCCCATCACCTTGCGTCGGGTAAGAAACTCCATCAGAGGTGGCGCCGCATATCCTTTTTCCCATGGCATATCCCCTTTCTGATAACGAACTTCCCAGTCCATCATACCGTTGCCTTTCGTTTCCACACCGTTGCATCCGCAACTCCCCACTCAAACCTGCGCGCATGCTCTCGCATCAGAAACGGCATGTCCATCCGCGTGATGAGAGAACATGAAGGTTCTAAAAAGCCTCGAAGAGTATCAAACGTCCGAATCAGCTTGCCATCGCGTTCGAAACCACCGAGCCACTGTTCTGGCGGCGTGAATTCCTCCATCCATGTGTAAGGAGACACGATCGCCAAAACACCGCCAGAGCGAAGGTGCAACGGTAACTGCTGAAGACACTTCTGCGGCTCGCGCAAGCGATCTATCAAGTTTGCTGCTAAAACTATGTCGAAAGTTCCGAGATCTGCACGCAACCGACATGCATCCCCCTGCTCAAAAGTCACTCGCGATCGCTCAACTTCTTTCGGAACAACAGCTCTTACTGGAGAAGTCAGCCGTCCTTCCTCTGCCTTCCGATACTCAATAAAGCCGCGTTCTTTCAATCTTTGAGCTGCGTTCACAAATTTCAACGAAGCATCCATCCCCACCACTTCTTTGCAAAAACGAGCGATCTCAAAAGTGCTGCGACCTACAGAACACCCTAGATCTAGAGCTCGCGGCCCTTCTGATCCGTCCCACTTTCCGAGCGCCTCCCGGCAGAGATCCACACAACGCTGGGGGAAATTCAATGCCTCCCGCGGTCCAAAACCGTAAGGCAAATTTTCCGTTTCACTCCCGTAATGAAACAGGAGATACATGGTAAGAAGACGGTCTGTCTCATAAACATTGGATTTCATTCACGGGGAAGGATTTTAATTGAACCACGGAGACACAGAGGCACGCGGAGAGAGGTCTCCGTGTCTCCGTGGTTCAATTCATGCCGATGCCGATAGAAGCGCTTTCATGTAAGCAGCGGGTTGATCGTTCTCAATCAAAACTTCCGTCCGTCCATCGCGAACCATGCGCACTTGGGAAATCTGGATCTCTGGCGTCTTATGTGGCGAGAAAAGAATGTCCTCGTGCGTCGCCTTTTTGGGTTCAACAAATTTATCCGGCGTAAGCACTCCACCCAAATGATCGCTTCGGCCCGTCGCAACGTGAAACGTCCCCAGAATTTTTTCATCCTGAATGTCGCGCCCAGAAAAAGGTAGTTCCTGTGTCCCAAACCCCAACTCTCCAAGCTCTCCGGTCAGCGGATCTTTCCGAAGTTTCTCCCGATGTTCCTCGATCCATTTTTCATCTCCAGAGATCAACTGTACATCGACAATTCGTCCGCCGGACACCCTCATCAAACCAAGTGTCCCATCCTCGTACCGCATCGGGAAAGTCCCCTCTGCCCCGGTGGGCACATAATAGACTTCACCCGCCGGCAGATTCGCGACATCGGGCTTTTTGCCACGACACAGCCCGTGACTTTTTTGAGCTTCTTGCCTTTCCAACAAGAGCTTGAGGGTGTGTTTCTGCTCGCGAACCCGAAAATCCACCTCGATAAAATCTGCACGTGTCATTCCTTGACGCAATTTCTCGGCATTTTTACTGACTTCGTTGTAATCCACAGAAAGACCCGTCGCAAGAATGATCTCGTTGATTCCATGCAAGGTAGCTCCTCGAAACCCGTATTTCTTTGCAAAAGCTGTCAGAGGCGCCGTTGCCGAATACGTCGAGATGCAAAGAATGATGTCATAGTTCGGGTAAATATCTCGCTCAAAAAAAAGCCTGTGACCCGAAGGATCATAAACCGCATCTGGAAGTTCTCGATTGCTTCCTCCTGTAATCTCATAGGCAAACATCTCGCCGCCTTTAAGCTTGAGCTCTTTTAACACTTTTTCCTGGAGGCCACGATAAAACACCTCGTAGGCATAACGCTGGATCGTAAGTTTCGGGTCGCGAAGGAATCGAAATCCCTCGACGTCTTTGGGATTCTCAAGATCAATCAAAATACAAATTTTTTCTCCGGGTTGTGGCTCAAAAACCGTGCGGAGTAATCGCCCCAAGTCAAATGAGGAGATTTGGCTAGGTCGCTCTACCATCCTTTGCATTAATTGCTCTCTCATCGTCATTCCGAATTTGCCATTCTCTCTCGGATTTCGACAAAATGCAAATGAGGGTTTTGCCGGCTTTCGGGCGCCCCCTTTCATGCCTTTTTTTGTACGGGACGTGTTGAACCTCGCTCTTTACATTACCAGTGACAATCGTCGTTGCAGGGCTTGACGTGTATTAGCGAATACGCTAACCTCATCTAAGTGATTCAGATTGTCTTTTACCGTACCCGCGACAACAAGGATCCGGTTCAGGACTATCTTGATTCATTGACTCCAAAACAGGCAGCGAAAGTATTATGGACAATCCGTGTAATTCAAAGTGTGAATCCGGTCCCGGCACAATACTTCCAAAAAATGACTGGAACAGATAATTTATGGGAGGTGCGCGTCATTTTTGGAGGAAACATCTTCCGTTTGTTGGGATTCCGCGAGCGTGAAGAGAGAGTCCTCCTATGCCACGGATTTACAAAGAAAACGCAGAAAACTCCACCACAGGAAATTACAATTGCGGAAGCAAGAAAGGCTGATTATGAAACACGCTAAGATGACAATCCCTCGCCATTTTCCCGAAGATGATGTGGCTCGCTATATCCGCGCTCGTAAGACGCGGGATCGAAAATTCGCCCGCGAATTCGACGAAGGTTTTGATGCCTTCATTGTCGGGGCTATGCTTGCCAGTGCCCGACAGAAAGCTGGCATGACTCAAGAAGAACTCGCCCGTCGTGCCCATACGACCAAAAGCTCTGTCTGCCGGTTGGAGCGACGACCGTCTGATATTCGTTTAGGTACTCTCAATAAACTAGCTAGGGCTATGGGACTCCATTTGGAAGTTAAATTGACGTAAAACATAAATTTAACTTGGCATCCCATTCAGCAACTTGGGAAACATCCTGTTCCTTCCGAGGTGCGCGATGCCTCTGAACACCATGATCGCTACATCTATGGTTTTGCCGACTTTCGGGCAGCGCTAGACTCTTATAAAACTTATTTGCACTGTAGCTACAATAGAGCTACATTTTAAATATGAGTAGAACTGCTACAATTCGTTCGCGGATCGAACCTAGCCTCAAGAGCGACGTGGATCGTATTCTCTCGAAACTTGGTCTGACAGCTTCGGAAGCCATCTCTCTGCTTTATCACCAGATCAAGCTGCAATATGGACTTCCTTTTGAAGTGAAAATTCCTAACCGGCTTACCGCTAAAACTCTAACGCAGAGTAGAGCTGGTAAGAACGTGAAGCGCTTTCCCACCAAAAAGGAACTCTACGATGATCTTGGCTTGTGAGAACCTTCAGCCGTACAAACCAATTCAAAAAGGATGTAAAACGTGCTGAAAGCCGTGGTTGGGCTTTGACTAAGTTAAAAACAGTTCTCGATCTGTTGATTGATGAAAAACCCTTGCCACCCAAATACAAAAATCATCCCTTGCGCGGGAATTGGGTAGGAAGTCTTGATTGTCATATCAGGCCTGATTGGATTTTGATCTACACATTGGAAGAAAATCACGTCCGATTTGAACGCACAGGCACTCACAACGACTTGTTCCGCTGATCTGGGACATCAACGGAGTCGTTTAACTGATCTGCAAGTCGATAGGAAGGTGGTTAAAAAATATCATTGACAGAGAATGGGGTCATATTTTTCTCACCTCTCATTTCCTCCTCAATACTTTAACACCCGCGCTAAAAATTGCTGGCATTCCTCAGTTTTCGGATCGTTAAAAATTTGTTCTGCAAGCCCACACTCCAGAAGCCGCCCTTCCGCAAGGAAAGCGATCCGATCCGCAACACGCCGAGCAAAAGCCATCTGATGGGTTACAAGAACGAAATCCTTTCCTTCTCGTTTTAATTCTTCAATCATCTCAAGCACTTCCGCCGTCATTTCCGGATCGAGAGCAGACGTAGGTTCATCGAAGAAGAGAAGCCGTGGATTAATAGCCACTGCACGCACGATGGCCACGCGCTGACGTTGACCGCCCGAGAGTTCCGCAGGCCTTTTATGAGCATGCTTCTCCAATCGAAACCGCCGGAGAAGCGATTGTGCAATTTCTTCAGCTTCCACCGCAGAACGACCATGAACTTTCTCCAGTGGTAAAAGAATGTTTTTCAAAGCGGATAAGTGAGGAAAGAGGTTAACCGCCTGAAAGACGACCCCAACACTGCGTCGATGTTCTGCAAGTTCCTTCCTTCGAAATACGAGCGGCTTGCTGTCGATCACAATGGTCCCCTCATCTGGAAACTCAAGTCCTGCTAAGATACGAAGTAAGGTTGTCTTTCCACCTCCCGAAGGACCCATAAAGACCAAGCTCGCAACCGACTCCAACCCTAATGAGACCGCCGCAAGCGCCCGATGTTCACCGAAACACTTCGAGAGACCTCGGATGCTAAGTTTCATAACCGTACTTTTTCTCTAGGAATCGGGCCCACGCCGAAATGGGTAACGTGAGGAGCAAATATCCCACGGCAAGAGGGAGGTAACTCTCTAGCGTGCTGTACGTATAGGAATTCACCTCTCGCGCATTGAGCGTGAATTCGCTAATCGAAATGATCGAAAGTAATGAGGAATCTTTAATAAGGGATGCACATTGACCTGCCAAGGGTGGAAGCGTTTGTCGCAGTGCCTGAGGGAAAATCACATATCGATAAGTTTGTAGCCTCGTTAATCCAATGGCCTTTGCCGAATCCAACTGGGACTTGCTTACACTCTCGATCCCAGAACGAATCATTTCACTTATATAAGCACCGCTAAAAAAGGAGAGGGTGAGAATCCCGACGACATACCGGTTGCTCACCCCAAACGCCTCCGCCACCACGTAAAAGAAAATCAGAATTTGCACAAGCAATGGTGTCCCTCGCACCACTTCCACATAAATCCTGCTAAAATAACGCAGAGGCAAAAAGGTCGCTCGCTGTCCCAGCGCGAAAAGAAGCCCGAGGATCGTACTCGCGATAAGCGATGCGAACGAAATCCAGATCGTCATAAACCACCCATCGATGAACTTCTGACGATACTGATAAACAGCTCCCCATCCCCAATGATAGGTCACCCGCTGAAACGAAAAATAAAAAATGGCGCAAAGAAACAAAAAGACGATCGATCCACTCAGAACTCGGACGACCCAAGACGCCTCTTCCCTCCTTCCATTCTCAGAATGGATCTCCAAATAAGCGAGCCCTTTCGTGAGTAAACGCATTTTAGACATGCTCCTTAGAAATAAAACGGATACCCCATCCGCTGAAAAGCCTCCTTTTGCTCCCTGAGATATCGCTCGGCCAGAGGCTCAAATCCCCCGCGTGCACGAAACTCAGCTAAAAAAGTGTTCACCCGCTTTCGCAATGCATCATTTCCTTTACGAATCCCGATCGCCCAAAACTCTTCCTGAAAAGGTCTCAAAAGCGGCCGCGTCCTATCCGGATTTTTTTGCCAATGTTTGTAGACCGACATCTGATCGTAAATAAACGCGTCTACCTTACCTTGAACCACCTCAAGAACGCAGGCTGCCTCACTGTCCAGCACAAGGACCTTTGCCTCGTGAATATGATGCGCTGTATAAGTGTGTCCCGTGGTCCCTTGCTTTACGACAACCACTCGGCCACTCCGATCAACATCATGAACAGAGTGGATCTCCGAATCCTTTGCCACCAAAAGGCACAAACCCGTCTTGAGGTACGGTTCGGAAAAATCGATGGAGTGGGCCCGCTCTGGAGTTGCTGTCATCGAGGAAATGATAAGATCGATTTTCCCAGTCTTCAGTGCGGGGATAAGCCCGTCGAAAGAAATATTTTCGATCGCGACCTCTTTCCCGAGCGCCATCGCCAAAGCCTTGGCAAGATCTACACTTATTCCCGTAGGAACACCGTGGGGGTCTGTCATCTCGAAAGGAGGACATTCCAGTTCCATTCCTACTCTCAACAAACTCGCATGTTCCTGACGACAACTCAGCGTTAGTCCAACCAGGAACACCAAAAAAAACCACATGAAACACCTTTTCACACCATTCACAAAAATAGGATGCACCATGCGATCCTCCAGAAGGAGCTGTAAGCTACAAGCTTTAAGTTGTTCAAAGAAAATGAGTTCCTATCCACACCGTTTAAATTATCTGCGTATGATATGGGTTGTAGGGCAACCCCGAATGCGTTCGGGGTCGCCCTACAAATTTTCACAAGGATGCGCAAGAATTTATGACGTCATGTATAAATTGATCGACCTGCCTTTTAGGTGAATGAAAATTTTTATCCAAGATTTTCCAAGGTCAAATTCTCATCGCTCAAACCTTACGGTTTATAGCTTGCAGTTATTCTTCGGCGGAGGTTTTTGATTGAAGAAGACACCCTTGAACCGCCAAAATCTCCCGATGACCCACTTCTCCTGTCTTTTGAGGCTCGTGTAATGAAACTTTCTCAGCCTAGAGCAGAAATTTTTGTGCCCGACGGGTTGCCCGTCAAAAAGGCCTTGGCACGGACCACCCACATGGCCATCGGTGCCCATCCAGACGATCTAGAGCTTATGGCCGCGTGGCCCATTCTCGAGTGCTTTCAAAACGCTCGGAACTGGTTTTGCGGTGTCACCTTAACCAACGGGGGTGGTCGTGCGCGTGCACACACCTACGCTCGTTATACCGACAGACAATTGGAACGCGTCCGGCGAAAAGAACAAAACAAAGCTGCTCTCATCGGAGAATACTCGGCCATGGTTCATCTTGCATATCCAAGCACAGCGATCAAAACCTTCGCCCGACACAAAGCGCTCGAGGACCTCAAGAAGCTCCTTTTTGCGGCAGCTCCTGAATGCCTCTTCACTCATAACCTTGCCGATAAACATGATACGCATGTCGCCACAGCGGTGCTCGTGATCTACACTGTGCGACAACTCCCCGCGAAATACCGGCCCAAAGCTCTTTACGGGTGTGAACTTTGGCGGAGCTTGGACTGGATGCTCGATAAAGACAAAGCCATCTTCGATGTGAGCTCTCGCGAACATCTGACGAGCGCTTTGATCGGGGTTTTTGATTCTCAAATCGGTCGCAAGCGCTACAACCTAGCTGCCATGGGACGTAAATGCGCGAACGCAACCTATCTTGACCCGCATACGGCAGATCATGCAACCGCCTTGGAGTACTCGATGGACTTGACCCCACTCATCCACGATTCAACCCTCGACCTCTGCGAGTACATCAGGGGCTACACTCAGCGCTTCGCTGCGGATGTGCGGGCGAGGATTTCTAAGTTTATTCCCCTTACCTTCAAGGTCCGTAAAGCTAGGGGAGAGAAATCTCTTTCTTGAAAACAAGTGAAAGTTCTCATTGTTCGTCTCTCCGCAATTGGCGATGTCGTCCAAGGAATTCCATGTCTTGTTGCTCTTAAGGAATCCTTCCCGGCTTGGGAAATTTCCTGGCTTGTCGAAGAAACTTGTGCCCCTATTCTGAAGAAGCACCCCTACTTAAAACATCTCTTCATCCTAAACCGTAACTGGCGTAAGAAGAAAGGCACCCCTTCGCTGACCGACATCTTTACCGGTGTGCACCATATGTGGAATCTCGGGCGCTGCCTGCAGCATGAAAACTTCGACATCGCCATCGATCTACAAGGCCTCTTTAAAAGCGGCTTCTGGACATGGTTCAGTGGTGCATCACGGAGGATTGGTCATAATAAAACACGCGAGTTCGCACACCACTTCCTTACCGAATTTGCGAGCGAGCGTCCTACTTTCGATCCGTCATTCCCTCTCGTTCAACGTTATCTAGAACCAGCCCGATATCTCGGCGCCGATGTGACAAGAGGTCGTACATCCTTCCCCAAACACCTGAAGAAACTGTGAGGGAAGTGTGCTCTCTTCTCGGCCACAAAACCTCGCCATTTCCGACTATCGCGTTTTGCCCGTGGAGTATATGGCCGAGTAAAAATTGGCCGATAACTTATTGGAAAGACCTTGCGACCGCCCTTTCAAAAGATTTCCGTGTCTTGCTCATTGGTACAAACGAGAACCTAGCAGAAGCCCACTGGCTTGAGTCCCACACCCCTACGATCCTCAACTTGGTAGGCAAAACCCCCATTTCTCTGCTCCCTGAGATTTTCCGGCACTGCCAGGTTGTCATTGGCCCAGACTCAGGTCCTCTTCACCTTGCAAATGCCACTGGTGTGCCTCGTCTCCTCATGCTTTTTGGGTCCACTTCTTCGCGTCGCTCAGGCCCTCTTGGAAAAGAACATCGATCGCTCTCCCTCGACCTTGTGTGTCAACCTTGTTTCGAACGCACCTGTCCCCTCGTTCACCATAACTGTCTCCAACTTTTGAACCCAAAACACGTGTTGCAAGCAACCCTCGATCTCATTTGCCAGACAAGCCCCTCGATCTCACCGCAAATCCACACAAAAGACTTAACAACTCTGTGTGAATAACTTGTGGAAAACTCCCTATCCTGTTCTCCGCTACAGGTTCATCTCTTCCTTTCTCGAACGCTTTATCATATAGCGCCTAACTTCGTTAACTCCTTTACATCACCAAGAAACTTCCCCATAGACAGCCCCTCTTCTGCTTAATATACTTCTAAGTAATTGGAAATCAACGTATTACATACCGAAGCAGCCTCTATCTTGCTTCCAGACTTTATTCCCGTGCTTCTTCAGAGGAGAAATCTTGTGTTTTTCGTGATTCAGTCCGGGTCATATCCAAGGATCTCTAACAGTGGGAATCCAACCTTGTGAATAATTCCCTCTTTTTACCCGCCTTCGCCAGAAATCATCCCCGCCCCGCGGCCACGGGACAGGGTCTTCGGCGAAGGCGAATAAGCTCGGCATGTTGAAACATTTCAAGTTCATGAATGATCCGGGCTAACAACCAACAACTCCTAAAAATAACTCCCAACAATCTGCGAACAACTTATCCATCGTGCTCTTCGTGAATATCTCAAGGGTTCTTATCGCCTTGATAGAGTCTTGTTAACAACCAGAAAACAGGGACAACTGTCGTCGCGTGTGATGTTTATGAATGCTATTTACTTTATTCACAGCCCTTATTAATATGACTCCTTTTATAAAGAGATCATTCTATTCAGACCTTAAACAGAACAAGTTTTTAGAATCATTAAAAGTCACCCGGAAACATCATCATGAAAGTGCGTTTCACCAAAGAGAAGTTTTTGGAAGGTCTCCAACAAGTTCAAAACATTGTAAGCACTCGAAGCACGCTCCCCATCCTCTCTAATGTCTTAATCCGTGCACACAAAGATAAAATTTCATTAACAACAACCGACCTTGATGTAACGGTTCAATGTGCCATTGAAGCCACTGTGGTTCGAGAGGGCTCGGTTACGCTGCCTGCACGGCGTCTCTTTACTATTATTCGCGAGTTGGAGCATGCGGAGGTAGAAATGGAGGTTGATGATAAGAACGCGGCCACGATCCTATCGGGGGGGTCTTGTTTTGTGATCGTGGGAATCGCGGAGTCTGAGTTCCCGCAGCTTCCAAAACTGTCTGGGGCGAAGTCTTTCTCGCTAGAACAAAAGGTGTTACGCGCCGCCTTCAAGAAGACGTCTTATGCCATGTCGACGGATGAAGCCCGGTATGTTCTGAACGGAGTTCTTCTGAGCTTGAAAGATGATAAACTCGTAGTCGTGGCTACGGATGGACGACGATTAGCTTTAGCAGAACAAGAAATAGATCTGCCGAAGGATACAAAGGGAGAACTTCTTATCCCCAGCAAAACCGTGTTGGAGATTTACCGCCTCCTTAAGGATAAGGGAACTGTAACCATCAGCTTTACAGAAAATCAAGTCTCTTGTGCTCTAGACGGCACTCATCTCGTAAGTAAATTAATCGATGGCATTTATCCCAATTATCGGCAAGTGATTCCCGCGGAAGTTAAAGAACGGATTTCGCTTGAGCGAGAATCCTTTCATCAAGCAGTACGGCGTGCTGCCCTCTTGGTGAGCGAGAGAAATCATGCAGTAAAACTGCATTTTACAAAAAACAATCTTTCAATTAGGGCTCATGCACCAGATGTTGGAGAATCGAAAGAAAGCCTCGCGATTAATTACAAAGGACCTGACATCACCATTGGCTTCAATCCAGATTATCTTATCGATCCACTACGCAACCTCGATCATGACGAGATCTTCTTTGAGTTAACGGATTCTCTAAGCCCAGGGGTCATTAAAGTGAATGCCCCTTTCCTCTACGTCATTATGCCCTTGCGAGTGGGATAAGTTTGCCTTGAGCTTTTTTTGGGGTTTCAGTAGACGAAGTGCTCTGAAGAAGCGCTCGCCTGAGGCAGTGGATAAAGTTTTCTGTACTCAACTGCCTGTAGCGCTGCGATGGCTGCGGAACCGAGGACCTCCTTCCCCGTACAGGTGCGCGATAAAGCGCCTGCGGGTTTGGAGAGGCCGATAAGGAAAGGACCGTATACGGTTCCTTTGATGAGACGGTGGAGGAGGTTAAAACAGATGTTTCCGGAGTTTAAGTCTGGAAAGATCAAGACATTCGCTTTTCCAGCGACGCTGCTGCGAGAAGCTTTCCATTCAACCATTCCCGGAGCAATGGCAGCGTCTGACTGAAAGGTCCCATCGAAATCTGCTTCAAGAAATCTTTCCGCAGCCTTTTGTTGTGCCAACGCAACCGCGGCGAGAAGCTGTTCTTGGCTTCGATGGTAGACGCTTCCCTTCGTGGAGTAAGAAAGGAAGGCAACGCGAGGCTTAACGCCGTGGAGTTGGCGAGCCATCTTGGCTGCTGAAATGGCAATGTCCGCAAGTTGACTAGGTGTGGGGTCTGGGATGACACTGCAATCTGCTAGGTAAAGAACTCCATCGACACCCAATGTTTTATCTACGAGTTGAACGAGACCACAGCCTGAAGCCGCCTTAACGCCAGGCTCGAGACGGATGCACTGAAAAAGGGGACGTAGAATACCCACCGTCGAAGCATGAACCCCCGCAACTAATGCGTCGGCGTTTCCTTCATGCAGCATCATGGTAGCGAAATAAAGAGGTTGCTTAACAGCGTCGATCGCCTCGCTCTTACCTAATCCTTTGTCTCTGCGAATGGCAGCAAACGTCTCAGCAAAACGCTCGAGGTCATCGGATGTTTCTGGATCGACAATTCCCACCCGATCCAGATTGAGCTTTAGGGCCTGTGCGCGTTTGTGGATTGCTGAACGCGATCCTATCAAGAGTGCGATTCCCAGTCCTTTGTTGTGATAGCTCACCGCCGCATGTAAAATACGCTCATCCGCACTTTCCGGGAAAACGACGCGCTTGGGATGATGGCGAACTTTTTCAAAGACAGTTTCAATGAAGCTCATAAACG
>OBEQ010011260.1_pt1 | contig 23116 bp, 24 predicted proteins | sample 1670901 | NCBI WGS metagenome assembly OBEQ01 (sample SAMEA104232315, study PRJEB22302) | groundwater metagenome | biome: forest; feature: aquifer; material: groundwater | place: USA | collected 2011-08-07 | depth 5.4 m
CGGGATGAAAACCCCGACGCCGACAATACGACGGCGTCGTTGTCGTTGTTGCGTTCCTTCCCTTCGCCGCGATTATAGGTACCGGATCCCGGGGCCGCCGAGATAGCAGAATCGGCGGGTTTTCTACACCCTAGGGCACGGGGCTGGGCCTGAGCCTTGTCAGCGAGATCGTCCAGAAGCACTCGGGCGAGATCACCGTGGAGAGCCGGCCGGGACGAACGGAGTTCATGGTGAAGCTGCCTGCGCGCACGGGACGGGAGCTTGACCGGCGCATCGAGGCGCTCCGCCGGGAGCGGGACGCCGAGAACTCGGCCGCGCCCGAGGCGAGGGGGAAGCTATCGCATGGATGAATCGCGGAAGGTCGTGCTCATCGTTGATGACGAAGCCGGGATGCGGGACATGCTCCGCTGGAGCCTCTCGGAGTCCGAGTTCGACATCGTCCTGGCGCGTGACGGCACGGAGGCGGCGGCGCGCCTCGCGGCGGGCGGCGTCGCCCTCGTGGTCACGGACATCACCATGCCGCGCCTGGGAGGCTTCGGCCTGCTCGAGGTGGCGGCGGGCACCTCCCCCAAAACGCCGGTGATCGTGATGACAGGTTTCGGGACGGTCGAGATGGCCGTTCACGCCATGCGGCGGGGCGCGTCCGACTTCCTGCTCAAGCCGTTCGACGTCCGGCTACTGGCCGCGCGCATCCGCGAGACGCTCACTGCGCAGGAGCGTCGAGAACCTGCCGCGCCTTCTTGAGCAGGTCGTCGGCTGAAAACGGCTTGGAGAGGAAGTGCTCCTTTCTGGCGGCGAGTTCGGGGATCCCGCCTTCGGCGTAGCCCGAGATGAACACGATCTTGCACGCCGGCCTCACGGCCTTGAGCCGCCGCGCGAGTTCCGGGCCGCTCATCTCGGACATCACGACGTCGCACAGCAGGAGGTCGACGGGCTTCGCGCCGTCGGCGCAGTGGCGCAGGGCCTCCGCGCCGCTGCGGGCCTCGATCACCTCGTACCCGCAGCCTTCCAGAATGCGGCGCGCGACGAGTGCGACGGCCGCGTCGTCGTCCACCACGAGGATGGTTTCGGTGCCCGTCAGCGACTCGGGGGCGCGCGGTTTGCGAGTTTCGTCGAGTTGGGCGTCCACGCTCGGCAGGTGGATGCGGAAGGTGGAACCGGCTCCCGGAATGCTGTCGACCTCGATGAAGCCGTTGGATTGCTTGACGATGCCGTACACGGTGGCCAGGCCCAGGCCCGTGCCCTTGTCCTTGCTCTTCGTGGTGAAAAACGGCTCGAAAATGCGGGAGAGCGTCTCGGCGTCCATGCCCTCGCCGGAGTCCTCGACGGAAAGCCGCGCGTAGCCTCCCGGACGGCAGTCGGGTTGGGCGTCCAGGTCCGCCTCGTCGAGCTCGACGTTTTCGGTCCGCAGAGTGAGTGTTCCTCCTTTGGGCATCGCGTCGCGGGCGTTGACGACGAGGTTGAGGATGACCTGTCCGATCTGGTCGGCGTCGACCCGCACGTGCCGGAGATCGGGGGCGGAAACGAGGGTCAGCTTGATGTCCTCGCCGATGATGCGCTGGAGCATCCGGTTGAGCTCCGCGATCGAGTTGTTCAAATCGATGATCTTGGGGGCGAAGATCTGACGCCGGCTGAACGCCAGCAGCTGCTTGGTGAGGGCCGCCGCGCGGAAAGCCGCGTTGAGGACCTCCTGGATGTCGGCGCGCACGCCGTCCTCAAGCGTGGGATTTAACAGGACCAGCTCGCTGTAGCCGGTGATGGCGGTCAAGATGTTGTTGAAATCGTGGGCGACGCCTCCGGACAGGCGGCCGAGAGCCTCCATTTTTTGGGACTGCCGGAGCCGTTCCTGGCTTTCGCGCAGGGCCGCCTCGGCCTTGAGCCGGTCCTCCCGCTCGCGGCGCTCGCGTAGAGCCCGCGTCAGCACGACTTCGAGGCGCTCGAGGTGGTCCTTGAGCACGTAGTCCGTGGCTCCGCACTTAAGCGCGTCCACCGCCATCTCTTCGCCGATGGTGCCGGTGATCAAAATGAAGGGCGTTTCCGGCGCCCAGTCCTGCACGAGCGACAAGGCGGCGAGCCCGTCGAAGCCGGGAAGCTTGTAGTCCGAGAGGACGAGGTGGGGAGCGAAGTCGGGGAACTCCTTGACGAAGTCCGCGCGCGTTCTCGCCCAACGCACGGACGCCGTCGGAAGCGTCCGGGCGAGCGCGCGCTGGATCAGCGCGGCGTCGCCGGCATCGTCCTCCAGCATCAGGATGCGCAGCTGCTCTCGCGCCGCCGCTTCCATCGCGGTCAGCGCTCCGGAAGCGGCTCGTTGAGCACGAGCCAGTACAGGCCCAGGTGCTTCACGGCCGCCACGAACTGCTCGAAGTCCACGGGCTTGCGTATGTAGCTGTTGGCTCCCAGCGTGTAGCCGGAGATCACGTCCTGCTCCTCCTTCGAGGAGGTCAAGATGACGACCGGAATCAGCGCCGTGCGCGGGTCGCCTCGGATGCGGCGCAGGACTTCCAGGCCGTCGACCTTGGGGAGCTTGAGATCCAGGAGCACGAGGGCCGGAAGGCCTTTCGCGTCCTTTCCCAGCAACAGGTCGAGCGCCTGCGCGCCGTCGCGCGCGACGAGCACCTCGTTGGCGATGTTGTTCTTCTTCAGCGCCCTCAAGGTCAGGATCTCGTCGCCGCTGTTGTCCTCGACGAGCATGATGAATTTTTCGCTGGTCATGAAGTCCTCTCGGCCGGATCGGGGATCGTGAAATAGAAGGTCGCGCCCTTCCCGATGGCGCTCTCCGCCCAGACGCGCCCGCCATGGCGGTGTATGACGCGCTGGATCGTCGCCAATCCCACCCCGGTGCCCGGAAAGTCCGCCTCGTCGTGCAGGCGCTGGAACGCGCCGAAGAGCTTGTGCGCGTAGGCGGCGTCGAAGCCGGCGCCGTTGTCGCGCGCGAAGTAGGCCGTGCTCCCATCGGGCTGTCGGGAGCTCGAAAGTTCGATCCGGGCCCGTGCGGTCTTCGAGGTGAACTTCCAGGCGTTGCCCAGGAAGTTCTGCAGGACGACGCGCAGAAGGCCCTCGTCGCCGTCGACGACGAGCCCGGGCGAGATGGACCACGCCACGGCGCGGCCGGGCTCCGCGCTTTGAAGCTCCTTCGCGACGGCCTCGGCCAGCGCGCTGAAGTCCACTGTCGTCCGGCGCAGCTCGGCGCGCGTGACGCGCGCCAGGTTCAGCAGGTCGTCGATGAGCTGCGCCATGCGCTGGCTGGCCGCGCGCACGCGCGCCAGGTGCTCGGCGCTCTCGGCGCTCAGCGTGCCCGCGCTGTCCTCCAGGACGGCCTGGCTGAAGCCGTCGATGGAGCGCAGCGGCGCGCGCAGGTCGTGGGAGACCGAGTAGCTGAAGGATTCGAGCTCCTTGTTCGCCGTTGCAAGTTCGACGGCGCGGCGCTGTAAATCGGAGTTGAGGCGTTGGACGTTCTCCTCAGCCAGTTTGCGTCTGGTGATGTCCGCGCGGATGGCGATGTATTGGATCGGCTTGCCGTTCTCGTGGAAGAACGGGACGATCGTGGTGTCCACCCAATAGAACGAGCCGTCCTTGGCGCGGTTCTTAATTTCGTCGCGCCACACCCGACCGTCGGCTATGGTCTCCCAAAGCGAGCGCATGAAGGCCTTGGGGTGGTGCCCAGAATTGATGATGCGGTGGTCCTGGCCCAGCAGCTCCTCGCGTGGATACATGGAGATCGCGCAGAACTTTTCGTTGACGTGGACGATTTTTCCGCGGGTATCGGTGATGGCGACGATGGCGTGCTCATCGAGCGCGGCCTTGAAAGCGGTCAGCGTTTTGAGACTGTCGCGCAGGGCGCCTTCCATGTCCTCCTTCTGCCGGATGCTCCGCTCGATGACGACGGACCACCCGCCCCCGATGAGCAGGGCGACGACCGTCATAAGGGCCAGGTTGCGAAAAGTCCGGCGCGCGTCCTCTTCCGAGAGGGCGCGGCGTTCTGCGAGAAGGCTTTGTTCGGAGTCCTGTAGTTCCTCGAGAAGATGCGCGACCTGGTCCATCAGGACCTGGCCTCGGCCCGTTTTGAAGAGCTTAGCGGCCGCTTCGAACCCTTCCGTCTCGCGCGCGCGGGCCCCCTCGGACATCCATCCCAGTTTGGCCTCGATCAACGGTTCCATGGCGTTCAGCCGCTTTTGCTGGGACGGATTGTCCACGGTCAATTCTCGCAGCCGTTTCAGGTGCGGAGGCACGGCGGCGTTCAGGGCCGGAAGAGACGAACGATCACGGCGATTTCCCGAGAGCGTGTAGCCGCGATAGCCGGACTCGGCGTCCTTCAAGGCGGCGGCTAGGCGGTGAGACGTCCTGAGGATCACGAGGGTGTGCTCGACTCTCTCCTGGGTCTCGAGGAGGTGCCTTAGGCTTCGATAGGCAACCGCGCCGATGGTGCCGACCAGGATGATCCCGAGGCCCGTGGCCGCCGCGACGCCGGCGCGAAGGGGGATATTCATCGGGCCGGCAAGATCACAGCGGGCTCTCGAAGGCGTAGCCTTTGCCCTCGTGGGATTTTAGGCGCGAGCCCCATTCCGTGCCGAGTTTCCCTCGCAGCGAGGACATTGCGACGACGAGCAGATGCTCCCAGCGCTCGGATTCGTAGCCCCACAAAGTTTCCCAGAGGTGCGCGTGGGAGTGGATGCTGTTCGGCCGGCGCACGAATATCCCGAGCAAACCCGCCTCCTTGGAAGTCAGGTGAACGCGCCGTCCCTCGACGGTGACCAGGGCGGCGTCGAGGTCGAACTCGAGCCCCGGGAAGCGGCTCATCTCCTGCCGGCTGATCGCCAGTTCCCGCCACCGGCTCAGGCTCCGCAGCCGGGCGAGAAGCTCGTCGGCTTCGAAGGGTTTGGCCAGATAGTCGTCGGCCCCGGAGTCGAGCGCCTGGATCTCATCGGTGGGCGTGGATTTACCGGTGACCATCAGGACGCTGATCGAGCGCGTCTTCGGATGCGCGCGCAGGGCGCGGAGAAAAGCTTCCCCGGAGATGCCCGGCAGGCTCCAATCGAGCAGCACGAGGTCCACCGGCTCGTGCTGCAGGATGTCGAGCCCCCGCTCCCCGTCCTCGGCGACGACCACGGCGTAGGCCTCGTCGCGGATTTGGTTGAAAAAGCGGGCGTAAAACTCCCGCATCGCGGGGTCGTCCTCGACGATCAATGTCCTCAGCCGTTTAATGACCGACACGCCCAATTGTAGACGAAAAACCGCTTGACCGCTTCAGCTCAAACGGTGTATACTGATCAAACGAAGCAAACGAAGTATAAGGCCACCATGCCCGAACGAACTTACACTACTTATGATATCGCCAAATTCTGCGATGTCTATCCCTCAAGCGTGATGCATTGGATCAACAGCCGCAAGCTGCGCGCGTATCAGACCGGCGGCGGCCACCACCGCGTGACCAAGGAAGACCTCATCGACTTCCTCAAGCGCCTCAACATGCGCCTGCCCGCCGAGCTCGTTGCGCGCAAGCGCGTCCTCATCGTTGATGACGACGCGGAAACGGCCAAGGTCATCGCCCGGGCCTTTTCCCGCCATGCCGAATACGAGGTGGAGACCTGCGGCGACGGGATCAACGCGCTGATCCGCATCGGACAGCAGCCGCCCGACCTCGTCATCCTCGACATCGTCATCCCGAAGATGGACGGCATCCAGGTGTGCCGCGTCCTCAAGGGCCAGCCGAAGACGAGCGGCATCAAGATCATCGCCATCACCGGCAAAAAGCTTCCGTGCAGCGATAAGAAGCTCACGGACATCAAGGTCGACGGGTTCTTCCGCAAGCCGTTGGATTTGCAGGCGCTGGTCGACCGAGGCTCCGAGCTGCTGCGCATCGAGCATGCGCCGCGCAAGTCCGCGCGGGCGGCAGGCTGATTTACGGACCTTAAGCCCCTGCCGACGGATAGCCTCACCGTCGCGAAGCTGATTCTCGAGCAGTTGAAGATGGAAGGCGTGCGGACGATCTACGGGATACCCGGCGGCCCGGTCACGCCCCTCTTCGACGCGCTCCATGGAGATGCGGGACTGCGTCTGGTGGCGCCGCGCCACGAGGCGGGAGCCGCGTTCATGGCCTTGGGCGACGCGCGCGTGAGCGGACGCATCGGCGTCTGCCTGCTGACCACGGGGCCGGGTGCCACGAACGCGATCACCGCGGTGGCCGCGGCGAAAGCCGACGGCCTGCCCGTCCTGGTGCTCACCGCCCAGGTCGCCACCTCGGCCTTCGGCAAAGGCTCGCTTCAGGATTCGACCGAAAACGGCGTGGACACGGTCGCGCTGTTCCGCCCGATCACGAAGTTGAGCGCCATGCTGGTCAACCCGGCCGGTGCGGGCGGCCTCCTGCGCCAGGCCCTGCGCACGGCGCTGACGGGCCGCCGCGGTCCCGTGCACATGAGCATCCCGACCGATTTGATGCGCCGGCCGGCCGCGGGCGTACCGCTGGCGCCTTCCCAGTATCGCTCGGAGCCGAGGCTCTTCGACCGCGAGGCGGTCCGGCGCTGCGCCCAAGAACTCTTGGCCGCCCGGCGTCCGGCCGTTCTCGCCGGGCACGGCGTCAATCTCGCGGGCGCCCAGCCGGAGCTTCTGGAACTGGCGGAACTCCTTTCCATGCCCGTGGCGACCACGCCGAAGGGCAAAGGCGCTTTCCCGGAGACGCATCCGCTGTCCTTGCGCGTGTTCGGCCTGGCGAGCTCGCCGTTGGCCGAGCGCTACCTCCTCTGCGAGGGGGTGGACGCGCTCCTGGTTCTGGGCAGCAGCCTGCACGAAAACTCGACCTCGGGGTGGGATGCGCGCCTCGGAGAGGGCGCCGTCGTGATGCAGCAGGACATTGAGCCGGCGATGATCGGCCGCAATTATCCGGTCGCGATCGCGCTCGGAGGCGACGCCAAGACGACCTTGCGCGAGCTTCTTTTCGAATTGCGCCGGCGGCTCGCGCGCGGCGAGGCTGGACAGGACGGCGCCCTTCAGGCGTTTGCGCGGTTTAAGGCGGGCGTCCCGGCTTTCCTGAATCCCGCCGAGATGGAGTCGGACGCCGTGCCGATGAAGCCCCAGCGCCTCATGCGCGAGCTGGACGCGGCGCTGCCCGCCGACGCGCTGGTCTTCGTCGACGTCGGCAACAACACGCTTTGGGCGACGCATTACCTGAGTGCCACGGGCCGCAACGCCTTCATCCACAACTGGGGGGAGTTCGCGGCCATGGGCTACGGCGTGGCCGCCGCGGTGGGCGGCAAGCTCGCCGCACCCCGCCGTCCCGTGATCGCCGTCGTGGGCGACGGCGGCTTCGCGATGGCGGGGATGGAGGTCTCCACGGCCGTGACGGAGAACGTCCCGGTGGTCTGGGTCGTCCTCAACGACGCGCGCCTCAACGCGGTGCACCACGGCCAGACCTTGCAGTACGCGGGACGCACGATGGGGACCGAGTTCCGGCGCATGGACGTCGCGGGCGTCGCCGAAGCGCTCGGAGCCTGGGCGCGGCGCGTACGGCGTCCGGACGACATCGCGTCCGCCGTCGCCGACGCGCTGGCTTCGGGCCGGCCGTCGGTGATCGATGTGCGCATCGACGCCGACGAAGTCCCGCCGATCCACTCGCGCGTGCGGTCGCTCGACAAACTTTTCGTAGGAGAATAACACATGAAGACTCGCGGCCCCGTGACCGCCGACCGGCTGATCGACGAAATCATGGGGTATCGTAAAGCCAAGATTCTCATGGTCGCGGCGTACCTCGACGTCTTCACGCCGCTGGAAACCCCTCGAAGCGCGGCCGCGTTGGCGCGGCTTCTGTCCTTGGACGCCCGGGCCGTCGAGATACTACTTGACGCCTTGGCCGCCATCGGCTACCTGAGCAAGCGCGGGCGGCTCTACGCCAACGCTCCGATCGCCGCCCGCTATCTGGTGCGCGGCCGCCCGGGCTATATGGGCGACAACCTGAAGTATCAGGAAATGATATGGGACGCCTGGGGCGACCTGCGCCATTCCATCGGCAAGGGCGGGGCGGTGCGTCCGCTTGAGTACTGGCTTTTGCGCCACAAGGGCTTCACGCAGGAGTACATCCGCGGCATGGACAACATCGCGCGCGGGCCGGCGGCGGAGATCGCCGCAATCGCGGGCCCCGCGCCCGGAAGCCGACTGCTCGACGTCGGCGCGGGGCCCGGGACGTACAGCCTCGCGTTCCTGCGCGCGAACCCCGAGATGCGCGCGACTTTGCTCGATCTGCCGAGTACGCTCAAGGTGACGCGCCGGATGCTGGCCGAGCACCCGCGCCTGGCCGCGCGCGCGCGCCTGAAGGCGGGGAACTACCGCGACGCCGCCTTCGGTTCGGCGGAGTACGATCTTGTCCTCCTGTCGCACATCACGCACGACGAAAGTCCCGAGGTCAACCGCCGCCTTATAGAGGAAAGTTGGCGGGCGCTGAAGCCCGGGGGGCGGATCATCATCCACGACTTCATGCTCGACGCGGACCGGGTGCGGCCCGTATTCGGGGCTTTGTTCTCCGTGCACATGCTGGCCTACACCGAGGGCGGGCGGACTTACACCGCCACGGAATACGAGAAGTGGCTTCGCCGCGCGGGCTTTGTGCGCCTCACCGGGCATCGAATTGCGGTAAAATCCAGGAATACCTCTCGGATCGTCATTGGCGTAAAGGAAGAATAAAGAGTGAGGGCGTTCCTGGTGCTGTTTCCGCTGCTTCTATCCGCGCCGGCTTTCGCCGGTGTGTCCGTCCCTCCGGCCAAGGTTCTGACCGTCTGCGACGACGTTCAGGATCCGTTGACCCTCGATCCGCATAAGCAATTCGCGGAAAAGAACCACACCTTGCTTCAGCAGATGTACGAGGGCCTGGTTCGCTTCGACGCCCAGGGACGCGTCGAGCCGGCGCTCGCGGTTTCCTGGGAACGGAGGGGTCCTCTGCGCATGCGGTTCCATCTGCGGAAGGGCGTTCTCTTCCACAACGGGGAACCCTTCGACGCCGAGGCGGTTCGTTTCACGGTCGCGCGCTATCTCGATCCCAAAACGGGCTTTCCGGCGCTGGGTTTCATCAACTCGCTTGACAAGGTCGAGATCATCGACGAGCACATGGTGGACATCGTCACGAAGTTCCCCGACGGTCTCCTCCTCAATCGCTTGGCCGGCTTCATATTGATCGTGCCGCCGGGGTATATGAAGGAGCAGGGGGAGGCCGCCTTGGGGCTCAACCCGGTCGGGACGGGCCCCTTCCGTTTCGAACGTTGGGAGCGCGGGCGCTCATTGACGATGAGTCGCAACAAGACGTACTGGAGCCGCGACTATCCTAAGGTGGAGGGCCTCGTTTTTAAATTCATAGCCACGGCAGGACAACTCAAGGCGTTGCTCTCAGGCGAGGTCGATATCGTGACCGAACTGGCGGGTACGCAGACCACCGAAGCGATGCGCAGCGGGCTCTTGAAGGTGATCAAGACTCCCAGTTTTTATACCGTCACGGGGTCGCTCGCCTCGTCCCGCGCACCTCTCTCCGACAAGCGGGTCCGTCAGGCGCTCAATTACGCGATCAACACCGAGGAGCTGATCCGATATGATCTCTTGGGTAACGGTCGCGAGATCGCGACGGTGACGATGCCTGGAGAAGAAGGGCACAATCCCCGACTCAAGCCCTATCCATACGATCTGCGCAAAGCCCAAAGGCTCCTCAAGGAGGCCGGTTATGCGTCCGGGTTCTCCCTAAAGGTCTTGGTTAAGATTCAAGGCCAGAGGGCGGCTCAAATCATCGGCAAACAGTTGGCGAAGGCCGGGGTCACGCTCGACTTACATTTGACCACCGATGCTGAAGTGGTGCAGGCCCTGACGAGTATGCAGTGGGATGCGTTCATTGCCGGTTGCCCTGACCCGATGGCGCACTCGTACTTCATCCAAAGCATCTATCTCTACGGGCATTCCCCGTACCGAGTCGCAAAAAATACGGCCTACGATGTGCTCCTCGAAGAAATGGTCGCGACCCTAGATGACGGGCGGCGGCGCGAGCGCGCGGAGAGCCTCGACCAATACATCTACGATGAAGCACTCCTTCTCTTCCTCTATCAAAGGGTGAAGACCTATGGTGTGGGTAAAGGCGTCGACTTCGTCCCCTCGATCACCGGCATGCCGTATTTCTTCGCGGTCAGCAAGGGGGACGACCGGTGAAGATGGGAAAGAAACGCTCGTGCTTCTGCCTGGACCGGCTTGAGCGGATTCCGGTTCAGACAATGGGGCCCGTGAGATTGAAAGCCGTCTCGGCGCTCGGGCAACTCCCGGGGGCGGCCGTCTTCCACGTCACTGTGCCTCCGCATAGCCGGCACGAGATGATATACCATCGCAGGACTAGGGAGTGGTTCATGGTCGTGAAAGGCCGCGGCCGGGGCGTGATCGGAGGGCGCCAGGTGACGTTCCGGCCGGGCGTGATCGTTTTCATGCCGCCCGGCGTACCGCATCAGATGATGACGGGATCTTCCTCGATGGAAGCCGTCGTCGTATTCTCCCCTCCGCTGAAGCTCACGGGGCGCGGAATGGACGTCCACCGTGAGTGAAGAGGCGGGTGACGCGGGCGCCTCATGGAAGGGGCACTGAATGTCGCAGCGCGCGCCTGCCATTTTAGAGTTGGAACCCTATCCGGCGGCTCGGTTTCTTGGGTGGAGCCATCAACTCGCGGATGGCTGCAAAGACAGCCTTGAATTTATCGCCGTGCTGCGCGTGTCGCTTTTCAAGTTCTTCGAGACGACGGGCAAGGTCCCTGTTCGACGAAAGAAGCTGGCGGATGCGCACGAAAGCGCGCATAATGGCGATATTGACCTGGATGGCTTGCCGGCTGTTGAGAACGCTCGACAGCATGGCGACGCCTTGTTCCGTGAATGCCAGTGGCAATTTGCGACGACCGCCGCGGCCTTTGTTTGATGTTGCAAATTGCAACATCAAACGCCTGTGTTCCGTAGCGTTTAAGAACAACATGAAGTCAGGAGGAAACCGCTCGATATTTCTGCGAACCTGCTGGTTGAGGCGCGCGGTTGAAACGCCGTAGAGCGCGGCCAGGTCGGCGTCCAGCATGATCTTGTGGCCACGAATGAGATAGATGCGGCGTTCGACGTGCTCCAGGGGAACGAGTGATTGCATTTGTGCCTCCTCGGGTCTTTGCGTTTACCGTCTCTATTCATACGATTGATACGGACGAAAAGTTCCATGAAAAGTCAGAAAATTGGGATCCCACAGTGTTGACGCACGCAGGAGGGGGTGTGCACTCCCGCCGGATTGCCCATGAACTTCTTTCTCACCTTGATCGTGATATTTTCATCCGCAACGCAGTGAGGCCCGCGTGAAGCTGCCCACGCCTTCGCGGCTGTCTTGGAAACTTTTGGCGGCCATCCTCCCACCCGTGCTTCTGGCGGTGAGCGCGATCGTCTGGCTCCAGTACCATCTTGCACGCCGCGAGATTCTCGGCGCCATTAATAAGGAAACGGCGGCCCTGGCCAAGCGCCTCTCGTCCGACATCGATGAGCTCTTCGACCAGCGCCGTCGCGACCTGCTGACCTTGGCGGAGACGCCGCTGATCGCGGACTACTACCGCAACGTGGAGTTCGGCCTGCTCGACGAGGCCGGGGCCTACCGCAGGGAGCTCGAGCGCTACCTGCAGAACTTCTCCGCGCGCACGGGCGTCTACTCGCGCATCGTCTACATCGACGAGAAAGGGAAAGTCGTGGCCGGTGCCGGCCCGCCGCTGACGGATTCGGCGCGCAACCGCTCCTCGGACGCCGTGTTCGTGAAGACGCGCGCGGCGGGCCGCGGCGGCTTCTGGACCTCCGAGATCGAGGAGCGCCCCAATGCCGGCCTTGTCGTCTACTACGCCAAGCCCGTCTTCGACGACCTCGGCAAGTTCAAGGGCGTGCTGGCCCTGAGCTACGACCTGGCCCGGCTGCGCGAGCAGTTGCGTTCCGTCGTTGTGGGCCGGCGCGGGCGTGCGTACATCCAGGCCGAGGACGGACGGCGCGTCGAGGGGCGCGCCTCGCCGGAAGACGGCCTCAAGCTGCTGACGGCACGGAGCGCGCTTAAGGACCGCCCATGGACGGTCGTCGTCGAAGCCCCGCTCGACGATTTCCTCGATCCGCTTCGAAGCGTGCGCGACGCCGCGCTTCTGACCTTGCTGCTCGGCATGGCGGGGCTCGTCGTCATCCTGCTGCTGCTGGTCCGCTCGATCACGCGGCCGATCGCGGTCTTAGTCGAGGCCGCCGGGAAGTTCGGCGCGGGCGACTTCACGCAGCGCATTGCGGATGCGGGCACGGACGAGCTCGGGACTTTGTCCGGGGCGTTCAACGACATGGGCGAGCGCCTGGAGCAGAACCGCCGACAGAACACGGAGCTCCAGTTCCAGCTGATCCAGGCCGAGAAATTGTCCGCGGTCGGCCAGCTGATCTCGGCGGTGGCGCACGAGCTCAACAACCCGCTCGGCGCGATCTCGGGCTACGTGCAGCTCGCACAGCTTGAAAGCTGCCCGCCCTCCCTTAAGCGGGACCTCGAGCATATTTACGGCAACGTGCTGCGCTGCCGGAAGGTCGTGGATAATCTCTTGTTCTTCGTGCGCCAAAGCCGCCGCGAACGCGGCAAGGTGGACTTGAACCGGGCGGTGGACGCGGCGATCGAACTGCTGGAGTACCGCCTTCTAAAGACCGAGGACGTCTCGGTGACCAAGGAGACGGCCGAGTCGGCGCCGTTGATCATCGGCGATTTTCAGCAGATCGTCCAGGTGCTGATCAACCTGATCAACAACGCCTGCGACGCGATGGCCGCAGTCGCGCGCTATCCCGAGGGCAAGGGTCTGCATATCAGCACCGGCACGGACGGCGGCCGGGCGTTCATCCGCGTGTCGGACAACGGTCCCGGGATCCCGCCCGAGGCCGCGGCGAAGCTGTTCCAGCCGTTCTTCACGACGAAGGAGCCCGGGCGCGGGACGGGGCTGGGCCTGTCGATCTGCCGGCAGATCGCGCGCGAGCACGGCGGCGACATCTCGCTCTTAAACCGGCCGGGGCAGGGCTGCACGTTCGTGCTCGACCTGCCCATCGGCAAAGAGGGCGAGTTCAAGAGTCTCGATCAGGACGCGGCGCCGGTCTCGTATCCGCCGGTGCCGGGCAAGCGCGTCCTGGTCGCCGACGACGAGCAGGACATCGCCGAGGTCATCGCGCGCCTGCTGCGCGAGGACGGCGACGAGGTCGCGATCGCAAAAGACGGAGCCGAGGCGTTGAGGCTCCTGGAGAAGGAGGCGTTCGACCTCGTCATCTCCGACATGGAGATGGAGCAGGTGAAGGGGACGGACATCTTCAAGAGGTTGGTCGCGGGAGGCGGGACCTCCGCGGCGCAGATTCTCTTCGTGACGGGAGACATCTTGAATCCGAACGTCCTGGACTTCTTCGCCAAGACCCGGTCCGAATACCTCGCCAAGCCCTTCGACATCGACGATCTCCGGCAGGCGGCGCGGCGCCTGCTCGCCGCCGAGCGTTGAGCGCCCCCGCCGATTCCTGTTACAATGAACCGATGTCCGCAAATAAGTCGATCAAGGCCGTCTCCGTCGGCGACAAGGCCCCCAACTTCTCCGCCTCCGACGAGACCGGGCGCACCTGGACGCTCAAGGCGCTCAAAGGCAAGACCGTCGTCCTCTTCTTTTACCCCAAGGACAACACCTCGGGCTGCACGACCGAAGCTTGCGATTTCCGCGACCGCTACGATTCATTCGTCAAAAAGGGAGCGCGCATCATCGGCGTGAGCCCCGACGCGGCCAAGTCGCACGCCGGCTTCAAGGCCAAGCACGGCCTGCCCTTCCCGCTGCTCGTCGACGAGGACAAGGAGATCTGCCACGCGTACGGAGTGTGGCGGGAAAAGTCGCTGTACGGCCGCAAGTTCATGGGCGTCGTGCGCTCGACCTTCGTGATCGGCCCGAACGGCCGCATCGTGCAGGCCGAGCGGAAGGTGTCCGTCGCCGGCCACGCTGAAGCCATCCTGGAGGCCGTCTAATGCCCGCTCCCCAGAACGACGCCCGCCGCGCCGCCCTCGTCAAGGGCGCGTCGAAGGCGAAGATCAAGGCCCTCATCGACCTGAGCGCCTGCACCGGCTGCGAGGTCTGCATCGCCGTGTGCCCCGTTCCTCAGTGCATCGAAAAATTCGGCGATGAGGACCCGGCCGCGAAGGGAGTCTGGGTCAACTACGACATCTGCATCGGCTGCCAGCTGTGCGCGAAGGACTGCCCGTGGGACACGATCCGCATGGTTCCGACTCCCACGGTCGCGGGCGACCTGACCTCGCTCGACTCCCAGCTCAACCATGAGCACCCCATTTACTCGAAGCCTGAACTTGTGCCTGAAGAAATCCGTGGCTTCCTGACGAAGGCTCCGAAGACCGATCCCGTCGTGCTGGAGCTTTTCGGCAAGCAGAACCCCATAGTTCCTGGGGCGATGAGTCCAAAGTAAGATCGCTCCTGTCCCCGCCCTGCCGCGTCCTGCGGCCCAACCCCGAAGTTGCACGAGATTGCCCGAAGTTGGGTGGAATTGGGCGTTGATTAGCAAATTGATTATTGGAAGAATGTCATCCAACCCAAGGTTCAGGGAAAAATATTGGTTCTTGAGATCAAGTCAGTTCTTCACGACGGGGCCATGGCCTATCGGGAGTGGTTGCAGCTCAGGAAGTCTCGGCGTCCCAGCTGGAAGCAATACGCGTTCAGCCCCTCAGGGGCCGTGCCCAGACAGGAGCTACTCAAGCACGTAGAGCTCAGGCGCAAGATTTGGTCCCGGCGACCTTCGGAAGATGAGCGCCGGTACGATCAGACCGCGAGCCGCTGCCTGCCCATTCTCGCGCCTTTGTTCAAAATTCCTTTTCCAAAAAGTGACGTTCGCTCGGCCCTTGACAAATGTATCATATGTGATACAATGGTGGTGGAGGGAAAAACCATGAGCAAAACTCTAGCCGTCAAGAACGATTTCCTGGGTGTTGTCGCCATCGGCAGCGTCATCGGGAACCTGGTCCAGGCAAATGGAATGGTCGAGATCAAGCGCCAGCGCAATACGCTTGTGGGCCTCTATCGCAACTTGGTAGCACGCTACAAGATGCTGCTCCAGGAATACCAGACCTTCCGTCAGGTCAACGCCGATCTTCAGAAGCAGGTCGTGGCGCTGCGTGAGGAGAACAATAAGCTTCAGGAGCGCATGGCCGCGAAGGAGCCCGTGAAATGAGCCCGATCACGCTGGAGCGGAACCTGATCCGTCGCTCGCAGGAGCTGGTCCGGGACTTGGATATGAAGCTGAGCCCCGCGATCCTCCCCAGGCTGGAGTATGCTGTACCAGGTACGGCACCCTTGATCCGGCGGAGAGGTCGGGTCAAGGTTCGAACGACGAAGGACCCCAAGTTGGCCGTCGCCTGGACCATCGGCCAGAGGGTCCTGGCTACACGGGTGAGGCGAGGATGGACGCAACAGGACTTGGCCGACAAGTCTGAGATGGCCCGTGCCAACATCGCACGCCTGGAGGCTGGTAAGCATGCGCCCAAGCTGGAGACGCTCAGGCGTATAGCGGTGGCTCTGGGCCTGGAGGCCTCCGATCTTCTGAAAGAGCCCAGCACCCGTCCTGGCGTCGAAGATAGCCAGTGGCTTGAGTCGGGCGCAGGTGAATGGTCTGCCGCCCTCGAACAGGAAGATCGCAAGTCGTGACCAAGGTCTACAGCGGCGAAGTCTATCGCGCCCGACTGGAACCAGTCGAGGGCTCGGAGCAGGGCAAGACCAGGCCTGTCGTCGTCCTTCAGAATCCCGATCTCGGACGGTTCACGTCCACGGCCATGTGCATTCCGTTGACGACGAACCTCAACCGTCTAGGCCTCCCTGGCACCTGCATAATCCCCAAGGGCGAAGGCGGACTCGATCAGGAAAGCGTCGCCCTGGCCTTCCAGATGCGTGCGCTCGATGGCTCTCGCCTCGGGAAGCGTTTTGGTAAGGTCTCGACCAAAACACTTGAAGCTCTCGCCGATGCAGCCCTCAACGCCCTGGGTATAGCGGTAGAGCCGTAAGGATGCACGCCAGACAATGAGTCGATCGCAGAGAATGCATAAGATATTGCGGTTCTCTATTCTGCTCTTTCTTGTTATCTCTGCCGCCTCTGTCGTGCTGGCTGCGGGTACGGCCGATCTGGCCTCACTCAAGCAGGGTCAAGTCATCGGTTCCTACACGGCCCAAGCCGTATACCTCGACCCTGCTGGCAAGCCTAAGGGCGCGCGATTCAAGCATGAGCGCGGCACCGTCGTCGATGTACTTTTCTTCGACTCGGTTCCGCAGGTCTCAGTTTCCTTCCGCGCACCGCCCGATGACGAGCGTGGCGCACCGCACACAATGGAGCATCTCCTCTTTGGCAAGGGCGCGGCGGGACGGCGGCTTAAGACGCTCATGCCCATGCGCATGGGCCAGCACACCGCCGGGACCGAGTCCGACCAGACCTATTTCCAGTTCTCGAGCGCCGCGGGTCCAGCGGAGTTCTATGAGCTTCTCAACGTATTCCTCGATTCCCTGGTCCGCCCCGACTTCACTGACGAAGAGATACGCCGCGAGGTCGCGCATACCGTGGCCGTCGAGGAGAGCGGTCGGCTCAAGCTGGAAGAGGCTGGGACGGTGTACACTGAGATGGTCTCGCGGATGGAGCAGCCTGCGAGCATCCTCTGGGACCAAATTGGCCGCATGCTCTACGGGCCGCACCACCCCCTCGCACGCAACCAGGGTGGCGAGCCGGATGAGATATGGAAGCTCTCGCCGACGGATATCCGCGCCTTCCACGCGGCCCATTACCACCTGAACGCCGGTATGAAGATCGTTGCTGCCCTGCCCACGGACTGGTCCGCAGCTGATTTTCTGGCGCGGCTGGATGAAACCATGCGTCGGGTGGAGCCACAAGCATCGATACTCGTCCCCGCAGGTCTGCCCCCCTTCGAGCCGCTGGCGGAACGTGCCATCCGCATAGGCAGCTTCCCCTCGCAAGACCTCTCGACTCCCCAGAATGTGATCATGGGATGGCCGCCGGTCCGGACGTTAGGCGTCGAGGATAAGGTACGGCTCGACCTGGCCCTGGACTTGCTTGCCGCCGATCAATCCTTCCTGTCCCGTGACATCCTCGATGAAGGGGCCAGCAAGTTCGCTCCGGGTGGGGCGAGCATGAGCCTGGGAGCGCAGGCTCTTCCAGCGTCCTACGTGTGGCTGCAGGTCTCTGGCCTGCCGATCAGTTCGCTCACGCTCAAGAGGCTTGGCCTTCTGAGGGATGTCGTGGAGGAGCGTGTCCTATGGATGCACGACCTTAGGCCTGGTAGCCCGAGTCTGGCCGAACTCGCTGAGAAGGCGCGCTCGCGCATCCGGTCACGGCGGCGCGCCGGGCTCAAGTCCATGGAAGGCCCGCCCCGGTTCGGTGAGCGCTCCAGCGACGCTGCCTGGCAACGTTCGTTGGATCAACTCGCAGTCGAGCCGGGCTTCGCTAAGCCCTTGGGTGAGGACGCTGCTCTGGACGGGCTCCTTAAAGAGGTTGAGGCAAGCCGCAACCCTTGGGCCGCCGCGCTAGAACGTGCGGGCATGCTACAGCCGCCGTACGTATCGGCCGTCCTTCCCGATGCCTCGCTCCTGGAGCGGCAAAAGCAGCGCAAGGATGAGCGGCTCCAAGTGCGCGCACGGGAGTTCATGTCGGCCTATGGGCTGCCGGAGCCGCAGGCGCTCGAGCGCTATCGCACCGAGGTGGCGTCGGGCACCGCGGCGATCGATGCCCTTGAACGCGCCGAGCCGCGCCCATCCTTCCTGCGCGAGCCCCCGCTGGAGCTCGACCGTATCGATTGGAGCGAGGGACATCTGCCCTCCGGTCCCCGACTTGTCAGCACCAGGTTTGAAACTCCCTTCACACACATCTCCGTTGCCTTCGATCTCAGCGGCGTCGCCGAGAAAGACCGCGAGCTCTTGCCCATCCTGGCGTCCGCCATACGCGGAGTAGGAGTGGTCACCGCCTCCGGAGAGAAGCTCGACGCCTGGAAGAGCTACGAGAAGGTTTTAGCGGATATCCAGGGTGCTGAGGTTAATGTCAGCGCGGACACACGAGGCGACCGCGCCGAGCTAGCGTTCACAGCCCACGCCTCCTCTGCGGCGGAGATCGCCGGTGCCATCGGTTGGCTCGAGAACTACATCCTGCGGCCGGATCTGTCGGTCCAGTCGCGCGAGGGGCTCAAGTCCTCGCTTGTGGGAATGATCCAGAGCCGAAGGACGGTATTCCAGGGGGACGAGGAATCTTGGGTCGATAACGCGGCGGCGGCGTATAGGTATCAGGATCGCCCCTTGTACATGCACACGTCGAGCCCGTTTACAGTTCTGCGGGACTTGAACCGCCTGCGTTGGCGGCTGGAGGAGCCGAGTCTAGCCGAATTTACTGTCATCCGCGCCACGGCCGCGGCGGCCCTGGCCGCTGTCGATGGAGCGGACCGGGCCACGGCGCTCAAGCGCCTGAACAACGTGAACGGAGAATTCGGCGAGTATCTGCGCTGGGAGCTTTCCCACATGCCCGATGATTCCTGGCGACGCGACCTACGCCGGCTCATCGCGGACTATCTCGACGACCTCGGGCGCTCCCAGGAGACGATCCGCCGCCTGCAGGCGCTGATATCGCAGATACTGGTGCGCGCCGGGGCGCGGGTGCATGTCAACGGCACCGCACGGAACATTGAGCTCGCGGCCCGGCAGGTGGACGCGCTGCTGGTGCGTTTACCCCAAGGGAAACGCTCGGAACCCCCAAGGCGCCACAGCCTCGTACTGGATCGCTTGCGCGAGCGTTTCCCAGGAATTCTGCGGCCTGTCCATGTGGCACTCGTCAACGATAGCGGCAAGACCGGAGCCATCAGCGTCTCGGCGCCGGGGTCTGACTATCGCGCCCGCCGACGCGAGGATTTGCTGGATGCGCTGGCCCTCGGAGTTCTTGCCGGCGGTGGGGGGCACTCTCTTTATATGCGCACTTGGAGCGCTGGTCTCGCTTACGGCAACGGAATATCCCAATCCTTCTCCACCGGCAAGGCGCTCTACTACGCCGACAAGTGCCCCGATCCCGTGCAGACCCTGCGATTCGTAGACGACATCGCCTCGTCCTTTGACTTGGACAACCCCTCCCTGCTGGAATACAGCCTGGCGGACGCTTTTGACGGCTACCGCGCGAGCCAGGACATCTCCACTCGTGGGACGGCGTTGGCTGACGACCTCGAGGTGGGGGATCGCCCTGAGGTCGTGCATGCCTTCAAGACGGCTCTTCTCCGGCTTGCCCGAGAGCCCGGCACGCTCGCAGCGGTGCGCGCCCGGTTCCATCAGGCACTTGGGCGAGTGCTGGTCGGCCTGCCAGGGGGCCGGGTTTCATCCTCGCCGGCGGCTGCGGCCTTCTTCGTCGGACCGGAGACCCTTATCGGGCGCTACGAAACGTTTGTGCGCGAGCGCGGAGAAGCCACGCGGGTGATCCGGCTCTACCCTCGCGACTTCTGGCCTTGATGGTAATGAACTACGGCCGGAAACGATGTAATGGCGGAGAGAAATGAGCACCGACATGGAGGGCATGGGGCGGCGGTATAAACCTGGGCCGAAGGCTTAGAAATGGATTTTAATTTTAAGCGACATAGAGCCGATACAATACCCCGGGAGATGCTACTCCAGAAGTTGGAGAGCTTCGCTCAGTCGATAGGGTATGTTGCATTCGCCAGGCGAGACTTTGAGAGACGCAGCGGGCACCGCGAAGTTGCGTCCAAACTTCTCCCGCCAGTAAACGAACACGGACCTGCCGGTGTCCCACTGGGCGACGTCGGCATTCCTGCACCGGCCTGCATACCAGACCCCGTCCTCGAGCCGGCTCTTTGGGATGATGTGTCTCTGCTCGATCATGTAGGCCAGCCAGGCCTTATGCATTGGAGTCGGAAACGGAGTGCCGCCGTCCGGCGGAGGAAACGGGTGGACGGCTTTCTTATGATCCAGTCCGAGTTCGGCCGCGGCTTTTTCGGCTTCGGCGGCAGTGCGGAAGACCGTCGGTAGCCAGCTTATCTCCGTGTTCTTCACAAGGTAAGCGGGTGGAGCCGGCGGTTGTGGGCGTTCAAACTTCACAGAGGGCCTCAAGATTCAGGACTTATTTGCGAGGTCGCGCAGCAACTCCAGAGCTCGTTCCACGCGACCAGGCCCGACGCCAGGACCAAGATGCCCGGTCACGCTCTGCACGAATAGCTCGTTGCTCAGAAAGGAGCCGAATTTCTCTCTGATATAATTTTTGACCGCTTTCGGCGCGCCGAGGACCTTGTCGCGCAAATCTTCGGCCCGGTCGATGACCGTGACGATGTCCTCCATGTCCTGACTGCCATAAAAATCATTCTTGCCGCGCCCAAGGAAGGCCTCTATTTTGGAGGCCAGGAAGTAGGGGAGCGAGAAGATCGCGATCTCCTGCCCGTCAGGGAGGGTCCGCTTTTCAGCATGCGCCATGCCGTCAGGATACCAGCGATTGCTGAAGCCCAATACAGCCTCATCGGTGGGCATGACGTCCACAAGAATTCCGGAGAACCGCCAGCGGCAAATGGGCGGCCGGACTTCATCCAGCGGATGCGTGAACTTCAGGTCCCGGAGTTTCTCCTCGAGGGCTCGGTAACCAGCCCGACTCGTAATCTCGATGACGCAGTCCACGTCATCGGTCGCCCGCAACGGCTCTCCGCCGGGATTGGTGATGTAGAGATCAACCGTAGCGCCGCCCACAAACACCACTTGGTCCTTGAGATCCTTGAGGCCGCGGGCGACCACGGCCAGCATTTCCAGGTTCTTACTTGTTTTCAAGGATGAGCTCGCTCAGACGGCTTTCGATCTCCTGGGCCGCGATGTTCCGCTCCCTGGCGCGGCCGACGCGAAGTGCGTCTATGAGCGCCAGGAACTCGTAGAGTTTGGGGTCCTGCCGCGCGGCGTCAGGAGCTGTCTCATACAACGGAGCGATGGACTGGCCCCGAACCTTGCCATCATCGTGAGGCCAGACGTACTGATCGCTTTCCTCGGAGACGATGCGCTTGGCCAGCGGCGGCGCGGAATGGGCCGTTGGGATTCCGCGGCGGAAGGGGCCGGGTTCGGCGGGGAAGACATATTTGACCGCGTGGAGCAGAAACTCCAGGAAGGGGGCCTTCATCACGCTCCGTTTCTTGGCGTCAAGAAAGCCGACTCGCCGCGCGCGCTCAAGAGCCATGCTCACCTCGGCCGGAGATATGCGCAGTTCGCGGGCCAGGTCGACGGCAAGCCAGTCCTTATCCCGCCAGCATACCATCTTGAGCAGAATGAGCACGTCCTGGGGCTTGATGCCCTGTTGGGGTCTCATGCCTACAGTATAGCCTGTTAATTCTCAATTTGCAAATCATAAATCGTGAATTATCTGCCGACCGTAGCAAAAACCGTAGCAAACGGAGGGCGTCATCGACGAGGATTGACTGTCCGTGGGACACGATCCGCATGGTGCCGACCCCGACCGTGGCCGGTGACCAGACCTCGCTTGATAGCCAACTCAACCATGAGCACCCGGTGTACCAGAAGCCCGAGCTGGTCCCCGTGGAAATCCGCGGTTTCCTCTCGAAGCCCCCGAAGACCGACCCCGTCGTGCTCGAGCTCTTCGGCAAGAATAACCCCGTCGTTCCGGGGCCGATGAGCCCGAAGTAGGGGGGCTGTTTCGGCCGACGTTGCCCAACGTTAGGCCTTCCCCCAGAACTGGCCATGTTGCCCGATGTGGCCGAATGTTGCCCAATATAGCGGCCGACCGTAGCAAAAACCGTAGCAGTCCTCTGGGGTAGGACCGTAGCACTGCTACGGTCCCAGAAATACGCAATATTGGGCCTTAATTTTACGCAGGGCGCGGAGCCAATCCTCTACGCTTGGACTTGGGTCGGGGGCTGCGGGGCGGTCTGGCCCGGCTGGATGGCCGGCAGGCGGAACACCGCCTCGCGGAGGCTGGAAGGCTGAAGGTGAGCGTAAATCTGAGTCGTCTGCACGTTGCTGTGGCCCATGAGCCGGGCGATCTTGAGGAGGTTGACGTCGGCCATGGCCAGGTGCGAGGCGAAGGTATGGCGCAGCGAGTGCAACGAGCCCCTGGCGATCCCGCACCGCCGCAGGAACGCGCTGAACATCATCGAGAATTGGTGCGTCCGCCTATCCCATGGTAGTACGCTTTTGTGTTGGGCGCTGACCGCCTTCCAAGCCCTGAGATGATACGGCGTAGCAGCGCCGCCGTGGCCGTTTCCTTGGCAAGCTGTTCCAGCTCACCCCCCTCGATTTTGGAGAAGTCGGCGTCGTTCTCCCATCGGTAGAGGTCTCCTTCCGGATGCTGGGACGGCGGGACTACGGTTTGATGGCCGGCCCCGCGAATCTCAAGGATGGTCTCGCCGTTTATGTCCGTGAACTTTCGGTATTTGGGCAGCGGCGCGGTCAAATACCAGTAGTGCGATCTCGGCGATTTCTCGCGACCGCTCATCAAGGTTGTCGGTAGGATATGCGCCGCGACGGCCACAGCCTCGGGGCAGTCGAGATCCGTATCCATGAGACCGTTGGAAGCCTCGCCCAGGAGCAGGCCGATGTTCTCGCCGTTGGTGAAGTAGCGCGGCAGGTCGGTCTCCGTGAGGCGCAGACTCGGCCAGCCTTGCAGCACGGGGGACTTCTGCCCATGCGGGATGGGGATCGGCCCAAGACCCCATCCAAGGTAGACCCTGGCCGCCTCGCGGGAATTTCGTCCGACACCCTCAACTGAAGCCTTTAATCCCATAGCTGTCTTGCTCCCGAGAGCATCATTAGTAAATCATGTGACATGGTTTTACCCATATGCTCAAAAAAATTTCACGCGCCGACCTTCCCTCTCACGGCCTTCGAGCGCACGAGCTCCCAGTAGTTGTCACTGAGATTGGCTGCAGTCTGGCGCATAGTCTCGATGATCCGGGAAGCTCCTTCCTTGTCGGAATCTTCCACCGCCTTGACGGCAAGAGCTTTGAGGCGTTCAAAACAGACTTGAAGCAGTTGCTTCTTGAGGTCAATGGTCGAGTTCTTGCGCTTCGCGCTCAAACCGGACCAGATCCA
>OBEQ010926401.1_pt1 | contig 23116 bp, 29 predicted proteins | sample 1670901 | NCBI WGS metagenome assembly OBEQ01 (sample SAMEA104232315, study PRJEB22302) | groundwater metagenome | biome: forest; feature: aquifer; material: groundwater | place: USA | collected 2011-08-07 | depth 5.4 m
GTCTCAGGAAGGTATTGACCTGATCGCTGCCAAGTTCCCGGACGTGACGATTTATACACTCGCCGTGGATCCCACGCTCAACGCCCAAAAGTACATCGTCCCGGGCCTGGGCGATTACGGCGATCGGTACTTCGGGACCTAAGCACCAGTCTGACGGCACGCACTACACGCGACCGTCTTTTTTATTTGTGTTTTTCGGCTTGATTAAGTATAGTAATTTCAAGCACGGACTAATACTGAGAGACAACTCGGTGCTTAAGGCACCTTTACAATGGAAGGTAGGGGGAAATGGTAAGCAAAGAATCGGTCACTGCAATGCGGCAGAAGCTCAGAACGTTTGGGTTTGCTACGGGAGTTTGCGGCGGAATTCAAATCGATGTCAACGTGGCGCGGCGGCAAGTCGCCCAAACGTACACCGAAGCCTCGATTTGCGACCACAACTGTACCGAGGAGCGGGGCGGCTACACTTGTCCGGCATCTTTCTCATTACCTGACAACCACGGGCTCAAGAAGAGTACAATGGCTCCTGCCCGACAGCTCTTGGAATGGATCAATTTCGGGACCCGAGGGGTCCGCCAGGCCATGGAGCGTTTTCTTGAACTGCACTTTGCTTCTTTTTGTCTGCATTCGCGGATCGATGATGAGGCAGTCCGAGAGGCGCTGTGGTTGGAGCTGTTCCACGCAGTCGTGGAGATCAACCTGTTCGGGGGCAATCCTGAAATGCTCCCGGAGCTAGTGCCGCTTTTGGCGGAGTTGCGAGCACAGGGTAATCGGTATAACCTCACGACCACGGGACGGCGCTGGTTGACTGATCCCGATTTTCCGGAAAAGCTCAAGGGCATTGAACCCACGGTTCTAGCCTTGAGTCTCGATGATCTGACTATCCAGGATCTGCGCCGGTTGGGTCGCATGACTCTGAAGCAGATCCGCGAAGACTGGGACGGGGTCGACAAACTCGCCGGTCAGAGCCAGAAGGCTCGCGAAGCAGTGTACGTTCTTCGTCTGTACCAAGAGCGCGGCGGCTATCCTGGAGTCAGCCTCCTGAACATGGTTTTGCATGCGGGCAATATCGATCACGTCGATGAGATGTTCGAAGTGGTCGAGCAAGTCGCTCCGGGTACTATGCTCAATCCTTACGCTGATCAAAAGGCGTTCGCCTACCAACCCGGTAAGTTCGGGGAGCGGGAAGTGGGCTTGTTCGAAGGCTACACAGATGGGATGATTGAATTGAGCAAGAATCCAAATGCGCGCATCAGCAAGAAGATGTCGCATCATCTCCTGCACAAAGCCCGGATCAATCGACTCCGCGGCAATAGGCAAGCCACGGCTGACGCGATTGCCGGCCATGGGACGTGGAAATGCTACCGGCGAACTGGATCCGGGTTTTACGTTCAGATTGGTCGATCGCCTGATGCCGTGATTCCCATCAGCAGTCTCAAAGCAGGTGTGGCAGATGGTCCGGTTCATCCTGGCGGGCATCTCGGGTGCTATTGGAATCCAGACACGGTCACACAATCGGTCCAAGTCACGAGCGCCAGGCAGGTTTTCGAACACGTCATGTACGGCAACAAGTCGCTGGCTGATAAGTCAGTGGAGCCTTGTCCCGGGTGCCGGATGCCGCGGCTTGATTCGGCCAACATGGTCATCCTCGAGCAAGGGATTGATGATGATCAGGACCCGGGGCTTCGACCAGAGTACCTGCGCTTGCGCCAACAGCACGCCGGGTTCTGACGTAAGCCGCTCGTGTTTTATTCTCGACGGTTCGCGCCTCGCGCGGATCGCCTGCCCGCCATCGCTACGCTCAGGCGTAGCGGGCGGGTCTTTTTTTATCCAGCACCACTTTTGTCCGGCATATTTTTTGCGATTAATTCGATTAAATTAACTAATCAAACTCTTCCGTTAGAATTTCACTAGTCAAAAGTGGTGCATGGATTTATTTTCCAGTTTTTGCTATACTATGTAAACGCACTTTTTGATTTGGCATGGAGGAACGCAATGGACGCTGACACGCAGAGATTGACCGAATTGGTCAGAGCGGCTTGCCAAGGAATGGGGCCGTTTCGGCCGTTTGCACTGTACGATCCGCAGTTGGATCGCGTGATAGTTCAGACCCGCGACTGCAGCATCTGTGAAGTCCGAGTCAACGATGTTTTGACCATGTACGAAGCAAACCATCCTGTCGAGGGAAAGGATAAGTATTGTGGCTTTGAGATCGCGTGCATGCGCTATTTCCAAAGACAATACGGCTTGCAAGGTTCAGTTCTGATTAGCGAATTGCTTGATTGCGCGCTATTCGGTAGACCCGAAAGTCTTAACTGGTTGCAAATTGCGCGCGGGCTTGCTGCTGAGCTCTCAGAACGAACAGTCGAGCTAACTCGAACAGCAGAGTAACTACAGGAGGACCCCATGACCGATACCCCGACAACAAAAGGGACGTTCAATCGCGACACGCTACGGCTGCTCGACGACTCGATCAACGAGCAAGTGGCCGCGAGTTTGCAACAGAATCCAGTCCGTATTCCCGAGCCGCACATGACCAGGAGCGATCGGATCGAGATGCTGCGCCGGCCTATTCCTCGGCAGCCACGTCAGGAGGAGTGATGCGCAAGCGCAAAAAGCTCCGGAGGTGGATGCGGGTGGAGGACGACCACAGCGAGGTTGGCGCGGAGTTTTCGGATCCGGTCGAATTCAACGGCATGACCACGTACATCGCGACATTGCTGTGACAGGCGAGCTACACAAGTAGTTCGCCGCGCCCTGTACCCGACCGTGAACCTGACCCTGTACCAGAAATCGGTACAGGGGAATGGTTCATGGGAGTGGTGCAGGGTTTTTTTATTTCAAGCCACCAAGTATAAACTCACTTGCAGTCACAATCTTGATACTTCGAAAAGATTTCAAATTCAGCAATTCTTTGTCTCCGGTGACAATCCAGCCGCAGTGTCCTTCCACGGCTGCTTCCAGTACCCGATTGTCCGGAGGATCTTTTTTCAAAACCTCGATTGATTTTTTGGGATAAACTAAAATGAAATGGTTCTTGACTTCCTCCTCTATTAGTAGAATGTCATCAGGTGCGAGGGTGAATTTTTTTGCTAAAACGTCCACTAACTCAGCCAAAAGTATGGGAGAAGTTATTGCTAAAATTTCCTTACTTAAAACTTGAGATAAAATATCTCTTGGCTTGCCGCCGTAAAGGATCGCCGATATCAGAATATTGGTATCAAGAACGACCAGTTTTGGATTTTCGTCCATGGCGGTATTCGTAAACGATGCGGTTTATGTCCACTTCGTTTTTAATCCCTGATCTTTTTGCCGCTGCCGCCCCGGCCTGAAAAATTCTTTGCCAGTTTTTTAAATCGTCCAAGCGGAACAAAACCGCCTCGCGGATAAATTCGCTACGATTGCGGTATTCTTTTTCCGCAGCCCGGTCTATTTCGGTCACTAACTGTCTCGGCAAGGCTATATTGAAAGTTTGGCTTTTCATATACAATTATTGTATGTATTATGTATATATTTGTCAAGCCACTAAATCCCAGACGTATTTAGCCGCGTTGATAGATTGGCCATACAATGGCTCGTGGTGCAGTTGGATAAACGGCGCGCCATTGCACTCGATGATGCCGGTTTTTTGTTCTTTATACGATTTAGTAATGTCCGGCGCGATGAAATCAAACCCGAGGACCGAAATCTCCAAAAGTTTTGCCGCGTCTTCAAGCATTTGCTTGGTTGCCGAGTGTGTGACCTCAGTGCAATCATAAGACGTGCCGCCGTAATTCACCCCGATTTTTTCCGACAAATCCACAGTTTGTCCTTGGGCTAAAATTAAATCTACGCCCAAATTATTTCTTTGCATAAAATACGGATTGACTTTAGTCTCTTTGACTTTTTCGGGACGAGCCGCATCTTTGATCTTAATTAGTTCGCCGATAGTATGCACGCCGTCGCCAGTGACGCGCGGGGGAGTGCCGCCTAAGACGCCAATTAGTTTGCCGTCAATCACGGTGCCACGCTGGACATCGCCGTATAAATGTTCTTCCACCATGACCCAGTGACATAATTGTTTAGCGATCTTGAACGCTTTTTTTAGATCATCTCTCGTATACACCATGGTCGTGGTGTGACGACCGCGTGAGCCAGCGCGAGGCTTCACAATCACGGGCTTGTTTAGGGCGTCAAACTGTTTGAGCGCGCCATGAAGAGTGACAAATGAGCCGCCTGGGGCCACGGGAAAATTATGGGCCAGTAATTTTTTCTTGAGCAAATATTTATCATCCACCCAGGTCAAGTTTGAGGTCGTGACTTTTTCACGCCGTGGCAGATTCATAAAGTACAATCGTTTGCCTTTAACCTTGGCCCGGTACAGATCAATTGACCGGTTAAAGGGTTTGATCTCTTCAATTTCAATATTGCGGTTAATTGCGTCCTGCCACAAAAATTTGGCGCGGTCGTATGGGACGAGGTTGATGTCGCGATTAAGCTGGATTAAACCCAAAGCATAGAACAGGTGAAATAATCCCAAGCCCACCCACGAGGCCAGAGAGTCAGTGACATGCCCCAACCAACTTTGCACCACCGTGCGCCGGATAGGACTGACCAAAATATCAAATGACTCATAGAATTTGTGAGTCAGGTGGGGAATTCGGTTGTTACCACAGTATAAACAATTGGTCATATATTTAATTATAGCGCATTTGACAAAAGATTTGGTTGAGTCGGTTTAATGTTGATAAGTCCTGCTAGATATAGTAAATAAAGGAATTCATTACGGAAAAATCAGTTTTGACACCTTTCTATATATAGGGCTATAGTAACTATGGTCAATACTATATATTGTGTTTAGGTCTCATTTTGGGCTTAACCAGAGACAAAAATTACACAAAAAGGTTCATTAAATATTATTTTGAGAGGCCAATCCAGGCAGATAACCTCTTATTTATTTTGCGGCAAAAAAGACCCTCACCCCCGGCCCCTCTCCCCGAGGGAGAGGGGAGTTCTAATCTGAAGAAAACCAAATGAGATGCCCTAACTGTTCAAATGACGATACTAAAGTTTTGGACTCCCGGCCGATTGCTGATGGTATGGCAATTAGGCGCCGGCGGGAATGCGTCAAGTGCCAGACTAGATTTTCCACCCATGAGGAAATGGAAATCTTGGATCTGGCAGTGGTAAAAAGGGACGGCCGGACCGAAGCCTATATGCGGGAAAAAATTGAGTCTGGTATTCGCAAGGCCTTTGAAAAACGCCCCTTGACTCGCGATGACTTTCATTCTCTGATTGCTGGCATTGAACAGGATATTCAGAAGAGCGGCAAAGAGCAAATCACTTCAAAAGAAATTGGCAACATCGTCATGAAGCGGATCAAAGTTAAGGATCAGGTGGCGTATATCCGATTTGCCTCAGTCTATCGCAAATTTGCGGACGTAGATGAGTTTGTCAAAGAAGCTAAGAAATTATAATTAACGACTACCAAAATTATGCAGGTGAAAGAAAATCTACAAACCAGAAAAATTAATGCTTTGGGTGAACTGGGCGAAAAGATTTTTTTGGATCGTTATGCCATTAAGGATGCCAAGAAAGAAACTCTGACTGTTGGGGACACCGTGGTGGTCTGCGTGAATCTTAAAACCGGCCAGCGGGAAATTGGCATTGTGGAAAAGTTTAATTCAGAAACCAAAGAAGTCGTGGTTAAACTTCGTGACGGAACCTTTGAGACGCGCGCCCTGGATCACGTGGACAAGCCGCTGGAAACCGTACCCGAGCAAATGTTTGAGCGGATGGCCAAGCATATTGCGAGCGTGGAAGCCACACCGGAGCTGCAACAAGAGTGGCAGGGGCGGTTTCGCGAACTTATGGATGACTGGAAGTACGTGCCAGCCGGGCGCATCTTTACTGGTGCGGGCACGGGCCAGAATCTGACTTTTTATAATTGCTATGTGATTCCTTCGCCCAAGGATTCACGCGGTGGAATTTTTGAAACTTTGGGCCAAATGGCCGAAATTATGTCCCGCGGGGGCGGGGTTGGCATTAATGTCTCAACACTTCGCCCTCGCTACGCTTATGTCAAAGGCGTCAACGGTCGCTCGTCTGGCTCCGTGTCTTGGGCGTCGCTGTATAGTTTTGTCACCGGATTGATTGAGCAAGGTGGTTCACGCCGTGGCGCGTTGATGCTGATCCTCAACGTCTGGCATCCGGATGTTTTGGATTTTATTAATTCCAAAAAAGAAGCGGGCAAAATTACTAATGCCAATATTTCGGTTGGGATCACAGATGACTTTATGCAGGCAGTCAAAAACGATCAGGCTTGGGATTTGGTTTTTCCGGACACGTCTGATCCACTGTATAAAGAGAGTTGGGATGGCAATATCAACCGCTGGCGCGAATTGGGCGGGCGAGTGATTCAACACAAGACAGTCAGGGCGCGTGATATTTGGGACAACATTATTTCTTCTGCCTGGGGCTCGGCTGAGCCAGGTATGTATTTTATCGATCGGGCGAATTATTATTCCAACTCGCACTACTTTGCGGATTTGCCGTGCACCAACCCGTGCGGTGAGCAACCTTTGCCCGCTTGGGGCGTATGTAATTTGGGCCACATTAATTTAGCCAAGCATGTGGACATGACGCAGAAGGATGTGGATTGGAACAAATTAAAGCGTACCGTGCAGGATGCAGTCCGATTCCAGGACAATGTTATTGACGCCACCCCGTATTTTTTTGATGAAAACTATAAGCAACAAATGAGTGAGCGCCGCGTGGGTATGGGCACCATTGGTTTGGCCGAAATGCTAATCCATTTAGGACTACGCTATGGCTCACCGCAAGGAGTCGAGTTTATTGACAAGCTTTACCAGTTTATTTCCATCACCGCCTATGAAACCTCTGTGGATTTGGCGCGGGAAAAAGGCGCGTTTAGTAAATTTGAAGCCGACAAGTTTTTACAATCCGGATTTATGCAGAGAATGCCGGAATACATTCGCCATCTTGTGCGGCAGTACGGCATTCGCAATGTCACGATTTTAACTCAAGCGCCAACCGGCACGGTGGGTACTATGGTTGGTACATCCACGGGTATTGAACCATTTTTTTCTTGGATTTATTTCCGCAAATCCAGACTCGGCGTGCACCAGGAACACATCAAACTGGCCAAAGATTGGTTGGATGCCCATCCGGGGGAACAGTTGCCGGATTACTTTGCCACGGCTATGGAATTAACTCCCGAAGAGCACGTACAAGTGCAAGCCGCGGTTCAGCGCTGGACTGACAGCGCGATTTCTAAAACTGTGAACGCGCCGGAAGATTACACTCTGGAACAAACCAAAAAACTGTATGAGTTGATGTATGATTTGGGTTGCAAGGGTGGCACGATTTACCGCGACGGCAGTCGAGACGAACAGATTTTAGCCACGGATCATATGAAATTAGGTAAGGATGTGATTGAACAGATGGAGAAAAAAATTGAGCAAGCCGAAGAAAAAGCAGCGCAGCCTCTAGTCCAGCCTCAACCAGTAATCGTTCCTCAAACAATTATGCAATCACAACCAGTCAATAATATTTCGCCGCGCAAACGGCCGGATGTGATGCAGGGTTCAACTTACAAAGTTACCACCGCCTATGGTAATTTGTATGTCACAATCAACGAAGATGAATATGGCCCGTTTGAAGTTTTTTCCCAGCTAGGCAAGGCCGGCGGATTTTTTGGTGCGCAAACCGAGGCGATTTGCCGCATGATTTCTTTGGCACTGCGTTCCGGCATTAGTCTCCAGGACGTGACCGAGCAACTCAAAGGCATTCGCGGCCCGGATCCGATGTTTCATAATGGCGAGCGGATTTTGTCTTTGCCTGATGCCATTGCCAATGTTTTGGAAAATCATTTGAAGCGCGGGCAAACTCAGTTGCCTTTGAGTTTTGCTAAGACCGAAGAATTGCCGGTAGTGGAGAGACAGCCCGTGTTCCAGGCAGTAACGCAAGAAATTCACACAGCGGGGAGTGCCTTTGTCACGCAAAAAATTTCGATTGCGGACAATGGCCACGCGCCTGCTTGCCCCGAGTGCGGCAACATGATGCTCTTTGCCGAGGGCTGTTCGAAATGTGAGATGTGTGGGTATTCGAAATGCTAACGACGCTCGGCGCAGCCGCAAAACTATCGGCCGTCAAATTCTGCTGAATTTGCGGCCTGCGTGCTCGCGCCGTCGCGCTGCGCAGGCTAGTTTTGCGGCTGCGCCTCGCTGTCAGCATTTCTTTGAAAGTAAAAAGGTAAAAAGAAAATTATGGATTCAGATAAACAGAAGTCAACTCTTAAAAATGGGATCGGGGATGATCTGCCTTACCGGATCGCGGGCTTAGAAAAAGCCAAAGCCGAGCCCGATATGACCCCAGCGGACATTGCCGCTCTGGATAGAGCCATTATCACGCTGAAAGAGAAATTGGCGGCGAAAAACGAACCAAAAGCACAAGATTAAAGAAAAGGCGGCCCCGCCGCAGGCGGGACCGCCTTAAAATTTATGCTTAAAGACGATCAAAAAAGATATTTAGAAACGATTCCAGAATCTAGTATTGCGAATATTCTGCCATGGGATCCGAACAGCACCGCGCTGGCCGATAAATTGATTGCGCAGATAAAGCTAGCTGTTCCTGGTTTGGAAGTTTTTTATAGCGGTGCTTCAGCCCTTAAAATTGCTGGCCAAAATGATATTGATTTTAGTATCTTAAGTCCAGTACCAGATTTTGAAAAACATTTACCCAAATTGACCCAAGTTTTAGGCGAGCCGCAAAAGAAGAGTAAAGAAAATATCCGCTGGGACTTTATGAGAGATGGCTATAAAATAGATGTGCATCTTTCTGATCCAAATACTGAATCAATCGCGGAGCATAAAGAAGTTTTTAGATTACTCCAAGAAAAATCAGAACTCCTAAAAGAGTACGAGACCTTAAAAATAAATTCCAACGGTTTGCCCTTGCGTGAATATATGAGAAGAAAATATGAATTTTATAATAGAATTTTAGGTTTAGAGTAATCGAGAGGATTAGACAAAATTGACCGTACGGACAAAAATGTCTAATATACCAGTATGAGTTTTATAAAAGACTTACTTTGGTTTATAGACGAGGTTGGCGAGCTTTTGCCTGAGTATAAGGGCAATTATCGTTCGATTCGGCAAAGATTAGGGGGTATGGATCACGCCACTTACTATAAATCACTTGATAGGCTGAAAAAGAAAAACTACATTAAGAAAACCGAAAACAAGCGTAAGCAAACAGTTTATATTATAACACCAGCTGGACGTCAGGTTTTGGCAAAGTCACTGCGGCGGAATCGTAGAAAAGACGGTTTGGCCACCTTGATAACTTATGACATTCCCGAAGAAAAACAGCGCGAACGTACGACTTTTAGAAGATATTTGCTTAAGAATGGATTTACACTTATCCAAAAAAGCCTACTCGTAAGTCCGCATCAATTTGATGATCATCTCAAGTACATAATTCGGGAGCTAAAATTATCTCGTTACGTTAAAGTCGTCAGCGGCAGATTCGATTACATTAAATTTGACTGAGTGGACAAAAATGACCGTACGGACAGATTTGTCCACTAGACTAAATTGCCCCATGATTAAAAATGGCCTGACCATAATTTACATCGGCAATGGGAAGGGAAAGACGAGCGCGGCAGTGGGGTTGGCTGTTCGCGCGGCTGGCTCGGGATTTAAAGTTTTGTATTTGCAATTTGTGAAGGGTGACTGGCCCAGCGGGGAGCGGGAAATTTTGTCTAAGCTCAAAAATGTGGACGTGAAATTGATGGGTCGGGGCTTCGTCGGTATCTTAGGCGATCGCAAACCCTTGGCAGTTCACATCAAGGCTGCGAAAAACGCGATGAAGGAATCGATTAAGGCGTTGAAAAGCAAGAAATACAACCTCGTGATTTTGGACGAAGCGATCTCCGCCATTGAGTCCCGGCTTTTGACTGTGGATGAGGTGGTCAAGATTGTTAAATCCAAGCCTCCAGAAATTCATTTGTGCCTGACTGGGCATAAAAATTACAAAAAATTAATTGACCTAGCTGATTTGGTCACAGAAATGAAAATGATCAAACATCCGTACTACAAAGGTATTTTGGCAGAGCGAGGAATTGATTACTAATAATTTTTTTGCTATTATTGATAAGCAATCCTCCTTCGCTTTAAGCTTCGGCGGATAAATTAATTTAACTTTTTATGCAAAATTTAGGTAGGAAAATTGAAATATTCGTAATTGTCGTGATTATTGCAATTATTGGGATTATTTACGCTTTTAGGCAAAACGCAGTTTCTGCGCCCAGTAATAATACCAATAATACGGCTGTTGATGCGCAATGATTATTCGAGTGAAAGTGCAAGCTCACGCCAAGTTTGAACGGGTCGAAGAGCAAGACATTGACGAATATAAAGTTTGGGTGACTGCGCCGCCAACTGACAATCAGGCCAATGACGCGGTGGTTGATATTTTGGCTGACTACTTTGACACTTCACGATCCAAAGTCCACATCCGTTCTGGCCACAAAAGCTCACACAAACTGATTGAGATTGAATAAAGGGTATTAAACCCTGTATTGCCGTCGCTCGCTCACATTGGATCCCGACTAATCGTCTGGATCAGTTCGCTCGCTCGGCAATAAACTGCTCGAATTGAGTGGTTTTTTGTTTCTTTTGCTTATGCTAAAATAACTACATGTCTAAAGATATTCCCCAAGTATTAAAAGGCTTTCGTGATTATTTGCCCCAGGAGCAAATTGCGCGAAGGAAAATGATCTCAAAGATCTCCGAAGTCTTTGAACGTTTTGGGTTTGCCCCGATGGACACGCCAGCCCTGGAACCGTATCAACTTTTGAAAGGTAAGATTGGCGAGGACGAAAAATTGATTTATAAGTTTGAAGATTTGGGCGGGCGGGAAGTAGCCTTGCGCTATGACCTGACCGTGCCCTTGGCTCGCGTGATGGCGAATTATGCCGACTTACCTAAACCGTTTAAGCGCTACCAAATTGCCAATGTTTGGCGCGCGGAAAATCCGCAGAAGGGTCGGTACCGTGAGCTCATGCAGTGCGACGTGGACATTGTGGGTTCAGATTCGCTGATCGCGGATGCCGAAGTGGTCGCGACAATCAGTGAAGCACTCCGGTCGCTCGAGGTTGGCGAAGTTGTAGTAAAGTTTAACAACCGACAGTTGATTGACGAAGTTTTGGGTGAGCGCAAATTTGCGCAATCTCAAGTGGCGGAATTTTTGCGCTTGATTGATAAACTGGACAAAATCGGGGAACGGGAAGTGGCCGAGCGCATCAAGCAGGCGGGTTTTACCTTTAAGCTGGATGAATATCGCAGTGAGATGAAGAGCCAAGGCCAGAAATTTATTGCCGAATTTCAAAGCTTGCTCGCGAACTTTGGCGTTCCAAATTTTGTGTTTGATCCGACCTTGGCTCGGGGATTGGATTATTACACGGGTACGATCTTTGAATTTGTGCTCAAAGCCAAGCCCGAGTTTGGCTCCATTGCCGGCGGGGGACGTTATGATAATCTGATTGGCAAAATTTCGGGCAAAAAAATGCCTGCTGTGGGTTGCTCCATCGGGCTCGATCGATTGTTTGCGGCCCTTTCCGATGCCGGAGAGATTTCCCCGCAAACCGCGGCCGAGGTTATTGTGTTTAATTTGGACAAGACTCTGGTGCCGGATTATTTGAACCTCACGACTAATTTGCGAAACGCGGGTATTGATACGGAGTTTTATTATGAGAGCGCCAAGCTCGATAAGCAGTTTAAATACGCGGAAGTCAAAAATATGCAAGTGGCGGTAATTGTCGGGCCAGATGAAATCAAAAAGCGAAAAGTCAATCTGAAAAATTTGAAAGAAAAACAGCAAGTGACTGTGGATTTGGATGATTTGGTGAGTGAAGTGAAATCAATGCTCTGGTAATGAACCTCAGTAAATCTAAAATTTTTCTGTTTTTTTGCTTAAGCTTTATTCTCGGCATATTTTTGGGGCGGTACCTCAATTACGAAACCATGGCTGTACTGGCCATGGTTTTTATAATTGTGTTCACGATTGGTTGGCAAAATAAGATTGCTATGGTTTTAGGTTTGGCTGGCATAGTCATGCTGGTCGGTGCTGTTCGATTCAAACTCGACTATCAACAAAACGATCTCAATAAATTTTACGGCGCAAAAGCCGAGGTCTCTGGAGTGATTGTGGAAGAGCCGGATCTGCGGCCGGATAAAACGTATTTGACTTTGGGCCATGTGATTATCAATCACACCTTGGTTCATTCAAAGATACTCCTGACAGTCCCGCGCTTTCCCGAATATGAATACGGCCAGAAGCTAAATTTTATTTCCAAGATTGAAGAGCCAAAAGTTTTTCCGGATTTTAACTATAAAAATTATTTGTCGCGGTTTGGCATTGACGCAGTGGCGTATTTACCCAAGATTGATTTACAGCCAGGCAACTTTGGTAATCCAATCAAGCGTGGCATTTTATTTATTAAGAAAAAATTTGTCAGCAACATTAATCAGAGTTTGTCCGAGCCACAAGCTTCATTCTTGGGTGGCCTCTTGCTCGGTGCGCGGCATGCAATTCCCCAAACTCTGATTGATCAATTCAATGCCACGGGCACCAGCCACATTATTGCCGTGTCCGGGTACAACATTACGATTATTGTGAATGCAGTAAGTGCTATGCTTGCTTGGTTCGGGCTCCGCAAGCGCACCTCGTTTGGTTTATCGCTTTTGTTAATCGTGATTTTTGTCATTATGACCGGGGCCACGGCTTCCGTGGTGCGGGCCGGAATTATGAGCGCCATGCTCTTGGTGGCTTTAAATATTGGTCGACTAAATGTTGCGATCAATGCCTTAAGCGTGACTGCGGCTGGCATGCTGGTGGTTAGCCCACAAATTTTGGCTTTTGATATAGGCTTCCAGTTGTCGTTTGCCGCTCTTTTGGGTTTAGTTTACCTGACTCCGATGTTTGAACCATATTTTTTCTGGGTGCCACGATTTATCCGGCCATATTTACTGGGCACGTTATCCGCGCAAATTTTTGCCATGCCGATTTTGCTTTTGAATTTTGGAATTTTAAGTTTGATTGCCATCCCGGTTAATGTATTAGTGATGATCGCGGTTCCAATCACTATGCTCTTTGGATTTTTGACAGGCATAGTCGGATTTATTTGGCTCAAACTCGCGATTCCAGTGGCGGCAATTAGCTGGTTGCTTTTGACTTATATAATTCGAGTGGTGGGATCATTTGCCGGTCTGCCATTTGCCGCAGTGCAGGTAAAATTTGGCATTGTATTTTTTGTCGGTTATTATTTTATTCTTTTTGCCCTGGTATTACTGTATAATTATCCTGAACTCAGGTCTAAATTATGGAACTTGAAACCAAAAGTCTTCTCAAGTATTTAATTTTACCTTTGGCACTTTTGACTACTGCAGTCTTCGTAGCTAACCGACAGGTCCAGCCAGATTTTTTAATGCGCGTACATTTTTATGACACAGGCGGCAATGGCGTCTTGATTCAAACTTACCAGGGCCGCCAAATCGTGATTGACGGTGGGCCGACTGATGCGATTTTGCAAAAATTAGGCCATGACTTGCCGCTTTTTAAGCGTCAGATTGACGTGCTGGTTTTGACGTCAACGAAAACTGATCACATCGGAGGGCTAATGGATATTTTGAAACGTTACCAAGTCCACATGGTTGTCTTGCCAGAAATGAATTCTGATACTGGGCTGTATCATGATTTTGTTCATACAGTTGATGAAAAACACGTGACAAAAGTTTTTGCTCGCACGGGCCAGCGGATTTGGCTGGATTCCGCGACCGTCTTGGATATCTTAAGCACGCTTGATTTGCGATTAACTTTTGGCCAGACTCACATTTTGTTTGCGACCGGGGGAGTGAGCAAGTTATTTGAGAAAGATATTCCGAAGTATGCGGTAATTCAGGTGGGTAAAAATACCTATGGCAACCAGTTGGGTGAAATTTTAACCAATCTGCATTCTACTAATACCCAAATTTACCGCACGGACCAGGACCATGACGTGGAGTTTATTTCAAACGGCACCAGCCTTTACAAAAACTGATTTTTCAGCTAGACTTAGGGTAACAAGTAACCAAGTCTTATGTCATTTCACAAAATTTTAACTACGTTAATTGTCATCGTGATCATAATTGGCGGGTATTTTTATTTCAAGTCCAACAAGGCTCAGGCCCCGACCAATCAGTCACCGGATAATTCCGCGACTGCCACGCCAGCGCCGAGTCCAGCCCCGACTCCCACAATTCCGACGCCAAGTCCGACCACCGTTCCAGACACAGTTGTGGCAACCATAGACACGAGCATGGGTTCGTTTCAAGTCACACTCGATGGCAAGTCTGCGCCCCTGACGGTGGCTAACTTTATTAAACTCTCAAATCAAGGATTTTATAATGGTCTCAAGTTTCACCGCGTTGTCCAAGGCTTTATGATTCAAGGCGGGGATCCCAAAGGCGATGGCACGGGCGGGCCAGGCTACACTATCCCAGCAGAGATTAAACTTAAGCACACGATAGGGGCGATTGCCATGGCGCGCACTGGTGATCAAGTCAATCCAACCAAAGCCTCATCTGGCAGTCAATTTTATGTCACGCTCGCTCCACAACCAAGTCTTGATGGTCAGTACACGGTGTTTGGGTACGTCACTTCTGGCATGGATGTGGTAGCCAAAATCGGCGTGGTGCCCACAGATGTCAATCCCGCAACCGGCGAGCAGTCCGTGCCCATCAAAGATGTTATCATTAACAAGATTACGATTAAATAAATGACCAAAGGACATCCGAAAGAAGAAATAACGTTTGTCATGATCAAGCCGGATGGCGTGAGACGTGGTTTGACCGGCGAAATTATGCGTCGCATTGAGCAAGCTGGCTTGAAAGTCATTGCTCTAGAAATGTATACGCCAACTCGGGAAGAAATTGATAATCATTATCCCAAAGAAGAAGCTTGGATTACGCGCTTGGGCAATAAAACACTTTCGACTTATGAAAAATATGGCTACTCTGCTATGGATGAAATGGGTACGGACAAGGCCGAAGAGATTGGGCCGCATGTGCGCCGCTGGCTGATTGAATATATGATTTCCGGGCCAGTGGTCAAAATGGTTATCCAAGGCGTGCATGCCGTAGACATGGTGCGTAAACTGGCAGGCAACACTCAGCCAGCCTTGGCTGAGATGGGCACAGTGCGCGGCGATTATTCCGTTGACTCTGCCGCCTCTGCCAACAAAGACAAGCGTGCAATTCATAATTTAATCCATGCATCAGAAACGCCGGAAGAAGCCGCGCATGAGATTGAACATTGGGGCATGAAGAAAAAATTGCATAGCTACAAACGGGTGGAAGAAGATTTGATGATATAGTTGAAAGACAGCCGATATGGCTGCCCGCCCGTACCGAACGGGTATGTTCGGGCGGGTTTTTTAATTTCGCTCAATTTGCTATACTGCTTTGACATTCGACAGGAGGAGCATCATGTCTTGGGCAGTCGTGACGTTTTGGATGCAGGTCATGGGGTCAGTACCACCGATGCGCCCGATTTATGTGTGTCGGGGTTGGGGCGCGTTTTGTTTTCAGTTTGCCAGCACGGGCGAAATGTCAGTCGCGCTCGAAACCCTCGCGGGTTTGGCAACCAGGCGAGGCATGAAAGTGACGATTGAGTTCCTGCCCACTCCTCCGGATGCGATAGAGAGTGGGTTGAATATCGAGCCATTCCCTGGTGATCTGAGCGATTTTTTGTACGAGGTGCAAACCCAATGGCTTGCACACGTCGCGACTCAAGAGATGAGCCTCTCGTGATTTTTTTGCCTGTCGGCCATGCGACAGGCTTTTTTTATTGGAGAAAATGATATAATAAGTATGGACTCCATCCCGCACGCCGCAACTGTTTAATCCATAGTGCGGCGATCCGGGATCCACTTCACTAATTAAAACCAAATGGTATTAATAGTTGTAGTGGACCCCAGCTTTCGCTGGGGTGGAACCGTATTACCATGCCCGAACTACCTGAAGTCGAAACCGTGGTCAGAGAACTGCGGCTGAGACTGAAGAATAAAAAAATTAAAGAGGTCCGGGTGCTCATGCCCAAAATTGTGGCTGTGGGTCCGGCGACTTTGCCCAACCTTCGAAAACCTGGAGAAAAAGTCAGCGAAGAATTTGCAAGAATTTTGAAAGGTCAAAAGATAACCAATGTTTCTCGCCGAGCCAAATTGATTATTATTGATCTGGCCCGCCCGCAACGCCAGCAAGCTGGCTTGCGTGGCGGGCGGGCAGGCAAGTATGCAATCTTAATCCATCTGAAAATGACTGGGCAGCTGATTTACTTGCGCAAAAAAGAATTAGATAAGCAGATCCGTTTATTCAACATCCCCAATTATCCATTGGTCAGATTACCAGGCAAATCTACGCATGTGATTTTTAAATTCACAGACGGCTCCAGACTTTTTTACAATGACTTTCGGCAGTTTGGTTATTTGAAATTAGTCACAGATAAAGAATTGCCCCAGGTCAGGGAATTGCAAAATTTTGGACCCGAGCCTTTGGGTAAAAAATTTACTTTCAAACTGTTTGAAAAACTTCGGTTGCAAAGGTCACCATTGCGACCATTGCGACCAATCAAGCTTTGGCTGTTGGACCCGACGATAATTGCAGGTATCGGGAATATTTACTCGGATGAAATTTTGTTTTATGCCAAAGTTCGGCCCACACGCATTCTTAAAAGTTTGAAACCGGATGAACGCCAGCGGTTATTTTTGGGTATTAAAAAGATTTTGACTGATGCGGTGAAGCATTGCGGCTCCTCAGTCGGGGACTTTGTGCGGCCCAGCGGGGATTGGGGAACCTATGGCTTAATCCACAAAGTTTACGGGCGCAGTGGGCAGCATTGCAAAACTTGTGGTACTATAATAAAGAGCCTGAAGTTTAACGGGCGGACTGGGAGTTTCTGCCCAGTTTGCCAGAAGTAATCTATGCAAGACGATAAATGGGAGGGACTAAAAGAAGAGTTAAAGAGAAAGTTCGTCGTTGAAGACGAACACTTTGAAGATTTGATTATGGACACGCAAGATGGACCCGTGAAGCAAGGCGAGGCAGAGGTGATTATCATGACCACGCCCATGGGCAAAATTAGAATGGTGCGCGAAAGCCGTCCGGTGGTTCTGGATAAAAAAGTTTTTTATTCCCACCAGCAGGGTAAATCCGGCCGGACTGAGTACAAATTTTCCGCCACAGAAAAATCTCACAAGCTAAAAGTTTATACCTGGTCCGATGACCTGGATGATTGGTTTGAAATCGATGCTACAAAATTTGGAAGTTAAGACAAAGCAAGTTTCGGCCATTGTCTCGACCTTGGCATTTTTTTCGTTGTATGATTTGCCGATCACGGCTAAGCGGTTGCACGAATTACTGCTGGGGCAATCAACCAGTTTGGAAGAGCTGGAAACCGAACTCGAAGTTTTGTACCAAGACGGCAAGATAGTGCGAGGAGGGAATCTATACGCGCTGAAAAATTGGAATCAAGAAGCATACCGGGATCGGCAAGCTGAAATTACCAAAAAATGGGCCAAGATTGACCGCTACTTTGCTACTCTCGCAGTATTACCATTTGTCCGGCAAATTTCCGTGATCAATAGTTTAGCCATGGGCACAGCTGACAGCGATTCGGACATAGATTTTTTCGTGGTTACCAAGCCGCATCGTTTGTACTTTGTGCGGTCTGTGATTATTGTATTGTTCCGTTTGCTTGGAGTATACAAGACGCGGCAAAAAATTAAAGATAGATTTTGTTTCGGGTTTTTTGTCAGTCGAGATAATTTGAATCTGGAATCAATCATGATTAAACCCGCCTGCGCCGAGGCTTCGGCGGGCAGGCCCCATGATCCGTATTTTCTGTTTTGGCTGGCCAATTTGCGACCAATTGTGGGCGGCCAAGCATACTGGCAAATGATGCAGGACAATGCGTGGCTCAATAACCATTTCCCGAATTTTAAGCCTATGAAGCGGCTGACGACAGTGAGGCAAGCCAGTTTTTTGATTCGTAGCACGAAGGCCGTACTGGAAATTTTGCTGTGGTTGCCAAGTCTTGTAGTTGAGCCAATTTTGCGCCGTATTCACGTCACTCATACGTTTAAGTTGGCGGAAAACAATACGGCTTCCTCAAGCACGATTGCCAATGCTAAAATGCTGAAATTACATGGCTTTGACGTGCGAGCCGAAGTCGCTCAGGCTTACCAACGGGTCTTGCAAAGTATCCAGTAATTGATATAATAAATAGCAGTCAAAAACAAAAATGCCATCCAGCCTTCGCATGAAGCTTCGGCGGACAAGGGGCATTTTTTTAACCCATAGTTCTACCACCCCGTCCAGCTCCAGTTTATTAAAACTGGAGCTGGACGACCCTCCTATTCTAGGAGGGTAAAACTGCAAGCTAATCCTCGCAGCGATTCCTCCCCTAGAATAGGGGAGGTTAGGAGGGGTAGAGGAAAGAATACAACTATATGAACATTAAACCATTAGGCGACAGAGTTTTGGTCAAGCCTCTGAGTTCGGAAGAGGTTACCAAGTCTGGCATTGTGTTGCCGGATACAGCAGAGAAAGAAAAGAAAGAGCAAGGCGAAGTCGTGGCGGTGGGCGAGGGTGAAAAAATTAAGAAATTAAATCTGAAAGTCGGCGACAAAGTTTTATTTGGTAAATACGCCGGTGACGATGCAGAGATGGGTGAAGGAACAGCTAAGGTCGAATATAAATTCCTTAAAGACGAGGATGTGCTAGGGATAGTAGAATAATATTAACCACTTCGAGCGATTAGCGAGAAGTCCCTCCTTTAAGCTTTTAGGAGCGATCTCTCACTTCGTTCGAGATGGTATAACCGAAAGGATTAACAAATGCCTAAATTGATATTAAGTTCCAACGCGGCTCGTGAGAAAATTATGGAGGGCGTGGACAAGCTGGCCGATATTGTGAAAGTCACACTCGGGCCTAAAGGAAGAAATGTGATTCTGGACGAAGGTTACGGCAGTCCCACCATCACCAATGACGGGGTGACCATTGCCAAAAAAATCGAGCTGGAAGACAAATTCCAAAACGTGGGCGCGCAGCTGATCAAAGAAGTCGCGGAAAAAACCAATGACGTGGCCGGGGACGGCACGACCACAGCCACGGTTCTGGCCCAAGCGATTCTGATGCATTGGAAAGAATTTCGCAACCAAGCAGATGTGTTGGCCATTCGCCGGGGCTTGGATAAGGCCGTGGCATTTGTGGTGGAAGAGTTGAAAAAAGTCAAAAAAGATGTCAAAACCGCCGAAGAAATCGCCCAAGTGGGCACCATCTCCTCGCTGGACCCGGAGGTGGGCAAGCTGATTGCCGAGTGTATGACTGATGTGGGCAAAGACGGTGTGATCACTGTGGAAGAGGGCCAGACTATCGGCTTGGAAAAAGAAGTCGTGAAAGGCATGCGGTTTGACAAGGGCTTTGTTTCGCCTTACATGATCACCAATGCAGAACGAATGGAATCGGTTTGGGAAAATCCATACATTTTGATCACAGACAAAAAAGTTGCATCCATCCAGGAAATTTTGCCATTGCTGGAAAAGTTGGCCCAAAGCGGCAAAAAAGATTTGGTAGTGATTGCCGATGAAATCGAAGGCGAGGCCCTGACCACGTTCATTGTCAACAAACTGCGCGGCACATTCAATGTCCTGGCCATCAAGGCTCCAGGATTCGGCGATCGCCGAAAAGAAATGCTGGCTGACATCGCGACTCTTACTGGCGGGGAAGTCATCAGCGATGATCTTGGTTTAAAACTTGAAACTGCCAAAGTGGAACAACTTGGTAAGGCGCGCAAAGTGATTGCCAATAAAGAAAATTCCACGATCGTGGATGGCGCTGGCGATAAAGCCAAGATTGAAGCGCGCGTGGCCCAGATTCGAAATGAACTAAAGACCACGACTTCTGATTATGAAAAAGAAAAACTGCAGGAACGCTTGGCCCGATTAGCCGGCGGGGTGGCAGTGATTAAAGTTGGCGCTGCGACTGAAACGGAATTGAAAGAAAAGAAATTCAAGATTGAAGATGCGCTCAATGCCACCAAGGCTGCTGTGGAGGAAGGCATCGTGGCTGGCGGCGGGGCGGCTCTGGCCAAGATCGCGCCTAGGCTGGAGGAGTTTGCTTCAACTGTGCCAGCTTTGGAAAAACCTGGCGTGATGATTATCCGCAAAGCTATTGAAGCGCCGCTCAAGCAAATTGCGCAAAATGCGGGATTGTCGGAATCGCAAGTTTTGTCTGAGGTTCAAAAAACCACTGACGCTAACACCGGTTTTGACTTTGGCGGGTTTGACCCGAACAATTGGAAATCCGGAATCAAGGATTTGATTGCGGCGGGAATTATTGATCCGGTGAAAGTCACGCGCACGGCCTTGCAAAACGCGGCGTCAATCGCCGGTGAAATGTTGACTACCGAAGCCGTGGTCGTGGATAAGCCCGAGCCAAAGGCGGGAACTCCTCCAATGCCGGGTGGTATGGGAATGGATTATTAGGGTATAACTCCCCCGGTCCCGACAAGTCGGGACCACCCCCTCTTAATTTAAGAGGGGGTACAGAGAATTCACCAAAGCGGGGGAGTTATTAAAAAGAGCCTTTTCGGCTCTTTTTGCCTTATCTAAGCCATTATTTAGCTATAACTATTGACAAAGTCGCCGTTTAGGAGTATACTTAGCTGTTGTTTAAAAAATGAAATTCTGTACCCGGTTTTGTATAAGCCAGAATTTCATCCCCGCGAAAGCGGGGATCCATAAAAAGTACCTATTCGTTCAGGACCGAATGGGCACATCAAATTTTAGTGGTCCTGCGGGACCATTTTATTTTTGCCTGTCATCCGTAGCCTTGGCGAAGGATGATTTCCACGGTTCTGGGAGGGTTATCTAGATTAAGCCCGCCTGCCATGGCCTGAGCCGAACTATTTTCATTCTTCTGGGTACTATTTAGGTTTAAGAGGGATAAACTTATATGTTGCCCATTTAACTTACCTAAGTTAAGCACCCAGAATTGTGAAAGTAAAACGGCCATAGGCGATGGCGGGCAGGCGGGAAAATTTTATATTTGTCCTCTAGCAATCAGATAAGTCCCCAGAATTGTGGAAGGAAACATAGCCATCCCAAACTTGATTTGGGATCCACTTCAATAATTACAACCTTTTGGTATTAATAGTTGTAGTGGACCCCAGCTTTCGCTGGGGTGGGCTCCTAGTTGTTTCCACTATTTTGCGCGCTGCGGTCTAGTATCGTTAGTGCGCAGAGTTGTGAAAGTGACGGATCGATCTTTACGAGTGACCTTCCACCCTGAGGGTCAACCACTGTAATGGCAGTGGAAACGGATATGGATGGGTCTTGCGGCCATATCTAAGGAGATAACCATGAAAGAGCACGTGGTTCAGTATCAGTTGATCGCGGGTCGCGGGATCCGGGACAGTTTTACGGTAGGCGATGTGAGATTGTACGCCTCCGCAAAACAAGTGACCTCGACAGTGAAAGCTGTCGTGGATCATGCCATGGATCAGGATCTGCGGCCGCCGCATTCGGTGTTCCAAGAAGAGCCGAAGGCGATGCGTCAGCGCTGGCAGCCGTTTGAGTCCGAACGGACAGAAGGGCTTCAGTGCTACTCGCACGCTGTTGTCTACGCGTACGTGTCATTCGGCCCTAACGAGTCGCAGATCAAGACGAGGGTCTTGTTCCTGCACTACGAGAGTGCTGATGGGATTGAGAGTCCGCATTCTCGATTCAGTCACGTGCAAGAGCTGGGCTCGCTACGTTAGGAGGACTCGTTTGTCCCGCATCTGCGGGACCGGTGGCGGACACCTGTCTGCGATCGTGAAAAAGGCTCACCAAAAAGCCTGCCTAAGTACAAGGGGAACTTCGCAAGTTTGTTCCCCTCCTGTCCTTGGATCTAAAGAAATTTGGATCCAGAGATTCGAAACTAGTTAGTAGACAAAAGTGGCCGTACCTGCCCGACATGCCAGTCATGGCAGGCGGGCGGACAGATTTGTCCACGAGTTGTTCCCACGATTCTGAATATTTAGTCAGTTAAACAGAGAAAATTAGTTGCTCTAGAGTTTACCTAAGTGTTCAGGGTTGTGGGAGTGATGGTGAGTTCTTTCGTTTCAATCGGAAATTTCGTCAACCACGTCCGCATAAAGGCGGCGCATGTGAGGTGCATCTTATGTTCGATCATCGGACGACTCTTTTGCTTCTCGGCTTGTTGTTTGTTGGAAGCAATCTCTGGCAGTCGTTGGGTAAACAGGCGTTGAAGCGTCAGCTCAACACGCCGCGCATGATCTACGTTCGGCCCGCGCCTGCCTTCAATTGTTTCATGGCGAGTTACGATCCGACCGGTCTTTTTGGGAGAGCAGGGAAGACCCCGGCTGAAGCGGTCGGCGAGCTCATCGTGAGTGATCCCGGGTACATCAGGATCGTTGTCGACATCCAGGACAGCGGGGTCAAGTCATGACGAGGAAAGTCTTGGCTACGGTTCTCTTCCTGGTGGCCGGCGCGTGGCTCGGATTCATGTACTTCAAGCCAGAAGTCGTGAGCCCGTTCGAGGACTGGTTCATGAATCAAGGTTTTCGGATCAGCGCAGCACTCGGCATGGAATTCTTTGCCATCGGTATCCTCGTGACCGCTTCGGTCTTGCTGGTCCGGAGACCGAGGTCATGGGTAGACGATGCATGGTGGGTTCTTTGACGGAACAGCCGTCAGAGGATGCAAGCGATCACGAAGTAGGAGGAAGTTCATAACCGCTTGGCGGCGGAGAGTTTACACACCGGTTGCTCATCAGTAGCAGCCACCAGCAGTGCCCGCCAACACTGCTCCTTTCTTTTGTCCCTAACTCACCCTCTCTGTCGCGAGTACGCGACATCTCCCCCGAAGGGGGAGAAAAAATATGAAAGTGACATTGGGGACAGAGGATCGGAAAGATCTTTGACAATTAAAAAATCCCGCTAGTGAGCGGGATTGATTCCTAACTTTTGTTCAACGCGGATAAGCCTTGCGTCCAGGCGGATGATTTCCGTATGA
>OBEQ011484208.1_pt1 | contig 23113 bp, 19 predicted proteins | sample 1670901 | NCBI WGS metagenome assembly OBEQ01 (sample SAMEA104232315, study PRJEB22302) | groundwater metagenome | biome: forest; feature: aquifer; material: groundwater | place: USA | collected 2011-08-07 | depth 5.4 m
CCGGGCGGGCGCCGGCTGCCGTTCCGCCTCGAATCCGAAAGGCCCGAACGTTCCAGGTCCGCCGACCGCGCGGTTGTATCTCGTGAGCGACCTCGCAGGCGCGCTCGAGCCCTGCGGGTGCACGAAGGACCAGCTCGGCGGCCTCGACCACGCCGGGGCTTGGATCGCGAGCGAACGAACCAAGGCGCCCGCCGCGGCGTTCGTCACGGCCGGTCCACTCTTCTTCATGGACCCGACCCTAAAACCGGACCACGCCGCGCAAGATAAAGCGAAAGCCGAGACCTTGGCCGCAGCGCTCAAGAAGCTCGATTTCGCTGCGTTCGCACCTGCCAAGAACGATTGGGCGGCCGGCGCCGAGGAGCTCGCGAGGCTGCGTGACCTGAGCGGTGCTGCGCTGGTCTTCGCCAACGCGTCCTCTTCGGCAGGCGCGGTGCCGCTCTTCGTGCGCGACCTTGGAGGGCTGAAGGTCGCGTTTCTGGGAGTGAGCGCGCCGGGCGTTGCGGGTGTGGAGGAAAAACCGGCCATCTCGGAAGTGAAGGCGGCGGTGGCCGGCGCGAAGGGGCAGGGGGCCAAAGTGTTCGTCTTGCTCGCCTCGGTGGGCCGCGGCGAGGCAAAGCGCATCGCCGATGGCGTGCCCGAGCTCACGGCGATTCTGGTGGGGTCAACCGGTGGAAGCGGCGATGCGAACACCCAGGCGCCTCCGCCCGAGCGGATCGGGAACGTGATCATCGCGGAGACGGGCAACCATCTGCAAACCGTGGCCGTGCTCGACTTGTACGTTCGCGACGGCGGAACGAGCTTCGCCGATGCGACCGGCCTCGAGCTCGGCCGAAAGCGCGAGGAGCTCTCGCGCCGCATCGACGAGCTGCACATCAAGATCGCGAACTGGGAAAAAGACGGAAAAATCCAGAAGGTGGACCTCGACGCCCGCCGTGCCGATCTGGCCAAGCTCGAGACCGAGCGCGCCGAACTGGATGTGCCGAAACCGCCCGATACAGGCAGTTTTTTTCGCTACACCGTCAAAGAGATTCGCGAGGCCCTCGGATCGGAGCCCAAACTTCGCGAGGATCTGCTCGCCTACTACAAGAAGGTGAATGACGCGAACAAGGTGGCTTTTGCCGACAAGAAACCGCGTCCTCACACCGGGACGGAACCGGTCTACGTCGGAATCGCCGCCTGCGCCTCGTGCCACGAAGAGCCCAAGACCGTGTGGGACCGGACCAAGCACGCACACGCCTACGAAACGCTCTCCAAGCAGTACAAGGAGTTCAACCTCGACTGCGTGAGCTGCCACGTGACGGGCTACGATCAACCCGGAGGTAGCACGGTCACCCACGTCGATCGTTTGAAAGACGTGCAGTGCGAGGTGTGCCACGGCCCGGGGTCACGCCACGTGATGAACCCGGACAAGTTCAAGATTCCCGTGCCCAAGCCGCAGCCGGACATGTGCCTGGCATGTCATCATTCGCCGCACGTCGAGCAGTTCGATGCGAAGGCGAAGATGGAGGACATCCTCGGGCCGGGGCACGGGAAGTAGGCGGGAACGCGCGCTACTGGCAGGTGTTTTCGCCGGCCGCGTGCCCGCAATGCGTTTCCCGGTCCGTGCCGCTGGCTCCCGCCGCATAGCCGCAGTGGTCCGTTCTGCAGGAGAGGGCCCACGTCGTCTGAGCCGCGCATGCTGCAAGGCAGGTCCCGCCCTGAAACGTTTTGTTCGGGCAAGTGGTGCCCATGCAGGTGCAATAGGCCTGACACTCCGGGGTCGCGCCGGAGTCGGTGGCGCTCGAGTCGTGGGCGGTGGCGGAGTCCGTGGCGGTGGCGGAGTCTTTGCCGCTGTCCACGGAACCCGAAGTTCCCGAGTCGCCCGAAGAACCAGAGCTTCCGGAGTCGCCGGAGCTCCCCGATGATCCGGACGAACCCGACGACGAGTCCGTCTTGGACGCGTCAGGAGATCCTGACGAGCTTCCCGTCGTCGTATCGGACGAGCACCCGTAGGCCGAAACGATAACGGCGAGTCCCAATCCAAGGCCGATCCAGCGAGTCTTCGTGGTGTTCATGACATTGCCCTCCAAGGAATCTACGGATACTAGGTTCTTTACGGGCTCTTCCGCAACGCTCAATGAATCGGAGTCGGACTCGGAGTCGGAACTGGTGCGGCTCAACCGGTCAATCCTTTGCTTGCTCGTCGCCCTTGCGTCGGCCTGCTCCGGTCCGCAACGTACGTTGCCTCCGCCCTCGGTGGAGCCCCCCTCCGTTCAACCCCCGACCGTCGCGCCACCTCTCGCCACCCGTGCCGAAACCACCTTCGTTCTCCATGCGGTCGACGTCGGTACCGGTCTCGCGCTCTTGGTGGAAGCAGGCGATTTTGCCCTCGTCTATGACGCTGGCTCGAACGACGATCTGGCGACCGGTCCAGCCAATCGATTCGTCGCCTACCTCAAAGCGGCCAAGCCACACCTCAAGGTCATCGATCACATTGTCCTCAGCCACCCGCATCGAGACCACGTCGAGCTGCTTCCCGATGTGTTCGCGACGTACGAAGTCAAAGAGGTGTGGGATTCGGGCGCGATCAACCCGATCTGCGGCTACCGAAAGTTCGTCGACGCCCTCGGAAGGGAACGCGGGCTCGTCTATCGCACCGCCACGAACGGCGCTGGAGAGCACGCGATCGCGTTTCCGAAGAACGACTGTGGCGCCGAAACCAGTCTTCGCTTGAGGCACGGCGAAAAGCTCGTTGCGGGCACGACGGCGCCGCTTGGTCCCGGTGCGAGCATGACGGTGCTGCACGCCGACGCCGCGCATCACGAGACCTACAACGCCAACAGTCTGGTCGTGCGGCTCGATCTTGCGGGGACCCGAGTGCTCCTGATGGGCGACGCAGAAGCGGGCGGGCGGAGCGCTCCCAGCGTGCCGCCCACGCGTGGCTCGATCGAGGGCAAGCTGCTGGAGTGCTGCCGCAAAGAGCTCGACGCCGACGTCCTCGTCGTCGCGCACCATGGTTCGAAGTCGTCCTCGCGTTCGCGCTTTCTCGACGCGGTCACGCCGAAGATCAGCGTTATTTCGTCGGGCCCGACGAGATACGCAACCGTCACGCTTCCCGATGCCGAGATCGTGAAAGAGCTCGCGCGCTACGGGCAGGTCTTTCGCACGGACATCGACGACGCCGCGTGCGCCGTCAACACGCGCAAAGTCGGACCCGATGCCGATGGTCGCCCCGGCGGGTGCGACAACGTTCTCGTCACCGTGCACGGTGGTGGACGCGTCGAAGCGAGCTATGCGCGTGGCGCGGACTGACCCGCACTCTCTACAAAAAGGTCCGGCAGTACTTCCCCGGCCTTCCCCAGCCGGCATTCGTCGAACGCTGCTGCGTTGTCCGGTACGAGGAGGGTAACCGCCTCCCCGCAGGGCAAGATCACCTCGCGCCCCCCCCTTCGCTCCACGTCGCGCGCTTCGTCCGACGTGAGTCGGCCATGCGCATGCCATGACGCGCGATCGACCGTATCGTCATGGGCGTGGCGCGGACCGCCGAGAGTGAGAAGATCATCCCGAAAGGCGCGTTGGGCAGCTTGGCGCACCGTGTCGCCTCCCGTCCGAATCGCCCAGCCGACGAACCTCCACGCGAGCTCGGCGTGACGTGCTTCGTCATCGGCAATCGTCGCCAGCGTCGCCCGCACCTCCGCGTCCGTCGCCCGCTCGAGCTCCGCGCGCGCGATGAGCGAGGCGACGGTTTCGCCAATGCATCCCTCGCGCACGGCCGCCACGACCGCCTCTGCGAGCGACGCGGAAGGCCTCGCTCCGGAGAGATCGAGCGGTCCGGGACCGAGCGGCTGTCCTGCGAATCGCGACGCGAGCGCGAAGCAGAGTCGTGCGTGAACGATCTCGTCGAGCGACGCTCTCTGCGATTCGGCCACGAGCTCCGGCGGCGCGCCAAAGATCAGCAAATCGAGCGTGAATCGAGCGAACGAGGCGATGGACGCGTGCTCCATGCGCGCGTCGTCGAGCCAGGCCCGCGCAAGGTGAGCGCGCGTGATGGGATCGAGCGCAGCGACCGCCGCATCGGCGCGGCCCAGGGATGCTTCGGGAGCCCAGTCGCTGCGCCTCGTGGCCGGCGCGAGCCGTGCCTCGCCGTCGATGAGAATCGGTCGGCCGCAGCAGCTGCCTGCGCAGAACGTGTAGCAGCAGGTCGTTCCCGTGAACGAGGGCCCCACTGCGGCGGGGTTGCAGCACCCGTTTCGCACGAGATCACGCGGGAGACATCCGTTCGGATCCCAGGGTGCACTCGCCGCGTCTACTCTCCCTGCGTCTCCGATGTCACCGCCTTGTGAAGGATTCGTGTACATCGTCGCGAGACCGTCGTGGGTAAAGCACTCGGTCTCTGGCTTACCGTAGGAGCATGTGACGGGCGGCAGCGCGCCGTCCAGAGGGGGGGCGCTGTCAGACGCAACGGTGCGACCCTCCGGCGTTGCATCGGCCGGGGTCGGCGAACCGTCCATCGGGTTGCCAGCGTCGGCGTTCGAGGAGGTGCTGACCACGCCTCCGCAGCTTTGGAGCGAAACCGCGAGCAGCCCGCCGGAGGAGAGCGCCGCGAGAAAACGAAGTCGTAGATCGCGCATGCGCACGAATAAGCAAGACACATGCCGCCAGACTGGCACGCAGGATCGCGCGAAATTGCCTCTTTCACGCGTGCCACCCTGCGCCACACCCCGCGCAACTGTCAGGTGCGCGAGACCGCCGAACCCTGCCAGCCATTTCGCGCGTACACGATGGCGTAAAGGATACAGCTTGCGACGTTCGTCGCGGCGACGCACCGAAACAGCGTGTGGATGGACGCGCCGAAGGCCCACACCAAAAGGACACACAAGGGGACCTGAAAGCCCAAGATCACTGCGACGTCGATCAAGAACGTCGTGCGTGTCGCGCCCGCTCCGGCCATCGCATTGCCGAGCACGACGCCGACGCCGAGGCCGAGGTAGCTCGGCGCGACGACTTGCAAGTAGAGGAGCGCCAATCCTACCGGCCCCGGATCGTCGTCGAAAATGCGCAGGATTTGCTCCCCCGCGAAGAACACGGCGGCAATCAGTCCGACATTGGTGAGCGCGTCGTACGCTGCCGCGATCCATCCGCTCCGGGCTGCGCGCCGCACGTGCCCCGCGCCCACGTTCTGTCCGACGAACGTCTGCGCGGCGCTGCCCCAGCCCATGGCCACGAAGAGCGCCATGGTGTCGAGCCTGAACACGAGCCCCATCGCAGTGGTCGCGGTCTGGTCCCCCTCGGTGGTGAACGCGCGGGCGACGATCGAGTTGACGAGGAGCATCGCGCAAATGCGAAGCAGAAATTGCGCGCTCGTGGGCCAGGCCATGGTCAAAAGACGTCGCATTTCGCGGCCGTCCACTCCGCGCGCGCCGCGCGGCGGCCACACGATGCCGTGGCGGCGAAAAAGAACGATGGCGGTCGGTAAAAGGACGAACGCGCGCGCGATGATGGTGGCCCACGCGGCGCCGAGCATTCCCATTCGCGGAATGCCCAGCATGCGAGCGATGGGCGCGCCCCACGACAGGGGTGCAGGAGCCGGGCCCGGGCCGTAGATGAGCAGGATGGCCAGCGCGACGTTGAGCACATTGCCTGCGACCAGGAGGAGCACCGGTGTTTTGCTCGAACCGAGCGCGCGCTGAATCGTCGTGAGTTGCAGCAAGAAGAAAATCGTGAAGCTCCCGCCGACGATGACGCGCAAATACCGCGTCGCGACGACCGCCACGTCACCTTTCGCGCCGATGACGTCGCGCACGAGCGGCCCTGCGCCCACGACGCCGAGGACACCGAACACGACCGACAAGGCACAGACGATGAGAAGCGATTGCCACGCCGTTTTCTGGATCGCGGCGTTGTCGCCCGCTCCCTTGTGCTGCGAGACGAGGGCTGCGGCCGCGGTCGAGACGCCGTAGCTCATGATCGTGCCAATCGCCGCGACCTGATCGCAGATGCCGAGCGCGCCGATCGCCGGACCGACCTCGGCCGATGGAAGCTGCGCGACCAAGTACGCGTCCACCAAGTTGAAGGTGGTTTGCAGCGCCATCCCGAGCGCGAGCGGCGTTCCGAAACGAGCGAGCTCGCGCGCGAGCGGGCCGTCGAGGATGCGGTGCGTGGTGGACATTGCCCCGGATTTACGCGCTTGGGGCCCCGAAATGTCCAATGGTCCCGGCGAGCCGTGCAAAATATGCGTAGCGAGGTTGCCGCAGGTGCCCCGGAAGGGGTAAAAATCCCTTGTGACATCGCCCGCTGACAAGCCGTCCCGCCGCGAAATGCTGGCGCGTCTGGGGGCAGCCGCTGGAGTCCTTGCCGGGGGAGCGGTGATCGGGCGTGCCGTATGGGACAAGGGCGGTTTCGGTGCCGCCGAGTCGACCGCGCCGCGCCAGGTGCGCGACTACCGCGTTCGCGACGTCGTCAAAGACGCGGCCGAGATCGCCGTCGCTCGCGGAAAAGCGAAAGAGGGGGAACTCGCGGCCACCGCCGAGCAGCTCGTTCGCCGCGCCGTCGAGGCCATGGGGGGCATGGCAAGATTCGTGAGTCGCGGCGACATCGTGGTGGTCAAGCCGAACATTGGCTGGGACCGCATGCCCATTCACGCGGCGAACACCAACCCGGACGTCGTCGGCGCGGTGGTTCAGCTCGCGTACGAAGCGGGCGCAAAGAAGGTCAAGGTTGCGGACGGATCCTGCAACGATCCCAATCGTTGCTTTCAGCGTTCGGGAATTTGGCGCAAAGCGTACAGCCTCGGCGCCGAGGTGGTGCTGCCCGCGGAGCATCGCTATCGCACCACGCGCATGAAGGGCGAAGTTCTGGACGAGTGGCCGATTTTCACGACCCTCGTCGACTGCGACAAAGTCATCAACGTGCCTGTGGCCAAGCACCACAACCTCGCCAAGTACACGGCCGCCATGAAAAACTGGTACGGCGTCCTCGGCGGGCGCCGAAACCGACTTCACCAGAACATCGACGTGTCGATCGCCGATCTCGCGACCTTCATGCGTCCGTCGCTCGTCATCATCGACGCGATGCGTGTCCTCGTTCGCAACGGGCCGCAAGGTGGCAACATCGACGACACCAAGCCGATGAACACCATCATCGCGTCGATGGATCAGGTCGCCGCCGACGCCTTCGGCTGCACTCTCATCGGCCAGCATCGCGACAATCTCCCGTACCTCAAGATGGGCCATGAGCGCGGGCTCGGGACGATGTACTGGGAAAACCTCCGAATGAAGGAGGTTTAGCCCGAGCCATGCAGCACGCCGGAGTTTCCCTCGACAAGAGTCGGATTTCCCCCACGAGCGCGGTCGAGCTGCACGAGCACGTCGAGCCGATTCCGTGGAAGGGAACCATTGGCGCCGTGCCCACCCTCGACGCCACGAGTCCGACCCCGAGTCCGAGTCCGACGCCGACCCCGACCCCGACCCCGACCCCGAGTCCGAGTCCGACCCCGACCCCGAGTCCGACCCCGACTGAAAAAATGCGGGCCGCCGAGCAATCGCGGTTGGCGCAGCTCACGGAAATTCTCGGGCTCTCCGGTGCCGCTGCGGTTGTGAGCATCGGGGCAGGCGAGAAAAAGAAAAAAATCGATCCCAAGCTCTCCGGCTCCGGAATCCCCGCGCGCCCGGTCATCCGCGCACTGGTCTGGGCACGCCGCTTCTCTCAAGTCTTCTTCTTCGCGCTCTTCATGTACTTCCTGTTCCAGACGGGCTTTCGCGGATCGTTCACCGCCAAGGCCGACGCCGCGGTGCGCTTGCCGTTGCCGGTCGAAGCGTTTCTCCTGGCCGATCCCTTCGTCGCCGGTATGACCGTGCTCTCGACGCACACGGTCTATCGCGGCCTTCTCTGGAGCGTAGGGATGCTCGCGCTCACGCTCGTGTTCGGGCGCGTGTTTTGCGGGTGGATCTGCCCCTTCGGAACGCTCCACCACTTTTTTGGCTGGATTCTCCCCTCGCGTCGCGGGCGAGGCGCCGCGCGTGTCGAAGCCAACAAGACGCACGGCTACCAGCGCGCAAAGTACTACCTCATGTACGCGTTCTTGCTCGCGGGGCTCGCGGGCAGCGCCATCGGCGGCGTCTTCGATCCCATTTGCATCGCGGTGCGATCGATCGGCCTCGGCGTCATCCCCGCCGCGCAGTACCTCGCCGGACGCGGTCTCGGCACGCTGCAAGACGTTCCTTCGCGTCCGATTCAGGGAGCCGCCGATCACACGCAGGACTACCTCGCGCAGACCGTCTGGCAGAGCCACCAATTTTACTTCCACCAGACCTGGTTCATCGTCTTTCTGCTGATCGCGGTCCTCTTCGCGAACCGATTCATTCCGCGGTTCTGGTGCCGCGTCCTTTGCCCGCTCGGCGCGTTTCTCGGCGTCTTTTCCCGCTTCGCGCTCTTCGGCATGGAGAAGGACCACGCCAAGTGCACCGATTGCAACTTGTGCCTCGTCAATTGCCAGGGGGCCGACAGCCCGCAGGGCGGCGTCAAATGGCGCCAAGACGAGTGCCACATGTGCATGAACTGCGAGACGGCGTGCCCTGAAGACGTCATCAAGTTTCGCTTCTTGCCCAATCGCAAGAGCGCCATCGTCAAACCCGATACGCAGCGCCGTACGCTCATCGCGACGGCCGCCGCCGGTGCCGCGTTCATTCCGGCGGCGCGCGTAGCCGATTCGCTCGACGTCAACTACCACTCGAAGGTCATCCGTCCGCCCGGCGCCGTCGAAGAGCGCGCGTTTCTCGAGCGCTGCATTCGATGCGCCGAGTGCATGAAGGTGTGCCCGAACAACGCGCTCCATCCGGCATTCCTCGAATCCGGTATCGAGGGACTGTGGACGCCCATTCTCATCGCGCGCATCGGCTACTGCGAGCACTCGTGCGTTCTCTGCGGGCAGGTGTGTCCGACGGGCGCCATTCAGAAGATCACCGAGAAAGAGAAGCTCGGGCAGGGTGTGCCGCCGGTGAAAATCGGCACCGCGTTTTACGATGTCGGGCGCTGCCTGCCGTGGAGCATGCAGACGCCGTGCATCGTGTGCGAAGAGTTCTGCCCCACGTCGCCAAAAGCCATCTGGGTCGAGGAGATCGACGCCGAAGTCCGGGACGACAAGCCGGGTCCCAACGGCGAGCAGCCGCAGATGAAAAAAGTGCACCTGCAGCGTCCGCACGTGGACCCGAATTTGTGCATCGGCTGCGGCGCCTGCGAAAAGGTCTGCCCGGTGCAGGACCAGCCGGCGGTGTACATCACGAGCGTCGGCGAGACACGCAGCAAGACGAATGTGATCTTGCTCGAGAACACGAACTACAATCAGAAGAGCTGAGCCGCATGATCGCGACTACGATGACCCACGATGAATGACCGCTTTCTTCGCGCGTTGAGACGAGAAAAAACCGACGTCACGCCTGTTTGGTTCATGCGCCAGGCCGGTCGCTACATGCCCGAATACCGGGTGCTCCGCGCGAAGCACACGCTTCTCGAGCTTTGCAAAACGCCGGAGCTTGCCACGACGGTCACCCTTCAGCCGCTTCGCCTCGGCGTGGACGCCGCAATCCTCTTCGCCGACATTTTGCTCCCACTCGAGCCCATGGGCGCACCGTTCGAGTTCGCCAAAGGAGAAGGGCCGGTCATTCACGAGCCCATCGCGACGCGCGCGCAAATCGACAAACTGCGGGTCATCGACCCGGACGAGGGGCTCGGGTACGTGCTCGACGCCATTCGAAGCATCAAGAAAGAGCTCACTGGCAAAGTCCCCCTCATCGGCTTCGCCGGCGCGCCGTTCACGCTCGCGAGTTACCTCATCGAAGGGGGAAAATCCGCCCACTTCGCCAAGACCAAGCGTCTCATGTACACCGAGCCCGACGCGTGGAATCTTCTCATGGGCAAGCTGGCAGAAGTCGTGCGCAAGTACCTGCGCGCGCAGGTCGGCGCGGGCGCCGATTGCGTACAGCTCTTCGATTCGTGGGTCGGGCAGCTCTCGCCCGAGGACTATCGAGAGTACGTTCAGCCTCACGTCTCTCACATTCTTAAGGACGTGGAGAAGACGGGCGTTCCGGTCATTCACTTCGGCACAGGTACGCACGCTCTGCTCGAGGCTCAGCGCGACGCGGGAGGCACGGCCATCGGCCTCGATTGGCGCACACCGCTGAAAGAGGGCTGGAAACGTGTGGGCTACGATCGCGCAGTGCAGGGCAATCTCGATCCCACCGTGCTCTTCGCACCGGTCGAGATCGCCAAAAAGCACGCCAAACGCGTCCTCGATGCGGCGGAGAACAGACCCGGCCACATCTTCAATCTCGGGCACGGCATCTTGCCCGAAACGCCGGTCGAAACCGTGCAAGCGGTCATCGATTTCGTGCACGGAGCATGAGAAGAACGGCCGTTCTTCTCATCGCGCACGGGACCGTCGAGAGGCTCGACGATCTGCCCCGATTTCTCTCGAACATTCGTCGCGGGCAGCCGCCGAGTGAGGAGCTCGTGCGCGAAATCCGCCGCCGCTACGAGGCGATAGGCGGGCGCTCGCCGCTTCTCGACATCTCGCATCGCGTGGCCGCCAAGGTCGAGGTCGCGCTCGGCGTTCCCGTGCGCCTGGCCATGCGTTTGTGGGAACCGTACCCGCGCGACGTGCTCACGGCGCTCGCAGAGGAGGGGACCCGGCGGGTGGTCGTGGTTCCGTTGGCCCAGCACTCGGCGGGCGTGTACGGAGCGGCGGCCAAAGAGGCCGCGCGCGACCTGGGTCTGGAGGTCGTCAGCGCGCCGAATTGGGGGCAAAATGGCACTCTGCTCGATGCGTATGCATCGCGGATCGCGCGCGAGCTCGCGAAGGTAGCGCAGCCTTCGCGCATCGTAATGACCGCGCACAGCCTGCCGACCTTCATCATCAAGGGTGGCGATCCCTACGAGGATGAGGTTCGCGCGAGCGCCGAGAAGATTCACGTGCGCCTCGGCCCAGCGGCGCCAGACTACGTGGTGTCTTTCCAAAGCCAGGGCATGAGCGGTCCCGGCGTCGAATGGCTCGGTCCGGATCTCTCTGCGACGCTGGAGGCCATTCTCGACAAAGGCGTGCGACAGGCCGTCCTTGCCCCCATCGGATTTCTCGCCGATCACGTGGAAATTCTCTACGATTTGCACATCGAAGCCCGGGCTTGGGCAAACGAGCGCGGCATGGTGCTTCATGTCGCGGAATCGCTGAACGACTCGGACGATCTCGTGCGCGCCATCGCCGAGGTCGCGCGGCCGCTCCTGTGAAAAAGCGCCGTGTCGTCGTAGTCGGCGGGGGAATTTCGGGCCTGACGGTGGCGCACGCGCTCGCCGGCTCGGGTGCGCCGCTCGACATCACGCTGGTCGAGGCCTCGGCACGTCTTGGGGGCAACATCGTGACCCTCGAGCAGGCCGGCTTCATGCTCGACGGCGGGCCGGATTCGTGGGTCAACGCAAAGCCTCAGGCCTCGGAGCTCGCGCGACGTTTGAAGCTCGCCGACGAGATGATCCCGACCGAGCCCGCTGCGCGTCGCGTGTATGTTGCACAGGGCGGGCGTCTGCTTCCCATGCCCGACGGTCTCGTCCTCGGCGTGCCGACGAAGCTCGCGCCAATGATCGCGACGCCGCTCTTTTCGTGGGATGCCAAGCTGCGGATGGCGCTCGAGCCGCTCATTCCGTCGCGCCAGGCGGAGAGCGACGAGTCGATCGCGGAGTTCTTTTCGCGCCGCTTGGGTGAAGAGGTGACCGACAAGCTCGTAGGTCCGATGCTCGGCGGCATCTACGCGGGCGACGCGTGGGAACTGTCGATCCGTGCCACGTTTCCGCAGTTCGTGGAGTCCGAAAAGACGTACGGGTCGCTGGTCCGTGCGATGCGCGCGCAGAAGAAGCATGTCGCAAATGGCGAGACGCCGCCGAGCGCCTTCACGTCGCTCAAGGGGGGCATGGCACGTCTCGTCGAAGCGCTCGCCGCCGAGATCGAGCCTGTCGCGAAGATCGTGCTGGGGGCGCCGGTGGTGGCTCTCGCGCGCGACGATTCGAACTGGGTCGTGGCGCTGGGGAACGGATCCATCGTCGCGGACGATGTCGTCTTTGCCGGGCCGACGCACATCTTGGGTGAAGCTACGCGGGCGTTCGATCCGAAACTGTCCGCGTTGCTCGCCGAGTTGCGCTACACCTCGACGGCCACGGTCTTTTTCGCGCTCCGTCGCGAGGACGTCACGCACCCGCTCGATGGCACCGGTTTCATCGTCCCGCGATCGGAACGCCGCGCCGTTTTGGCGGCCACTTGGGCGTCGAGCAAGTGGGCGCACCGTGCACCTCCGGAGCACGTGCTCTTGCGCGTCTTCTTCGGAGGAGCAGGTCGCGAGTCGATCGTCGATTTGGGAGACCGCGAGCTCGTGGACTTGGCCTCGCGCGAGCTTCAGATCCTGATGAATCTGTCGCCCCGTCCGGTCTTCACCCATGTGTTTCGCTTTCACCGCGCGAGCCCGCAGCCCACCTTGGGCCACCTCGATCGCCTGGCGCGGATTCGCGCGCAGCTTGCCGGCCATGCCGGCCTCTACGCCGCGGGAAGCGGGTTGGCCATTGGCATTCCCGACTGCATTCGCCTCGCCAACGAAACCGCGAAGGAGGTCCTGGCTCGACCGGTGAAATGAACGGGGTCTCATCGACCGCTCATGGGGCGCACATCGGGTGCGAGCGTTTTTGGATCGCCGCGGAACCCCGCGCCACCGGCGAAGGTCCCGCCGACGAAAACCGCCTCGATGTGCGCGGTGCCGGAAGGTAGCTCGGCTCGTGGTGGACCTGCCACGAACTCCTCGGATCCGCCTCCCGGGACGGAGACTTCGTGGCGCTCCCAATATCTGCGGGCGATCTGCCGACGATCGGCGTCATAGTAGTAGAACCAGCCCCACACGAAGATGAGCTGCCGCGCGCTCCGGTTTTCTACGCGAAATAGCGGGATTTCGCCGTCGAGATCTTCCGACCGGCCATAGCGGCCAGTCCAGGCGATGGTGACGCTCGTGGCGTCGATGCTTTCGACCGGCGTGCTCGTGTCGCTCGTGGTCGTTGTCGTGGTCGACTCATTCTTCGGGCAACGCTCGCCGCAGCCCACCAGCGCGAGAAGCGCGATCCGAGCAGCCAGGCGATGCATCCGGCGATCAATCGTATGCAATTGCAGTCAGCAGACGAAACAAACCCGCGTTTTTCTCGCGCGGCGTGAAAAAGCGCTGTGGATGTTTTTTTCGCGCGTGATTTCAGGTCGTTACGACCGTGGTGTTCCGAAACCGATACACCATCGCTGCGTCCGGTTGAAAATTAGCCTCTAATTTCAATAGCTTATAAGTTCTTGTGCTTGGGCACGCAGGCTGCACTGTCCAGCCTGCCGCCGCTTCAAAGGAGCAGACTCGATGCGCCGTGTTGCCGCCTTCACCCGATATTCCATCCTCATTGCCCCGCTCATCCTGGCCGCCGCTCCAGTGTCAGGACAGCTTATCGACCGCACCAAGGCTCCGAACGTGGCGAAGGCAGGAATCGCCAAGTCGTTCGCCCAGGAGGTGGGCGCCGGGCGCGGTGACGTGACGACTCCGAACTCGTCCGCGTTCATCATCGCGCGTGATCCCTTTCGCGCGGTGCGACGCGGTCGGCAACTCTTCCAGCGCAAGTTCACGCGCTCGGAGGGGCACGGGCCGATCATGCTCGACGGGGTCGGAGACATCAACACGAACCTCGCCATCGGCGCGGGGCTGATCGATTCGTGCGCCGGGTGCCACGGCCGTCCGCGCGGCTCGGCGGGTTCGGGAGGAAATGTCGTGACGCGGCCGGACAGCCGCGACGCTCCGCACCTTTTCGGCCTCGGGCTCAAGGAGATGCTGGCCGACGAGATCACGCAGGATCTCCGCGCCATTCGCGCGGACGCGATCGCGACGGCGGCGGCGCGTCACCGCGATGTCACCAAGAACCTGCAGAGCAAGGGGATCCGCTACGGAAAAATCACGGCGCATGCTGACGGCAGCGTCGATACGTCACAGGTCGACGGCGTGGATCGGGATCTTCGCGTGCGGCCGTTTTTCCACCACGGCGGCACGATTTCCATTCGCGAGTTCTCGGTAGGCGCCTGGAACGCCGAGATGGGGATGCAGGCCGTTGACCCCGAGCTGCGCGCCGCAGCCGCGGGGGGACACTTCGCTACGCCCTCGGGAATGGTGCTCGATGGCTCCACGGACACCCTCGAGTCGCCCAGGGCCGTCAGCGAAACCGACGATCCCGATGGGGACGGCAAGGTGAACGAGATACCGACGGCGCTCGTGGACTACATGGAGTGGTACCTCATGCACTACTTCAAAGCGGGTACCTACACGCAGGACAACGATACGGCGCGGGGAAGGCAGATCTTCGCTCGCATCGGCTGCGACAGCTGCCACATCCCCGATCTCACGATCGAGCACGATCGGCGCGTGGCGGACGTCGACACGGCCTACAACCCGACGAGCGGCATCTTCAACCACCTGTTCGCGACGGCTGCGGCAAACTTCCACGAAGTCGACGATGGCACCGGCTTTCCGACGATCAAGCTGCCGAACGGCGGTTCGTTCGTCGTGAAGAACTTCTACGCCGATTTGAAGCGGCACGATTTGGGGCCCAACTTCTACGAGAACAACTACGACGGCACCCAGCAGAAGCTCTTCATGACCGAGCCTCTGTGGGGTGTGGGCACGACCGGGCCCTATGGTCATGACGGCCGCAGCATCAACCTCAACGAGGTCATCTTGCGTCACGGCGGCGAGGCGCAGGCTTCACGCGACAACTACGCAGACCTCACCGACGAGCAGCGAGAGCGGGTCCTCGCATTCTTGAACAGCCTGGTGCTCTTCCCTCCGGATGACACCGCCTCGAACCTCGACCCAGGCAACCCTGCCGCGCCGGGCTTTCCGCAGTTCGGCCATGGGTCGATCAAGCTGACCGTACTGTTCAACGATCCGACCGATCCCGAATAGTGGCCCGGGGCCGCGAACGTCAGAACTCGGCGGGATCGGTGTAGGTGCCGAGCACGTCGCGCAGGACATCGCAGATCTCCTGCTGCGTGCAGTAGCCCTTGGCCGCCTCGATGATCGGCGGCATGAGATTCGCGCCGCCTTGCGCGGCGAGGCGCACCGCGTGAAGGCAAGCCGTCACTCTTGCGGCGTCGCGCGATGCCTTCACCTTGCCCAGGTTGTGTACCTGGGTTTTTTGAATTTCCTCGTCGATTTTGAGGAGCGGGATCTCCCGGTCTTTGTCGGTCACGTATTTGTTCACGCCGACCATCACGCGCTCCCCTGCCTCCAGCTGGCGCTGAAAGCGATACGCGCTCGCGGCGATCTCGCGCTGCGGGTAGCCCTTCTCGATGGCGCTCACCATGCCGCCCATTTCGTCGATACGCCGGATGTACACCAGCGCCTCAGCCTCCATGCGGCTCGTGAGGTCCTCGATGAAGTACGCGCCCGCGAGGGGATCGACCGTGCTCGCGACACCGCTCTCCTCGGCGATGATTTGCTGCGTGCGCAAGGCGATGGTCACCGCGTCTTCGGTGGGTAGCGCGTACGTCTCGTCGAGGGAGTTGGTGTGGAGCGATTGCGTTCCGCCCAAAACCGCTGCGAGCGCCTGGAGTGCGACCCGAACGACGTTGTTGTAGGGCTGCTGCGCGGTGAGGCTCACACCCGCCGTTTGCGCGTGGGTGCGAAGCTTCATGGAGTCGGCTTGCTTGGCCCCGAAGCGCTCCTTCATCAGATGGGCCCACATGCGCCTTGCCGCACGGAATTTGGCGACTTCCTCGAAGAAGTCGTTGTGCACGTCGAAGAAGAACGACAGACGCGGAGCGAAATCGTCGACGTTCAGGCCGCGCTCGAGGCAGCTCTCCACGTAGCCGATCCCGTCGGCGATCGTGAAGGCAAGCTCTTGCGCCGCCGTCGCCCCCGCTTCTCGAATGTGGTAGCCGCTGATGCTGACCGTGTTCCAGCGCGGCACGTCTTTGCTGCAAAACTCGATCATGTCGGTGACGATGCGCATGGCCGGGCGGGGCGGGACGAGCCACGCGTGCTGCGCGATGAACTCTTTCAGGCAGTCGTTTTGGACGGGGCCGCCGATCTTGTCGCGCGCGATGCCGCGCTTGTCGGCGAGGGCCACGTAGAACGCCAGGAGTACGATGGCGGGCCCGTTGATGGTCATCGAGGTCGTGACCTTGTCGAGCGGGATGCCGTCGAACAAGACTTCCATGTCACGGAGCGTGTCGACGGCGACGCCGCACATGCCGACCTCCCCGAGCGAGCGCGGGCTGTCCGAGTCGTAGCCCATGAGGGTCGGGAAATCGAAGGCCGTCGAGAGGCCGGTTTGCCCTTGCTCGAGCAAATACTTGAAGCGTTCGTTCGTCTGGTCGGGCGTACCGAACCCAGCGAACATGCGCATGGTCCACAGACGACTTCGGTACATCGTCGGCTGGACGCCCCGCGTGAAGGGGTACTCACCAGGCAGGCCGAGATCTTTCAGGTAGTCGACGCGCACGTCCGCTGGCGTGAGGACATCGGGCACATCCGTGTCGCTCCACGTGGAAAAGCGCGGCCGTCTCGACGGCATTTTCGCTTCGGATTTCGCGAGCGTCGTGCTGCGCCAGTCGCGAGCGGCCGCACGTAGCTGAGCCAGATCGACCGCCGGGAACTCGCCCTCGGTGGCGACGTCTTCCGCGTCTTTTCCGTGCGTGGTCGCGAGCTTGGGTGCGCTTGGGAAACTCTTGACCACCATGCGTGCAATTTAGCCCATTTTCCAGGGCCTTGGTGCCACGATTGGAAACGGACCGTCAGCAGGTGGCGCGTCCGTGGCCGAGTGGCTCACCGAAGTCGCGCACCCGACGGGCGCACCTGCCACTCGCGAGGCGAGTTTTTGACGTCGATCGGCCGTGGTTTCGAACTCCGCGGTCGCCGTGCCAAAAAGGAGACAGCGACGAGCGCGCACGTAGCCGAACGGGCGATGGGCCACATGTGCCGGCCGAGTCTCTACTCCTTCGCGCTCGCCGCTTGCGCGGCTTCCCTGTCGGCCTCTCGATACGCCTTTAACGCCTTCAGCCGCGACCTCACGAACCACACCGCGCCGAGCACGATGGCGAGCCCGATCACCAGATCGAACTTGTGCATGAAGGCCTTGAGGGGGCTCGTCTCTTTGGTGAGCTCGATTCCCAGATACTGCCCGACGTAGCCGAGCCCGTAGCACCAGGGAAGAGAGCCGACGAAGGTGTAGACGTGAAACTTCGTGCGGTTCATCCGCGCGACGCCGGCGGGAAAAGCGATGAAGGTGCGAACGACGGGAAGAAGGCGGGCGACGAGGATGATGATGTCGCCGCGCTTTTCGAACCAGCGATCGGCAATGGCAAGCTCGTGTTTGCTCATGAGGACGTAGCGTCCATACCTCTCGATGGCGGCGCGCCCTCCTTTTGCTCCAACCCAGTAGGCGAGCTCGCTTCCGAGGTTGCACCCGATGGCGCCGGCGAATGCCGCCCAGAAGAGCGAAAATTGCGGCAGCTGCATGCCGTACTGCGTCGAGAGCTCTGCGTTGGTCGCCGCGACGGTCATCGCGCCGGCGTACGGCATGATGAGCTCACTCGGCAGCGGAATGCAGGCGCTCTCGATCCCCATGAGAAGCGCGATGCCCGCGTAACTGAGGGTGGCCATCACGACCACACAGAACCCGCCGAGCACCGCAAAAATGGCTTTGACCATGATGAGGCGGCTTCTTTACCGCGGCTCGGGGCGTGAGGCCACTAAACAAGTCTACTTGCGGCCCGTGTACGGGATGACCCCGGGCGCGGTGGGTTCCTCGCCAAAGCCCAGGCCCCCATCGTCTTTGGCCGCACGCGACTCGGGCTTTGGCGGGCTGGACACGGGCTTTTCGTTCCGCGTTTCGTCGACGGCCCCTTCCGGCGACTCCTCGATCTTGATGAGGACGACGGTGGCGTTGTCTTCCCCGCCCGACTCGTTCGCCTTTTGAATCAGCTTTTTGCACGCCTCGCGGATGTCCGCCGACGTGGTGACGACTCTCTGGATTTCGTCGTCTTGGACCATGCCACTCAGGCCGTCCGAGCAGAGCACGTAAACATCGCCAATCGTCGGATCGTCGTGCTGCAGGTCGACCACGACCTGATCCTGCATTCCGAGGGCACGGGTGATGACGTTCTTCGGCAGCTCGCTCCGCTGCTCCTCGGTCAAGTCTGGCATCGCCAAGAGGTAATCGTTGATGAGCGAGTGGTCGCGCGTCAAAAGCTGGATGAGGCCGTTCCGGATGCGGTAGCAGCGCGAGTCGCCCACGTGGCCGATGTACATGCGCTGCTTCCGCGGGCTGAACATGGCTCCGACCACCGTGGTGCCCATTCCGTGGTACTCGCGCGATCGCGTGCTCCGCTCGAAGATTTGCCGGTTTGCGACGCGGATTCCGGTGAGGAGCCGATTTTCCTCCTCCGACAAATTGGTGTCGAAGTGAAATGGCCAGGTGACATCTTCGTTGGCCGTCGACTTGAAGAACTCGCTGATGGTCTCGGTTGCAAGCTTGCTCGCCACATCGCCCGCGCGATGCCCGCCCATGCCGTCGGCGACGACATACAAATCGTATTCCTTCAGGACGATGAACGAGTCTTCGTTGTGCTCGCGTTGGAGCCCCACGTCGCTCAGCCCCGCTGCGATCGCCCGCATCAACGAAGTCTCCTCAGAAAGCCAAAGAATTTCACCCATGACCGAGGGTGTCAAGGTGGTGTCCTAGCCCGGTTGGCCGACGGGGGCTAGTCGGGGGGGGCCGGTTAGGGGGAAAACCAACGCGGGCAGCTCGCGGCCAGCTTGCTGCCCGGGGCCCTGCTGCGCGCCTTTCTACACCTCAAGGATGTCTTTCTCTTTGTGGGCAATCATCTGGTCAACCTGCTTGCCGGCGTCCGCGACGACGTCCTCGGCCTTCTTTTTCGCCCGGTCCACCTCGTCTGCGCTTGCCTCTCCTTCGGAGTCGATCGTGCTCAGCATGTCGAGCGCTTCGTGGCGGGCTTTGCGGATAGAGACCTTGCACTCCTCGCCGTACTTCTTGGCAATCTTCACGAACTCCTTCCGGCGCTCTTCGGTCAAAGGCGGCAGCGGGATGCGGATGAGGTCCGAGTCGAGTTGCGGGTTCAAACCGAGATCGGTCTCTCGAAGAGCCTTCTCGACGGCCTTTATTTGGCTCTTGTCCCACGGCTTGACGATGATGAGGCGTGGCTCGGGGACGTTGATGTTGGCCATTTGGGAAAGCGGGGTCAACGTGCCGTAGTAGTCGACCTTCACGCCGTCGAGGAGGTTCGGATTGGCGCGGCCGGCGCGTAGCTTTGTGAGCTCCCGCTTCAACGCTTCGTGCGCCTTCCCGATCGCGCTCTGCAGCTCCTTGAGTACGTCGTCCAGCATCACCATCTCCCTTGGGGACCATGCACCTTACCCCCGATCGGTGCCTCACTGCCAGGGGGAGAATAAACGGTCGAGGCGGCCCCGGTGCGCGCGTCCCAGTCCGCCGTTCCCCTGTAGGAACGCGGCCGGCGAGCGCGACGCCAGGACCCCCGATCCCGACCTGGTTGCAGCTTCAGGTGCGGTGTAGTCAAGTCTTACCTGACATGGTAATACTTTAGCCATGCGCATCACGACCAAGGGCCAGGTCACGATCCCCCAGGAGATTCGCGAGCAGCTCGGCCTCCTCCCGAATACGGAGGTCACCTTCGATGTTGTCGATGGAGAGGCGCGGCTCCGCAAAGCCCGCCGCGGCGGCAAACTCTCGCGCGGAGATGGCGTGATCTCCCACCTTCGCGGTGTCCGCCCCTCGAACAAGCTCACGACCGACGAGATCATGGCGCTAATGCGCGGCAAGCCGTGAAGACACTCGTCGATACGAACGTCCTCCTCGACATCATTACGCAGGATCCGACGTGGCTCTCTTGGTCCGAGACCGCGCTGCGGACCGCCGCTGAGCACTCGACGCTGGCGATCAACCCGATCATCTTCGCCGAGGTGAGCATGAAGTTCGATCGCATCGAGGACGCTGACGCCGCACTCGTCGACTTCGTGCGCGCGCCGCTGCCCTACGAAGCGGGCTTTCTCACGGGAAAAGCCTTCCTTGCGTACAAGAAGCGGGGTGGGGCCAAGCGCTCGCCGACGCCTGACTTTTACGTGGGTGCGCACGCCGTCGTCGGTCGAATGGATCTGCTCACGCGCGATGCGCGTCGTTACCGAACGTACTTTCCGGCGCTCAAGATCATCGCGCCGTAGCGCTCGGGACACGGGCTGCTCACGTCGGAGCATAGGATTTCCAACGGCGGAGCGAGCAGGCAACGCTTCACCGATCGCAACTTATGCGATCAGCGCGCCCGTTCATATTGCCGCTCCTTCTGAAGGAGACATGAACCGCAGAGCCGCCGAGCACGCGGAGGGGATTAGCAGGGATCTTGCTCTACCTCTCGTCTCCTCCGCGTTCTCTGCGCCTCTGCGGTTTCCCGGAAACGAACGAGTAATTTCGACCAAACGCCTATAAAGTATGCCGTGCTGCAACGAATGCGCGAGCGATGGCAAGGGCGTAGGCTGCAGCAACCGATGCCTGCAGCCATGTCGAGGGTCGTCTTCTGTTTGTCGCTTCTTGCTTTGTCCGCGTGCGGCTCGTGCGGAAAATCCGCGCCGAGGGAAGACGCCGCGATGCCCACGGTCGAGGCGCCCGTCCCCGTGCCGGAGGGGTTGCTCGGGGAAGCTTACCTCGCGACGCCGAACGCGACGTGGGGGCGGCTTCAGCGCGGCATTGGCGGCGCCGTCGGGATTTTGCCCGCCACGCTCGGTGGAATCATGTGCGCGTTCAGCGGCCTCGACCCCCGGCTCGGACCGGAAATCGATGGCGTGGCGCCGGTTTTCGGCGTCTTCGCGAACGGCGCACCGACCGGGCTCGCGTGGGCCGTGGCCGTGAAGCTCGTCGAACCTCGGCGCGCGCGCGACTTGCTGCTCGAGGCGGAAGACGCGCGCTACACCGCGCGAAGCGTTGCCGCGATGACGCAAGTCGTTCCCAAGGGGGGAAGTTTGCCCGTCGCGGCGGCGATTGCGAATGGCGGCTATCTGATCCTTGCGCAAAACGACGCGGCCTTGGAGAGACTCGGGCCCTACGCGTACCGAACGCTTCCCACGAAATCGGCGCCCTCGTCGGGGGCTCTGGTCGTCGAGGTGCCCGGGTCGGCCCTCAAAGGCCCCGTTCGCGCGCGTCTCTCGTCCATGTGGGACGCGGCCAGGGCAGACCTGTCGAGAAAAGACGACGCGGTTCGCGCGCAGCATGGAGGACGCGCGCCCGACTTCGGCGATCCAAGGGAGATCCTCGCGACCTTGGACAGCGCCGTGCAGGAACGGCTTGCGTTCGTGGGAGACCTGGACGCTGCGCGCGTGGTCGCCGATGCGGACGATGCGATGGTCCACGCCGATGTCACCCTCACGCCCAGCAGCGGGGAAGGACCCGCGCACGTCGCACTCGCCGCGATGCGCCCAGGCGACGCGCTTCCTCTGCTCGGCGATGCGGACTCCCCGCTTGCCCTGGTCTTTCGCGACGACGAAGCTGGGCGCGCAAAAGCGGCTGCTTGGGCCGAAACCGCTGTGGCGAAGGCGCTCGGTGAGAGGCTCGCGGTGCCAGAGAGAAAGCGCCTGCACGCCGCGCTCGAGGGTTGGGCAAAGGTTCGCGGCGAGTGGACGACGGTCGGGCTCATAGGCACGACGGGGCTCTACGCGCGGGCGCCGGTGACGAGCGCGGTCGCCGCCGAGGACGCGATCAAAGACGCGGTCACGATTTCCGGGGCCACACCTTTCAAGCAGGGCCTACGAGTCCGCGATGTGAAGGTCAGCGCCGGAAGCGCGACGGTGAGCTATGGGGAGCCATCGCCGAGGGGTCAGGAGAAAAAGGTAGAGCTCACCTGGTCGGTCAAGGACGGCGTCTTCTCGCTGCTCTTGCAGGGGGTCGCGGGCAAAGGTCCAGCCGGCAAAGCGCTCGGTGACGACCTCAACGTCGCGGGTCCTGTGCGGGCGCTCGGGGCGAACGTCACCTTCGCGGCAGTGGTGCAGCCGCTCAAGGTCGACCTTGCCAAAGCGGCGATGCCCGCGGCGCCGCTCGTTGTCGGGTGGGGAAAGAGGGGAAATCAGGGTTGGCTGCATGCCGACGTGAGCGACGTCCTCGTGCGCGAGCTTCTGCGATCCAAGATGGGTCTTTGAGCCAATGGACTTTTCCTTTCTCACCATTCCGCTCTTCCAGCGGGCGCTCGCTGCGGGAAGCATTCTGGCGGCGCTCCTCGCGCTGCTCGGTGTTCTCGTGACGGCGCGCGGGCTCGCATACCTGGGCGATGGTCTGTCACACGCGGCATTTGGCGGTATCGCGCTGGGCATGTTCCTCGGTCTGTCGTCCCCCCTCGTCGTCGCCATCCCCTTCACCGCGCTCGCGGCGGTAGGCATCGGGGCCATGCGGCGAAAAGGTGGAATGCGCTCCGATGTCGCGATGGCGACCCTCTTCGCCGTCTGCTTCGCCTTCGGCGCGGTGCTCCTGAGGCGCGCGACGCGCACCGAGCAGACGTTCGATCCGGAGCAGCTGCTCTTCGGCAACATCGTGCTCGTTGGCGCCGACGAGCTCTACGTCGTCGTTGGCATCGGTGCGATCACGCTCCTCTTTTTCGCGGTCGCTTGGACGCGCATCGCCTACGCGACATTCGACGAGGAGCTCGCGCGCCTCTCGGGAATCGAAGTCGGGTGGCTGGAGAGCGCGCTGTTGGCGCTGCTGGCGGCGGTCGTGGTCGCGGCCATTCGACTCGCCGGCGGCGTCCTGGTCAGCGCGTTTCTGGTAATCCCCGCGGCAACGGGCCGCATTCTCGGCAAGTCGCTCGCGAGCGTGGTGGGCTGGGCCATGCTTTTCGGGGTGGCGGGGGTGCTTTTGGGCTTCGTGGTCGCGCGTCGATTGGACTGGCCGGAGGGGGCAACGATTGTGCTCGTCCTCGCAAGTCAGCTCGCGCTCGGCGCCGTTCTGCATCGTCGCGGTTAGGGATCGGGATCGGGGTCGGGATAGATGCGATGAAGTGGTCCCAATCCGTTCGACC
>OBEQ010336585.1_pt1 | contig 23112 bp, 26 predicted proteins | sample 1670901 | NCBI WGS metagenome assembly OBEQ01 (sample SAMEA104232315, study PRJEB22302) | groundwater metagenome | biome: forest; feature: aquifer; material: groundwater | place: USA | collected 2011-08-07 | depth 5.4 m
GCACCCCCCCCGCCACGGCCCCGCCCGCCGCAACCATTCGTTAGACGATTGGCTGGGCCGATCTGCGTCGCCGCACATCGTTGCTCGTCGCTCGCGTACCGCCAGGGGCTGGTACGCCACGCTCCTCGCGCCTTGCGCGGCTTGCACCTCGGCCCAGCGCGGCCGTGTCGGCATTTTGTTAGGTGCTCTAAGTGAGTATTGATCATGTGTCGCGCCGTGAGCCGAACATCGTCCTCGGTCACAGGCCTGGCGCGTACGGCAGAATACACGAGCTTAGCCGATCGAACTGCAAATGTCTAGCCGTCACCCCAGACTGGACGAGGGGCGTTGCGCCTGGAAGCGAACGGCTTAGTAAAGGCTTGTGTTCCAGGCAGTTCCTGTGTTACAGTGGGCGCAACAAGGAGGGTTCCATGCGGAGAAGTGGCGCAATCGGGTTCGCCATCGCTTTGGGGCTCGTCTCGTGGCAGCCAGCCGCAGCCGCCAGCGGGGACATGAAATCCTCTGGCGCGCTGACGAAACTCGGACGCGGCTTTGTCAACATCGTGACGGGCTGGGTTGAAATCCCCAAACGCATCCAGGAAACGTCACAAAGCCAGGGCGCGGCGGCAGGATTCACATGGGGGCTCCTCCGCGGCCTCGGACACGGCTTCATTCGCACCGCAGCCGGCTTCTATGAACTGTTCACCTTTCCCTTCCCCGCCCCGCCTGACTATGCGCCGGTCATTGAGCCTGAATATGTCTTTACTGAGGAGCCGGCCAAGTAGCGCCATCGCCGTATGGGCTTCCAGCATTCCGTGACGAAAGCGGGAGCCGCGTCGGTTCATGGCAACGGCGTTCAATGTGCTTACGGCCTCTCCCTTTCGTCGGGGCCTCGTCATGACGAGGCCGAACACAGAGGAAGGAGGTGAAGGTCGTCACCGGTCGGTATCCTGTGCCTAACGAAAGAAACCAGGAGGCATGACGGATGGATTGGACCGCATTGCTCCTTGACCCGATGCGCAATTGTTTTAACCAGCTGATGGAGTTCATTCCCCGCCTGTTGGGTGCGTTGGTGATCCTGGGAGTGGGCTGGTTGATCGCCAAGTTCATTGAAGGCCTCGTGGTCCAGATCCTGCGAGCGGTCGACAAACTCGCGGACCAGATCCAGATTACCGCCGTGCTCTCCAAAGGCGGGATTAAACGGAGGTTCTCTGAGCTGGTCGGCATGATCATCTACTGGCTGATCATGCTGATGGTTTTGGTCACCGCGCTCAACGCCCTGCAACTGACCACCGCCGCAGAACTGGTGCAACAGGTCTTTACGTTCCTGCCGAACGTCGTTGCCGCTCTCTTCATCTTGATTGTCGGGCTGTTTACGGCCACGTTCCTGGCGACGACAGTCCGCACGGCGGCCAGCAATTCCGGCATCTCCCAGGCTAATCTCCTGGGGCAGGCCGTGCAGACCAGCGTGGTCATCTTCACTCTCGTGGCGTCGCTCAGACAACTCCAAATTCAATTTGTGGGCGAAGCGTTCCTGATCATCTTAGGAGCGATTGCTCTGGGGTTGGCCCTGGCTTTCGGGCTGGGATGCAAGGACATCGCCGGGCGCTGGGTCAACAGCGTGATCGAAGAACTCTCCTCGCGCAGGCGCTAAGCCGCGCGGGGCTCCTGCGGGCGGCCCGCTCGCTGCCAGGGATCTTCCTGGCGGTGAGCGGACTGTTCTCTGCGCCGGCGGCCGAAGCCTTGAATGCGGACCGGTTGGAGCCGTCTGAAGAAACCCTTCTGCAGTCCACCCTCCAGCATCTTGAGCCCTTCATTGCGTCCAAAAAACACGAGGGGAGCAACAACCTCCTGACGTGGGAGGAACTCTACCAGCCGTTACCCGAAGAGGAACGGGCGCTGCTCGATGGCGTTCGAGCCCTGAAAGCCGAGGCGCTGGGCGCCACCAGCCATTATTTCGGGCACACCGACGGGGTGTCCGGTGTCGTTCCTGTCGGGCCCGAAGACATCACCAGGCAAGGAGTCCCGACACGGCTTGAGCCGCAATACCTCCCGCAGCCCGTTTACACCGCCTACACGGCGATGATGCAGGCGATGGAGCGCGACATCGGGAAACGCCTCTTCGTGGACTCTGGCTATCGGTCACCCGCCTACCAACTCTACCTCTTCCTCTTCTATCTGCCCAAGCATCAGTATTCCATCCGCGAGACCAACCGCCATGTGGCCCTCCCGGGTTACAGCGAGCATGGCAATCCGGACCGGCAGGCGATCGACTTCATCAATCAAGCGGGGGTGAACGGTGAGGACCATCCGGAGGAATTTGAGGCGCTCCCGGAATACCAGTGGCTGCTCCAGCATGCGCCGCAGTTCGGATTCCACCTCTCCTATCCCCGCGACAATCCTCACCACACCGCGTTCGAGCCATGGCACTGGCATTTTGAGCGCCGCGATCGATAATCGATTGAACGGGAGGTACGATGTACGAGGTAGGATGAAAACCGCAGACGGTTGACCGAGCTGCGTTGCTTCATACCTCATACTTCTTACTTCAAACCCTCGTTGCTTCGCTCATGGGCAAACCGACACTCCTCCGATCACTCACTCTAGGTGATGCAACGATGCTCGTTATGGGGTGCATCGTGGGGGTGGGGATTTTCCGCACCGCCAGCTCGATCGCCGGACACCTCCAGTCCCCGCCCCTCATCCTCAGCCTCTGGGTGTTTGGCGGCCTGTTGTCCCTGTGCGGAGCGCTCTGTTACGCGGAGCTGGCGGCGATGTACCCGGCGACCGGCGGCGACTACGTCTACATCAGCACCATCTACGGGCGTTGTTGGGGCTTCCTGTTTGGCTGGACCAAGTTGTTCATTGAGCGGACCGGAACGATCGCCATCCTGGGTGTGGTCTTCGCCGAATACTTCAGACGCATCATCCCCTACGGTCCCTCCACCATGCGCTGGATGGCGGCGGGGGCGATCCTGCTGCTGACGCTGGTCAACATCCTCGGCGTGAAATGGGGCAAGCACGTGCAGAACGTGTTCACCGTCATCAAGATTGGAGCGCTCGGCTCGCTGATTGCCGCGGGTCTCTACGCCACAGCCCATCACGGCGCCACCACTCCGAATTGGACGCCCCCTCCCATCACGGCCTCGCTGCTGCAGTCCATGGGGGTGGCGTTGGTGTTCGTGCTGTGGACGTACGGCGGCTGGACCGAGGCCGCGTATGTCGCGGAGGAGATCCGAGACCCCACCCGCAACGTGCCGAAGGCCATCCTGTTGGGCCTGGCTCTCACCACCACCCTGTACGTCTGCGTGAACTGGAGTTACCTGGTGTGCATCCCCATGGACCATCTCCCCCACACGCCGCTTGTGGCCTCGGCCGTCATGCAACAGCTCCTGGGGCCTTCCGGGGCGACCTTCATCACCTGGATGATTGCCTGCTCGGCGTTTGGAGCGCTCAACGGCTATATCCTGACGGGCGCGCGCATCCTCTACGCGATGGGCCAGCATCATGCGGTGTTCGCTAGGCTGGGAACCCTCCACCCAACTTGCAGGACCCCGGCGCTCGCCCTCGCGCTGAACGCCGCCATCGCCATTGGGCTGGTCTTCACGAAAACGTTCGAGCAAATCATGACGTATTCAACCGTTGTCATCTCCGTCTTCTTCACGATGGCGGTGTTCGGGGTGATGATCCTACGACGCACTGAGCCTGACCGACCGCGGCCCTACAAAGCGTGGGGATATCCCTTCACCCCCGTCATCTTTGGACTGGTCATGGTTGGGTTCATTGCGGACGTGTGCCTCAAACAGCCCACCGACGCGCTCTTCGGCTTTGGCCTGCTCGCGTTGGGACTCCCCTTATACGGCCTGTCGCAAGCCGCCACGCCCCCATGAGCCCCCGCCGCCCGGTCGTCGTGATCCACGGGGGGACCGGCTGGCACCGGGGCCAAAGACAGTTGACGCGGGTCCGACAGAGCCTTCGAGCGATCAGCCGGGCCGCCTACGACTACCTACAAACCCACTCCGCCTGCGACAGCGCCGTGTTCGCCGTTCGATTGCTGGAGGACGACCCGCTGTTCAATGCCGGCACCGGATCGGCCCTGCAGCAGGATGGCCGGGCGCGCATGAGCGCTGCGGTGATGGACGGCCACGCGCGGCGCTTCGCGGCGGTTGTGAACATCGAACGGGTCCGCAACCCCATTGTGGTCGCCCGGGCGCTGCTCGATCAGCCGGATCGCGTGCTCGCCGGCCCGGAAGCCACGGGCTTCGCCAGATCCCTGAGCCTGCCCGCGTGGAATCCGATCACCGCCCTCCGACTGCGGCAATGGCGGCAGCGCAAACGAGGAACCCACGGCACGGTCGGCGCGCTGGCCCTCGACCAACGCGGCTTCCTGGCGGCGGCGACCTCAACCGGAGGGAAAGGGTTTGAACGGCCTGGCCGGGTCAGCGACAGCGGCCTGCCGGTTGGCACCTACGCCGCCCGTGAGGTCGCAATCAGCTGCACCGGGATCGGCGAGGATATCCTCGAGGAAGGGTTGGCGGTGCGCATCGCTGAACACGTGCGTCACGGGCACTCGCTCGCGGAGACCGTTCGCGCAATCCAACGGGGTCTCCGGAGGGACCGGCGGCGGGCGGGCGCGATCACGCTGGATCATCAGGGGCACGTAGCCTGGATGACGACGTTGCCAATCCTCCTCGCGGTGGCCCAGACGCCGAGGCGACGGGTCGAAAGTTTCTGAAACTGTCCGCGGCTAGCCGCCCCTTGCCCCGTACCAATTTTCCCACGCGGAAGGCTGATTGCAGGCGGGCAGTCGTACGGCCAGCATTCGAACTAAGACAACCGGTACGCTCAGGAAAATGGTGCGGGGCTTGCCTCGGCCAGCCACCCTTGGTATAGTAACCGCGACCGATGCGCCTCTTTACCGTCGCCACGATCGCCTGCGGTCTGTTTGCGGCCGGGTACCTGATCTATGGCCGGCTCCTGGCCAAATGGTTCGAGTTGTCGCCGAACCGGACGACGCCAGCCTGTTCGATGAACGACGGCGTCGATTATGTCCCCGCGAAAGCCCCCCTCTTGCTTGGTCAACACTTCTCTGCCATCGCGGCTGCCGGTCCCATTGTCGGTCCCATCCTGGCGGGGTTGTGGTTCGGATGGCTCCCCGCGTTGCTGTGGATTGTGGCTGGTGCCATCTTCTTCGGCGCGGTCCATGACTTTTCGACGTTGGTGGGTTCGGTCCGCCATGGAGCCCGGTCGATCGTCGAAATGGTGCGGGACCACCTCGGCTCACGGGCCCATCTGTTGTTTATGGGATTTGTATGGCTGTCGCTAGTCTACGTGATCATCGCCTTCACGGACCTGACGAGCGCGTCATTCGTTGAGCCGGTGTATGGAGGCGGCGTGGCTAGCTCGTCGTTCTGGTACCTGTTGGCCGCCATCGCCATGGGCGTGGTGTTGTACAAGCTGCGGATGCCGTTGTGGCTGGCCACATGCCTGTTCGTACCGCTGGTCGGGCTGATTATCTGGTTTGGGCAGGCCGCTCCTTTGCGCCTGCCGGAGCTCGGGTCCGTGCGTCCCCAGGTGCTGTGGAATGGCGTCATCCTCGCGTATTGTTTTGTGGCCTCCGTGATTCCGATGTGGCTCCTCCTGCAGCCTCGCGGCTACCTCGGCGGGTTCTTTTTGTATATCGCCCTGGCGGCCGGCCTCCTCGGCCTGTGGCTCGGCGGAGATCGCATCCGCTACCCGGCGTTCCTGGGGTGGCATAACGCGCAGGGGTTTCCGCTGGTGCCGTTGTTGTTCGTCACCGTCGCCTGCGGGGCCTGCTCAGGCTTTCATGGCATCGTCAGCTCGGGCACGACGTCCAAACAAATCAGCCGCGAACCCGATTGCCGCCTGGTCGGCTACGGCGGGATGCTCTTAGAGGGGCTCGTCGCGGTGATCGCCCTGTCGACGGTCATGCTCTTGGCGCCGGATGAGGCCGGCGTCAAGCAATCTCCGGACCGTATTTACGCCAATGGGCTCAGCCACTTTGTCGAGCTCATCGGCGTGAATCGTGAATTTGCCAGATCGTTCGCGCTGCTGGCGTTTGCGACCTTCATCTATGACACCCTGGACGTCGCCACGCGGCTGGGGCGGTATATCTTTCAAGAATTGACGGGCTGGAGGGGGCGGAGCGGCTCTGTCGTTGCGACGTTCTGCACGCTGGCGGTGCCGGCGGTGTGCGTGAGCCTGACGGTCAAAGATGCCGCGGGCAACGTCATCCCCGCCTGGAAAGTCTTCTGGACCATCTTCGGCGCCTCCAATCAACTGCTGGCGGCGCTGACGCTGTTGACCATCACGGTGTGGCTGAAGCAAAGCGGAAAACCCTGGTGGGTCAGCGCCGTCCCGGCGGCCTTCATGTTGACCATGACGTTGTGGTCGCTCGGCTGGCTCGCGACACCGTGGGTTGCCGCGCTGGGGCACGGCCGGTTGGCGGTTGACTGGATCGCCGTGATTGCCCTCGTATTAATGGGATTGGCCGTGCTGGTGGTCGCTGAAGCGCTCAAGACGTTCTTCAGGCAGGCTGTCCGCCCCGCCTCATCCTAGATCCCTAGATCCGCGCACGACTCGAAATACCCGCAGCGGAGGCAGAGTCGCTTACAGCTCCGTTCCACCAGTCCGCCACTGCAGGCAGGACACACGGCGGGGACGATGGGTTCGGTGGGACGCTGACAGCGCAGAACCGGCTGGGGCCGTTGTGGAGAGCTAGGGGGTGGCTGGCAAGGATAGTTCGCGGATGACGTCCTGGATAATACGCTCGACATCCTCGTGCGTCACGGCATGATACCATACGTAGTCGGGGAACACCATGACGTTTGGTCCCCGCGCACACACGTCCTGACAGCCGGATTTGCTGACCCGAACGGTCCTCGCCAGCCCAAGTTCTTTCACGCGGGCCTTGAGCGCCTCCGCAATCGCCTCGCTCCCCCGGTGGGCGCAACACGCCTCCGGCGGCTCTCGCTTGTTGATGCACACAAACAGCATCTTGCGATACGGGACGCGCCCTCGTTCCACGTGTTGGACCCTTTCGTTGGCTCTCTGGCCTTCACACGGGTGTTGGGCGGGAGCCGTTACACATGAAGTCCCGCCTGCCGAAGGTCCTCTTCGAGCATCTTCCCATCCGTGAAGTGGACGGCCGTCAGCCCCATGCGGCGGGCGGTCAGCACATGCCCTTCGATATCGTCAATATAGATTGCGGCGTGGGGAGGCGTTTGAGCTTTTCGCAACGCCAGCTCATAGATCTGCGGTTCGGGCTTCCGAAGGCCGATCTGATACGAGGCGAGCCAGTGGTGCACCCGGTCGAAGACCGGCCACGTCCGGCGGATGTGCTCGTCATGGAGGATATTCGTATTCGTCAGCACCAGAATCGTGTAACGGTCCAGGAGGCGCTGCAGCAGCCATGTGGTGTCGGTGTTCTCGCTGAGGATGCCGTTCCATGCCGCCACGAATTCCTCAAAGCTCCAGGACAATTTCAAGCGCTGCACGAGCTGGTCAAAGTACTGCCGCGGCGTCATCCGGCCCAGCTCGAGCTGTTCCAGTAGTGGCGGATCCACCAGTACCCGCTCCAGCACTTCCACCGTCTGCCCCGTCTCTTCCGCAAGCCGGCGGACCATCAGTGCCGGCTTCACGTGGACCAGGACCCCGCCGAGATCAAAGATGACGAGCTGAAAACTCATGTCCGTTTCCGCGCGCGGCCCCCGACGGCTTCGGTCAGCGGCTGCGGCACGACGACTCGGACGTCAAGCGTCCAGAGATCGCTGAAATGCTCGGCGATGAGCTGGACGGCGCCCGGGTCACCGGTCTCCAAGAGCCAGAAAACCTGAGGAGGCGAGTGGCCCGCGACGACATATCGGTGGGCCGTGCGGCAGAGGGCGCGAAGCCGTCGGTCCTTGCCATGCGCGACCCACTGGCGGCGCTTTGCCGCAATGGCTTGCGGCGAGGCTCCCGCTCTTGCCTGTGCCGTCACCCAAAACCACATCGTGCCCCTCCTCCCGATTGACAAAACGTCCTCTGAGTATCCCACGGCCAGCAATCGGACCCGGTCATTTTTGAGACGCCGCGTCAGGAGGACGTTGCGCCCGATGCGTTTCCAGCGTTTTCGCCGAGCTTGGTGAGAGCCGCTTCGCCTGCCATGAGTTTTCGAAGACCACCCACCGGTTCATCGACCCGTGCGAGGACGGCTGAGCGTGGCACGGGGCCAAAATGGCGGGAGTCGCGACTGTACAGCCGGTTATCCCCGGCGACAAAATACTCCTTTGCGCCCAGGCGGGTTTTCGGGCATGGCTCGTCTCCCGGCGGGGACTCCCGGATCCACGCGTACGGCTCCTCGAGAGGCAACCCCTCCACCCAGATGCGCCCGCCGTTCCATTCGACTGCTTCGTTCGGCAGGCCAACGACCCGCTTGACCTCAATTCGGCTGGGTTGCTCTGGAGAGACCACGATAACCACATCGCCTCGTGCGGGAGCCTCCACGAGATACGACCAGGCGTTCGCCCAGAGGCGGCAGCCGGACGGGAACGTCGGCTCCATACTGGGCCCCTCCACCGTGACGCTGCGGGCGGCCAGGCGATGAAGCCAGGCACGAGGATGGATCCGACTCATCCTGTTCACTTCGGGGTCAACTGCGGAGCCGCTCGTGTGGGAGCAACCCGACGGCCTATTGACCCTGCGCTGCGGGATACACCAATTCCCCGCCTGATTTCTGGAGGGAGGGCTGCCGGCGGACCACCGCGCCTTTGGTTTTCCAAAACAGCTCGGTGATCTGCTGCACTTTTGTCAGCAAGTCCTGGGCGGCCTGCAGATTGACATCCTGCCGCGCCTTGGAAGCCAGTTTCATGGCGTCCCAAAACAACCCGTGGAGCTCTGGAAATTGTTTCACATGATCCGGCGTCACATAATCGCCCCAGATGATGCGGAGTTCCTGTTTGCAAAGCTCGGCCTGCGCGTCCTTCACCGTGGCGTAGCGGGACAGCTTGTGCACGTAGGCGTCTCGTTCTTGGGGGCTGGTGTCCGGGCCGGGTTTTGGCAGCTCGGTGATGAGCTGGTTCATACGGATGACGGTGAGGGCGGCGATCTGGGCGGCGTGCGGATCATAAATGCCGCAGGGAATATCACAGTGCGCGTGGACGGTTGTGGTCCGCATCCACGCGATCCGTTGCCTGATCCATTCGATGACCTTCATGATGAGATCCTCCCCGGTTGGTGTGCGGCGGCTCGGCATCGACACTTCCCTGGTATGCTTTCTGGTCATTATAAGAAGGTGGCGCCTCGCTTGTCAAAATCGCCCTGGACGTTTGCGGCGGCTATTGAAGCGGCCGGCGACCGGCAAACCCCTCTTCCAGGGTGTGCCAAAACCGCACCTGGTCCTCCCCAAGCCGCCAGCACAGGAGGACCAACTCGCCCTCGCGCAGCCCGTAAAAATCCACCAGGCCCTGGTTGAGATCCTTCAGGATGCCTCCCAGGTTTTCCAACTGCTGGAGCGCCGATTGAAACGCCTGCAACAGATCCAACTGATGCTGGGTCAACTCCGCGAGCTGCCGGCGGATGTCCTTGATGGGATAGCCGTTGCCCTGAGCAAGTTTCCTCGTGCCCTCATCCAGTTGCCGATTGGTTTGGAGGATGGAGGTTTGGAGCCCCTGGAGCTGCTGGACCAAGGACGCCACCTGGCTCAACACCTGGTTCGCTTCCTCCGCCGTAAAGATTTTCTCTGGTTGTGCCATGCGACCCATCTCCTGCGGGCGCCTGAGGAATCAGGACCGGAGGATTCGCGGAGAATCGAGGTGTGCGTGGAGGGCTGTTGGCGTCTCGGGTCGGCTCACTCGCCTGGCGTCACTGACCGTCACGTGGCGAGGAAGCAGATGAGGCAAATCAAACGCTAAAGGAGTGGCCGCAGCCGCAGTTCTTTTTGGCCAGGGGGTTTCCGAATTCAAACGCACCCCCCATCAGGCCGCTCTTGTAGTCGACCGTCGTGCCGTCCAGATACAGGTGGCTCTTGGCGTCCACGAGAATCTTCACGCCCTCTTGCTCAAAGAGGGAGTCGTACGGCTTGGGAGCGGCCTCCTCAAGGCCCAACTGGTAGGAAAAACCGGAGCACCCTCCGCCCTTCACCCCGATCCGTAAGGCCACGTTGGGCTTTTGCTCCTGTTGGACAAGGCGTTTCACTTCCTGTAGTGCCGCTGGTGTCAAGGTTATCATCTTCTATCCCTCCTTCAGACAGCTAGTATAGCACGACGACCACGCCGAGGCAATCGCCATCGACGCGTCAAGGCCTCAAGAAGCGGGCGGTTGGCCGGTGGAAACCGAAGCCGCTTCAGCTGCCTGGCGCTGACCCAACGGAGTTGGCGCGACGCGAGTGGCCTCGGCACGCCAGAGATGACGCGACAGCGGAACACCTGAAGGCACACCTGTCGGTCGGGATAGGAAAACCGTAGGCAGGCCAGACGCCTGCCGACCCGTACCCTGACCCCTAGTTCCTCCCGGAGCTCACGCTTGAGGCACGCCTCCCAGGACTCTCCGACGCGTCGTTTGCCGCCGGGAAACTCCCAGCAGCCTCCGAGATGCGCATGGAGGCTGCGGCGGCTGACCAAATAGCCGCCGTCCTGCTCAATCACCGCGATGGCGGCCTGGACGCGAGGCAACGGGCGCTTGGGCATAGGGATAACTCCGGCAATGGCGTCGCAGGGCGCAGGAGGGACATCGGGGGGCTCGCGCCGTGCATACGAGCGCGCCGAAGTCCATCATCGCCTGGTTGATCTGGTAGGCTTTGCCGGGTGGAATCACCTGAGCCGCCAGCTGCCACAACCGGCGCTTTGCAGCCCCTCGGCCTCGGCCTGCGGCCACACCGAAGTAGCGGCTCAGAAGCCGCTCCACGTTGGTGTCCAGAATGGGCGCATCCTGATTAAACGCAAAGCTGAGCACCGCTCCCGCCGTGTACCGACCCACGCCGTCCATCGCAACGAGCCCGTCATAGGAATCCGGGATGCGCCCGCCGTGCCGCGTGACCACGTGCCGGGCGATGTTGCGCAAGCGGATGGGCCGAATGTTGTAGCCCAACGGGTACCAGACTTTTTTCAGCTCTGACACCTTGGCCGCCGCCAGTTGGTCCACGGTTGGGTAGCGGCGCAGGAATTCATGGTATTTGGGCACGACGCGGTCAACCTGTGTTTGCTGGAGCATGATTTCGGAGACCAGGATCTTATAGGGATCTCGGGTTCGGCGCCACGGCAGGGGGCGTTGATAGCGGGCATACCAGCGCAGGAGCAGCCGCTGGAAGGCCGACAGCAGCCGTGGAGACGGCGGACGGCTTGGAGATCGCGGACGGCGCGGCATGTCTATTGGGCACACGTGTCAGGCACCATAGCAAATCCCCCACGAAAGGTCAAGAGACCCGAGCCCCGGGTAGTGCATCAGTTTGACACCACAGATGTCACAGAAGCCACACAGAGACACAGAATCGTCTTCTTCCCCCTCTGTGTTTCTGTGGACGTTCTGTGCCTCTGTGGTGTGAACCGTCAAATTGACGCAGTACCGAGCCCCGTCGGGCCCGAGGGATTCGTTTACAATACGAACAGGGCTCTGCTAGAATATTTCCTCCCGACTGGGACAGACATGATGGCTGCGACGACCTTCCAAACCGTAGTTGACCGCATCGACGTGCTCTCCTACAACGTCCACGGCTTCCGCCTGAGGTTGGCGGAACCGACGAACCTGGCGTTTGAGCCTGGCCAGTTCGTGATCGTCCATGTGCCCAAGGACGGCTCGACGGTGAAGCGCGCGTACTCGATTGCCTCTCCGCCTCATGAAGCAGGGGTCATCGAGCTGTGCATCCAGTACATCGAGGGTGGGGCGGCCTCCACGTTCTTCTGGAAACTGAAAGAAGGCATGCCCGTGACGATGTCCGGTCCCCACGGGCGTTTCACCTTGGCATCCCCGCTCGCCTATGAACCGGTCTTCATGGCCACCGGCACCGGCGTGGCGCCGTTCCGCAGCATGATTCAGCACTTGTGCCACATGAAGTTCGCGCAACCGATCTGGCTCCTCTTCGGCTGCCGCTATGAACACGCCGTCCTGTACGAAGCGGAGTTCCGCGCCATCGCTTCCTTGCATCATAATCTCCAGTACATCCCCACCGTCAGCCGTCCGAAGGAATGGAAAGGTGAAACGGGGCATATCCAGCAGACCTTTCAGAAGTACATCCGCGACTACGCCAACAAGGAGATCTACGTCTGCGGTTTTCTGGAGATTGTGAAGGCGGTCGTCAGCGACCTGAAGTCCTTCGGAGTGCCTGAGACGCGGGTTCACTACGAAGAATGGTAGACGGTCGCCCATTGTTCATTGTTCGGAGCGCGTAATGCAAGGGACGAAGAACGTCTGCCTCCCTCGCCGCGCCGCCTGTTTCCCTTCGAACACCGAACACCGAACATCGAACATCTCCGGATGATTTCCCGCGTAATCACAATCGGTCATACGCCGGATATGGATGATGCCTTCATGTTCTATGCGATGGCGGGAGGCAAGGTCCCTCTGAATGGCCTGCGCATCGAGCATGTCATCGTGGACATCCAAACGCTGAACCAGCGCGCCTTAAAGGCCGAGTTGGACGTCACCGCCGTCTCCGCCGCCACCTATCCGCTCCTCACCAAGGACTATTGGATTCTGTCCGTAGGGTCCAGCGTTGGGCGGGGCTACGGGCCGCTGGTGGTCTCCTCCAACCCGTGGAGCCCTGAGGACCTCAGCGGCCGTCGGGTTGCAGTCCCCGGGCAGCATACGACGGCGTTCTTGTTGCTACGGCTGGCCGTGCCCGGCGTGGTGCCAGTGGAAATGAGCTTCGAGCAGATTCCGGAGGCGGTACTGCGGCAGGACGTGGAGGCGGGCCTGTTGATTCACGAACGGCAACTCACGTACCGGGACCAAGGTCTCCTGCCGATTCTGGACCTGGGCAGCTGGTGGCAGCAGCGGACTAAACTGCCGCTGCCCCTCGGGCTCAATGTCGTGAAGCAAGCGCTGGGACGGCCCCTGGCCACGCAGATCGCGAAGACCCTCAGGGACAGCATCCTCTTTGCCATGACCCATCAAGACGAAGCGATTGCCGCGTGCCTACGGTTCGGACGCGGCATCGACGCGGCGCGCGCGCGGCAGTTCGTCAGCATGTATGTCAATGAAGACACCCTGACGCTCACACCGGACACCCGTAAGGCCTTGCGTCTCCTCTACCAGCAGGCGCATCAGGCGGAACTGCTGACCAGTCAGCCCCGGCTCACCATTATCGACCCGCCCAAACTCTAAGCGGCCTTACGCCGCGCGGCCCGAGGAACCCTCAGGAAACCAGTAGCGTCTGCGACGAAATACGTCCGTCTTGAGGTTGGCCACGCGGTCCAGAAACAGCGTGCCGTCGAGATGGTCGACCTCGTGCTGGATGGCAATGGCCTCAAATCCCTCAAACCAGCGCAGCCACTGCCGGCCACCGGTATCCCGCGCCCGCACCTGCACCCGCGACGCCCGCTCGGTATTCCCCGTCAGATCCGGGATCGAGAGGCAACCCTCCCGCTGAATCACGCGGCCCCCCCGTCCGACCACCTGAGGGTTGACGAGCACGAGTAATCCGTGGCCCCCGCGCGCCGTCGGATGCCCGGTCACATCAACCACCGCCAGCCGCAGTTCCCTTCCCACTTGGGGGGCGGCGAGCCCGACACACCGCGGATGATGCCGCATCGTCTCGGTGAGATCCTCAATGAGGCGCAGGACCTGCGGACTCAGCTGGTCAATGAGCCGGGTCGCTTGTTTAAGGAAGGGGTCAGGAAAGACCCGGATGGGGAGGACAGCCATAAGGCGAGTGATGAGTGTCTAGTGATGAGTGACGAGTGAAAAACTGAATCTCTCACGAGTCAGGGGCATCACACACCACTCTTCACTCACCACTCGTCACTTGTTTCAGAGGACTTGGGCGTCTGCCGATCGGAGGTTCACCGAGACCCCGAGGGACTTGGCCAGGACACGCAAGCGACGCTCCAGTCGCCTGGCGGTCACGCGGCGCGGGAGTTCAACCTCCAGCAGCATCAGATACAGCGGGCGACGGGCTCGGCCGGCGGAGCTGGACGACCGGTGCGTGGACACATCCGTGATGTTGATGCGCAACTGCGCCAACAACTGCGACACGCGGTAGACGATGCCGGGCCGGTCGGCTCCGTACACGGAAATGCGATAGGGTTGGCCGTGCGTCGCGCGGGTGAGCTCGGCGTTGCTGAGCGCCTTGAGATGGACGGTCAGCGTCAGTCGGCGCCCCAAGGCGGTGCAGGCGCGCTCCAAGTAAGCGGCACGCAGACGGGCGGGCGCGGTGAAGACCACCATGACGGCAAACTCGCCCCCCAGCCGCGTCATGGCGGAGTCTTCCAGATTACAGCCTAGCTCAAAGAGCAGCTTCGTAACGCCCGCGACAATCCCCGGCCGGTCCTTGCCGAGCGCTGTGAGAATCCAGGTTCGACTCATTGGCTGGTCAAGATTCCGGACACGTTACGGAGGAGGGCCGCGCGGCCTCCTGCTCGATGTCAAAACCCAGCGCTTCAATCATGCGCAGCGCATCCTGAGCCTGCTGGCCCGGTGTGGTCAGATAGCCTTCCACAAAGATGGAGTTGGCCGGATACAGCGCCTGGGCTTGCACCGCCCCCAAGTTGACTTCCCGCCCCCCCGCGGCGCGCAAATCGCACCTCGGATTGATGAAGCGCACCAGGCACAAGACCTTCAGGCACTTGGCCGGCGTCAGGAAGCGGTAACCTTCGAAGGGTGTCCCCTCGATGGGATGGAGGAAGTTGACCGGCAGCGAATCCACCGCCAATTCCCGCAGGGCGTAGGCGAGGTCGAGGATGTCCTCATCGGTCTCGCCCATGCCGATGATGCCCCCGCTGCACGTCTTTAGTCCGGCCTGTTTGACGTTGCGAATAGTGTCGACGCGGTCTTGGTAGGTGTGCGTGGTGCAAATCTGTGGATGGAATCGCTCGCTGGTGTTGAGATTGTGATTGACCCACCCCACACCGGCTTCTTTCAAGCGGCGAGCCTGCAGCTCCGACATGAGGCCAAGCGACAGGCAGATTTCCAACTGTGGATGGTGCTGTTTGATGAGGCGGGTCGCCTCACAGAAGTGATCGATGTTATCGTCGCTGGGCCCGCGTCCGCTGGTGACCATGCAGTAGCGCTTGGCTTTCGCCTCCACCGCCCGACTGGCCCCTTCGAGCAACTGATCAATCGGCAGTAAGGGATATTTGTCAATCTTGGCCGTCGAGACACTGGATTGGCTGCAGTAGTGACAGTCTTCTGGACACAGCCCGCTGCGGGCGTTCTGTAAGACGCAGATTTTCACCCGCTTGCCCCAATGGACCTGTCGCACTTCAAACGCCGCCTGCAGGGCGTCGTGCACCTCGTCATCCGGCAGCGTCAGGATGGCCCGAGCTTCGTCGCGGCTGAGCGGCTCGCCGTCCAGCGAGCGCCGGACCATCGAAGGCCAGTCCATCATCCCACCACCTCTTTGAACCACGGAGTGGCCGTGGTCACTCCGTGGTAGCGGGCACATCCACGAGTACTCCACGTTTTTTCGCGTCTTTGGCTAAGGTGTTTGGCGTCCCTGGGGTCGTGCCCGCTACCAGCGCCGTTGCTGCGCGGACAACGCTCCTGTTGGACAACGGCGCTGGTCCAAAGAAGTGGTGGGATCATCCCAACGCCTCCCTGAGCGACGCGGGCGAGCGCTCCCACGCCTCGGGAGCCATCGATGCCAACTGCCCCTTGACCGCCCCACGGGCGTCCGGCGACAGCCGGCTCACATTCACCCCCCCGCGCATCGCCTCACTCAGACGGTTGACCTGGTCCGCCAGGCTCTTGTACCCAATCCGCTTCTGGAGATTCACCACCCATTCAGATACGGACAGACCCTGATACCGCACCGGTGCGTTGGCCTGGTCCAACTCCACAGCCACCCACACGACCCAGCACGGCTGCCCGCCGTCAAGCTGTGCCCGTTGCGGCACCCACGTCAGCTGCCCTTCCACCTCGCTGCGCCCGTGCAGCGCCCCCGCATCGACCCTGACGCTGCCGTCCGGGCCGATCACCAGCGCCGTGACCAGCGTCTGCGGCGCCATCACTTCACCGACCGCCGTTGACAGGGGGATGGTGCGTGTCATCACCAGTGCTTGATGATCTCGTAGAGGGTGGTCCGTTGGGCGGGACGGAACCCCGCTTCGCGGATCAAGGTGACAAGGTCTTCCACCGTGGTCTTGTTGATGAAGCTCGTCGCCGCGTGGACGTTCTCCTCAAACAGCGTGCCCCCGAAGTCATCGGCCCCAAAGTGCAGCGCAATCTGGCCGGTTTTCTTGCCCTCCGAGAACCACGAGGCCTGGATATGCGGGACGTTGTCGAGATACAGCCGCGCTAGTGCTAGCATCCGCAGGTAGCGGGTGGGCATGGCGTGGTGGGTGATGTGCTTCTCGAGCGGCGTGTTTCCCGGTTTGAAGCTCCACGGCACAAACGCGGTGAACCCGCCGGTCTCATCCTGGAGCGCCCGGATGCGGTCCAGATGCTCCACGATGTCCTCGTCGTCCTCGATATGACCGAACATCATGGTCGCCGTCGACTTGAATCCCAGCCCGTGCGCTTCCCGGTGGACCGTCAGCCACGCCTCGGCTGGTCCCTTCTTGGGGCTCAGCCGGCGCCGGATGCGGTCGGACAGAATCTCAGCCCCCCCGCCCGGCAGCGTGTATTGCCCCGCCTCCTTCAGGCGACCCAACACCTCAGCGATGGACAGCCCTGACACCTGGGCCATCGTCGTCACTTCGGATGCGGTGAAGAAGTGCGGCGTGACCTGCGGGAACCGGCGGCGGGTTTCGCGCACAAGGCTCAGGTAGTAGTCCAGGGGAATCTCGGGGTTGTGGCCGCCCTGCAGGAGCACGGTGGTCGCCCCCAGCGCCACGGCGCGCCCGACTTTCTCCATCACCTGCTCGACCGTCAGGGTGTAGCTGTCCGCGGCCCCGGGTTTGCGGTAAAACGCGCAGAACACGCAATCGGTAATGCAGACGTTGGTGTAATTAGGATTGGAATCGATGACAAACGTGACCACCGGCTCGGGGCTGTGGCGCAGGCGCACGGCATGCGCCAGCTCGCCCAATTCCAGCAACTCCGCCTCGCGGAGCAGCCACAGTCCTTCCTCGCGCGTGAGGCGCTCCCCCGCGCCCACTTTATCTCGGATCAGCTCAAATCCCTGGACACATTGATTCATGATGACACTGATTTCCAAAGTTGATTACACAGATTACAGTCACGAATCAGTGGAATCATCTTCTGAATCTGTGAAATCATTCATTTCAGGACAGATGGTGGTCATGGAGCAATTGGTCAAACCTGGCAATCGCCTGTTCCTCAGGGTCGCTCAACCGGTAGATGAAGTTTTCCAGGTATCGCTGCAGCTCGCTTGCCGGAAGCCCAAGCGCCTTGGCCCGCTCCCCCGCGATGGTCTCCAGCCGTCCCAGGTTCCGCGCCAACTGCTGCTGAACCAGCCGGGAGAGCTGCTGTTTCTCGGACGGGGCGCAATCCTTCCGAATCGCCCAGACGGCGAACACCGTGGGGAGGTGCTGCCACAGCCACCACTCGAAACCCACGTCGGTCTCGAAGGGATACGTGCGGTTCCCGGCGCGGAACCTGAGCGCCTCATCGCCGATCAGTAGGACCGCATCCGCCCCGCCTGCCTGCGCCGCGTCTGCCTGTGCTGTGCCAGGCACGGCAGACAGGCCGGGCGCGGCAGGCAGGTCTGCCGCGCGGCGGTAGGCGATTCCCTCCAACCGATACCGCTGCTCCAGGATGAGCCGAAGCAACAGCACGGTGGTGGAGGTGTCGTCCGTCACCGCGATCGTTGAGCCGGCTTCGAGCTGGCGGAGCGGTTTGCGGGAAAACAGCAACGCGCTCCCGCAGCGGCCCCGTGTGGCGATGCCCAGCGGTCCCAGGCGTTCAAAGCGGTCCTGGAGCCGGAGGAAATCCGCCAGGGACATGGGGCCCGCCGTGACCCGTCCGGCTTCCGCCTCAACACCCAGCCGGTGGGGCGACAGCGCGACCCACTCCCAGGCGTCGCCCAGCAACAGGCCCTCGAAGAACGGGGCGCAGTTGAGATACGGGACGCGCGCCACGGCGGTCTTGGTCACATTAGGTGGCGCGGTGGCCATCCCACCACCTGGCTGGGCCTGCCCTTGGCAGGCCGTCGCATCACCACGCTCAGACTTATGATCCATTTGAAACTCCTGCATATGCGACTCCGCCATTGGCCCCACCACCTCCCGGCCTGCTAGAAGCAGTCCCCACGCTCGCGTGGGGTTCGCGTCCAGCGAACCCGGGAGGTGGTGGGGTGGCGGACAGACAGGTGGTGGGACCATTCTCGAAGACCTCACGGACGTTGTAGAGGGCGTCGCGCTCAACCGGCACGCACCCGGAGGCGCGAATCAACTGAACCAGATGCTCGCGCGTCTGGCGGACGGGGATGGCGGCATCCGCGGCATGCATGATCCGCTCCTCCCCGATCGTGCCGTCAATGTCGTCGGCCCCGAAACTGAGCGCGATGGAGGCGATCTCCTCTCCCATGGTGACCCAGTAGGCCTTGATATGGGGGACGTTGTCCAGGACGAGCCTGGCGATGGCGATGGTCTTGAGGTCCTCGACCGCCGAGGCCTGGCGCTCGACGACCCGCGTCTTCCCGACCTGATAGGCCAGCGGGATGAAACTCATCAGTCCGCCCGTCTCGTCCTGCAGCTCGCGAAGCTTGAGGAGATGGTCCACGCGTTCCTCGTGGGTCTCCATGTGCCCGTAGAGGAGTGTGGCGTTGGTCGGAATGCCGAGCCGATGGGCCGCCTTGTGAATCTCCAGCCAGCGCGGGGCCCCGATCTTAAAGGGAAACAGCGCCTTGCGGACGCGCTCCGAAAACACCTCAGCGCCCCCGCCCGGCAGCGCATCGAGCCCGGCGGCTTTGAGCTGGCGCAGCACGTCCTCGATGGGAAGCCGGAATTTCTTGGAGAAGAATTCGATCTCCACCGCGGTGAAGGCCTTGATCTGCACCTGGGGAACGCGCGCCTTGATGCCGTTCAGCATGTCGAGGTAATACGACCACGGCCAGTCCGGATGCAGCCCTCCCACGATGTGGACCTCGCGGATGCCGGAGTCGCACCGCGAGAAGACCTCCTCAAGCGTCATCTCGTAGGCGTTGCTCCGTCCCCGCTTGGTCGCGAAATCGCAGAACTTGCAGGAGAGCACGCAGACGTTGGTGGGATTGATCTGGCGGTTGAGGACGAAATGGGCGCGGTTGCCCCAGCGGGCCTGCTTCACGCGATGGGCCAGCCGCCCCAGCCGCAGCAACTCGCCCGTCGCGAAGAGCGCCACGGCGTCGTCACGGGTCAGCCGCTCCTGGCGGGTGACTTTGTCGGTTACGCAGTCCAGTACTGATGCCATCGCTCGCTCACACGTGTGACCATCGCCGGGTCCATCTCGACGGGGTCCGGATACCCCGGTTTGAACGTCGCATCAAGACCCAAGCGTCCCCGGTTCACCGGCCAGGCGCCTCGGAGAACGGAGTCGGTGAACACGACGTCGCGCGCCGGATCGAACCGGGTAAAGATGCCCCAGAGCACGCTCTCGAGGCTGTCCACCTGGACATCCGGGCTGACCACGGCGATCACCTTCATCGCGCTTAGGCTGGGCGCTTTCACGAGCGCTTCCGCCACCGAGCGCCCTTCCCCCTCCACTTGGACGACCACCAGGCACTCTTCGAGACAGCGGCACGCTCGGATGCGCGGATGAAGGGCTTTGCATTCCGCCTCTGAGAATGGACGCGCAGGGGTCCCTGCCACCTGGCCGTTGCGAGTTGCGTCGAGCACCATCTTGCTGCCCAGGTTCAGGGTGAAACTGGTAAAATCCAGCGTATCAAAAGGCACGCCGGGAAGCAAGAGGAAGTCCTGGGACGGATCGAAGTGATCCCGGATGGCCCGCAGGACTGCCCCGAAGTCCCGCGCATCCACCTCGGCATCCACCAGCACGAGGCACTTCGTTAGCGACATTTGTCCCGTCCCCAACAACCCCAGGGCCGTCTTCATGCCTTCCTTCCCAAACCGTTCGATGACCGAGGCGACCGCCAAGCTATGGAAGCCGGCTTCGTAGTAGGCCCACAGATCCCGCAGCTCCGGATGCATCAGGCGAATCATCGGCAGCAGCATCTCCTGGACGGCGTTGCCGATGTAGCGGTCTTCCTGGGGCGGTTTGCCGACGACCGCCGAGAGGTAGATCGGATGCCGGCGGCGCGTCATCGTCTGGATCCACAACACGGGAAACGGCGCGGGATGCGAGTAGTGGCCGAAATGGTCTCCGAAGGGCCCTTCGGGCATGCGCTCATCGGGCGGCACGATGCCCTCCAACACGATGTCTGCATCTGCCGGCACGACGGTGCCCGGAGTTTTGCCATAGGCCAACGCGATAGGCGATCCCTTGAGAAACCCGGCAAACGCCAACTCATCGATGCCTTCCGGTAACGGCGACACCGCCGCCAAATACAGCATCGGATCCCCGCCAATAATCACCGAAAGCGCGAGCGCCTTGCCCTGCTGTTCCGCCTTCCAATAATGAAATCCTCCGCCTTTTTGAATTTGCCAATGCATGAGCACCTGATCCGGTGCCACGACTTGCATCCGGTAAATGCCCAGGTTCCGCGCATCGGTCTCGGGGTCATGCGTGAGCACCATCCCGCACGTCACAAACCGCCCCGCATCCTTCGGCCAACATTTCATGATGGGCAGCGGCCGCAAATCCGGTGACGTTTCCACTTCTTGGCAGGCCGCGCGTTTGACCTTCTTCGGGGAAGCGGTCAGGATGCGCCCGATCGTGCGCCACTCTTCCAGGATTCGTTTCGGACGCGGCGGACTGACCGCCTCGATCAGACGTTTCAGCTCCGCACCAACGGCTTGGGGATGGCGGCCGAGCAACAACTCGAGTCGCCGGGCGCTGCCGAGAATATTGATGGCGAGGGGGAACGCGGAGCCTTTGACGCGCTCAAACAACAGGGCCGGCCCCTGTTCCTTGACGACGCGCGTGGCGATCTCGGTGATCTCCAGCTCCGGATCGACCTCGACGCGCACCCGTGCCAGCTGATTCTCGCGCTCAAGGAGAGAGAGAAATGTCTGCAGGTCAGGCATCGTCAAGGTTCAAGGTACAAGGCTCAAGGCGCAAGGAAAACCAGTGCAACGAATCTATCTTGAACCTTGAACCTTGCACCTCGAAGCCCATTCACTCAAGCGCTTCAGGTTTCCAGGCAAGCGTCGTCTCAAACCCCAGGAGGCTGAGGACCTTCTCGGTGAACTGCTCGACCATCTGGTCAAGGCTTTGCGGATGCTGATAGAAGGGCGGCGAGATCGGCATGATGATCGCCCCGGCCTGCGACAGCTTGGCGGCCTGCTCCAGGCTGATCGTCGACAGCGGCGTTTCGCGCAGTCCGATGATGATCTTGCGCCGCTCTTTCAGCGCTACCTGCGCCGTGCGGGTCAGGAGGGTATCGCCCAGGCCGCAGGCGATCTTCGCCATTGTCGAAATCGAGCATGGGAGGATCACGAGGGCGTCGAACGGATTCGAGCCCGACGCGAACGGCGCCGAGAGGTCATCGTCGGAGAAACTGCGCTTGACGTGCTCAGCTAGATGGTGCTCGGTCAACCCCGTCTCGTCTTTCAGCACATACCGGCCCCACTTCGTGAGGATCAGATATTTTTCCGCCTGGCAGCGGCGTAAGAACTCCACGCCGAATCTCGCGCCCGAGGCGCCAGTCATTCCGACAATGATGCGCATGTTACCTCCTAATAGAAACCGGCGAACACGAACCCAAGCACCAGGAAGCCGATGACGCCGTTGAGGTGGAAGAACGCGAACTCCGGTCTCCGTTCAGCGACCGCATGTTGCCAGATGAAGAGCGCGCCGACCGCTCCAAGCCACAGCAGCGCCAGCGGGGAGTGCAGCTGGCTGCGCCACAGCGCCACGAGCGACAAAAAGGCGCCCACATGGAGCAGCGCGGCGATGAGAAGGGCCCGTCGCTTGCCAAACCTTGCGGGAAGCGAATGCAGCCCAAACTCGCGGTCGAAGGCTTCATCCATCGTCGCGTAGATGATGTCGAACCCCACCACCCATAAGACGGAGAAGAACCAGAGCCATCCCACTTCAGGGAGGTGAGCCAACGATTTCGACACCGAAAGCCACCCCCCGAGCGGCACCATGGACCACGCCAGCCCCAAGCCAAGATGCGAGAACGCGGTGAAGCGCTTGAGGTACGGATAGACGATAAACACGACGACTGGAATCGGCGACAACCAGAGGCCCATCGGCGCCAGCGCCGCCGCCGCCGACAGATACACGGTGCCCGCCGCCGCGACGACCAGCCACGCCTCCCAGCGCTGCATCGCGCCGCGGGGCAGCTCCCGCGCGTTCGTCCGGGGATTGCGGGCGTCGATATCGGCATCGATGAGCCGGTTCAGCCCCATCGCCACGACGCGCCCGCCAACGGCCACCAGCAGAATCAGGACCGCCGACTCAACCGAGATCGCGCCGCGCCCGGCTATCAGCGCACCGGCATAGATGAGAGGCAGCGAGAAAACCGTGTGCTCCAGCTTCACGAAGCTGGCATAGATTCTGAGACGATGGGTTGTCAGCGCCAGGGCCATGCGTGCAGAGAATGAATCGCGCGTTACAAGAATACGGGGATCAATGGAGCGGCCCTCGCCGCCAACGGAATCGCGACACCGATGAGCTTGAAGGTCCCGCGCAGGGCGAGCGCAACCGTCTGGACGGCACCGTGCAGGAGACCCCCAACGGTCCCAATAATCGGAGGACCGCTGAGCGTGCCGGCCAGCGTATCAAGCGGCAGCGCAAAGGCGCCGCTAATAATATCTGCAAGTCCGCCGAAGAGTCCCCCAGTATCGGCGTGGGCAGCCGGTGCAGGACCAGCCATCACGACGGCGGCCATGAAGCCCCCAATCACCAGCAGCCGCGTGCGGCCCTTCGACGCGGGCCCCGGCCTTGGCCGGGGACCCTTGCTCAGGATGTCGCCCCGTA
>OBEQ010553678.1_pt1 | contig 23102 bp, 20 predicted proteins | sample 1670901 | NCBI WGS metagenome assembly OBEQ01 (sample SAMEA104232315, study PRJEB22302) | groundwater metagenome | biome: forest; feature: aquifer; material: groundwater | place: USA | collected 2011-08-07 | depth 5.4 m
GAGGGCCTTGAAGACGGCGGGCAATTTCAACACGTTGTTGAAGAAACCCAAAAAAACACAAAAAAAGAGGTGGGCGTGATAGTTCTCGGTCGCGGCGAAAGCGAAGAGAAGGTGCAAAAATGGCTGTCGGTCGCAGCAAAGATTCCCGCGGTGATCGGGCTTGCTGTCGGGCGCACGGTTTTTAAACAACCGCTACTGGATTACGCGGAGAAAAAAATAAGTCGCGAAGATGCGGCTCGTGAGATCGCGAAAAATTACAAAAAATTCGTTGATATTTTTGAGAAAACAGAAAAGCCCCGATAGATTGTATCCTGACCACAAAACAAAACCGCAGATTAATGCGGTTTATGGTTTTATGTAAGAACCAAGCCAGGTCGTTGTGATGCCGAAGAAGATGAAAATGTCGCCGATACTAAAAATTCCAAACCAAGAGTCGAACTTATCGGCAAGAAATAAAAATCGGTCGCCATCTTTCGCCAGTCTGTGAATTGGTCTTGGTTTGGAAAAGTCGTCGCGGTGTTTTTCTGTAATAACCGGCATTCGGCCACCGTTAGCAAATACCACTATTGTGTTTGCAATAATGCCAATCGATGCGAGAGTATAGCCGAAGGTTGCTAACCGCTCTCCGAGAAGATAAGAGTAATATGTCGAGATGATCATAAAAAATAGTACTACAGGCAAAGATAACAAACGAAGGTACCTGACTGTCCAAAACCAAATGCCAAGCGGACGCATACCGGCCCCACGGTTTTAATTTGCTTTTAAAATTGTAGCAACGAAGCTACTGCTTGTCAAAAAATAGTTATTTTGCGATTATTGAATTAATGTATCCCGTTAGAAGCGGCGATCACTGGTCAAAAATATCTAAACTCCCCTATGGTTGAATATTATTTTACTAAAATTAATCAACGCAGACCGCAATTGGTCGCGATCTGCTTCTAACGGGATGTATCTCGAATACTCGAAAAAACTTTGGCAAAAATGGTGGAAGGTTGATTCAAAGAACAAGCCGGACGTTTTGATACTCTGGGGGATCTTTAAAAGCATCGCCGAAGAAGGTTTTTGGTCCGTGCCCGACTTTTTGAAATATCAATTTGAGCCGCATTTGGAAAATTTAAGACAGCACACTTTGCCCCATACGTTCATTGGCGAAAAAAACGGCATTAAAATCGCCGTCACTCACGCTTATGGCGGGGCTTTCAGCTTGGACCAAGTGATACAACATTCAAAGCTTGGCGCGAAGGTTGTTGTTTTGATCGGCCACTTCGGCGGCCTCAAAGACGGCGTTGCAGTTGGAGAGATTTTTGTTCCATCGGCGGCATACCGTTCCGACGGCGCAAGTTATCATCTATTGGGCAAAGAAGACAGGTTTGTTTATCCAACCGAAGAAATAGAAAGTTGGCTTAAACACTATCTAAAAGAAAAAAAGATCAAATATACGACAGGAATTATCAAGACGGTTTCAACAATGGTTGGCCAAACCGACGACATGATTGCCGAGTGGAAGAGAAGCGGGTTTGCCGGAGTGGATTTGGAATCGGGCGTTGTTTTCTCCGCGGCGAAAAAGACCGGGATGAAAGCGATAACGATACTTCACCATTCGGACCATGTCGGCGGCGGCAAGCTTTTGCCGAACGCCACTAAAAAGCAAATAGAAGCAAAAAAGAAAGCCAGACAGCTTTTGGCTGAATTAGCCGTGAGGGTTGCAGAAAAATTCGGCAAAGTTAAATAAAGCGTTTGATTATTTTGGGGTCGGAGTTTATCATATATAAAGGACTTTTTGGAGGCGGTTATGGATCAGGAGCGGCAGGAATTACACGACAGATTAAGGGGTTTGGTTTCGAACGGAATATTGAAATTCGATCAGATTCTAGGCAATACGTTTGTTGCCGAAATGGACAGGATGTTTGTTCTGATCGAGTGGCTGCAAGACGATAAACCGACCCTGCTGATCGGTAAGCCGGCAGAAAGAAAACTGTACGAGGAGAAGGGGTATCATCTCAAAAAACTTTTTGAGTTCGTTAGAGAGAACCATCAAAAAAACAAAGAAAAACCAATCCCGCCGCCAGTTGAGACGATAGGAGATATCAACCTTACTGCCGCAGAAGCGATTCGTCTTTTGCCCTAGATTCTATAGAGCCGCGCACATCGCGCGGCTTTTATTTTACGGATTTGCATTTTTTATATAGTTTGTTAAGATTTATCCCATGGATTTAGCAGTAGAAACAAGGCAAAAATTTGGCAAACAGGCAGCTTCTTTGAGGAGGGCGGGCTTTGTGCCGGCGGAACTTTACGGAAAAGGAATAGAAAACGCCCACCTTTCCATTCCCGTTAAGGACTTCAAAAAAGTTTTTAAAGAAGCTGGAATGAATACGATAATTAACTTGTCTTTTGGCAAGGAAAAACGTCCGGCCATTATTCACGATGTAGGTGCGGACTCTCTTACGGGAGAAATTATCCATGTGGATTTTTATCAGGTTCGCATGGACGAGAAGATAAAAACAAAGATTCCCGTGGAATTTTTAGGTATTGCTCCTGCGGTTAAGGACAAGGGAGGAATTTTGAATAAAAGCGTTTACGAGATAGAAGTTGAAGCCTTACCGGGGGATTTGCCACACAGATTTGACATTGACCTTTCCGTGCTCGACGAACTAAACAAGAGCATCTACGTCAGAGACATTAAGATTCCTAAAGGTGTAAAAATGTTGATAGACGCCGACACTCCGGTTGCCACCGTTACCGAGCCGCGCGCCGAAGAGGTTGTTGAAGTTGCTCCGGTAGACGTTAGTACTGTCAAAGTTGAAACAGAAGAGAAAAAAGCCGAACGAGAAGCGGGAAAAACAGAAGAGTCTAAAGGAGAGAAGTAAGACACGAACTAGAATTCAGAAACTGGTTTTTGGGGTAACCGCAAGGGGCGGGGAACGTTATGCCCAGTAGTACCACTACGATGTTATGGGGTTTTTATCGCCGATCATAATGTGTAAATTATGGCTAATTTTGTCGGATATATTAATGCATGAAAAAGAAAATAATGGCAAAAGTCGTAGCAATACTACTGGGTTATAATTAAAGATAATGAGTACGAATGGGCCCAGAAAGAGCATTTTTTTGAAACCGAAAATAGTTGGCGATATTTACCATCGCAACAATAACGGCGCTGCTAAAAAACAACATTGGCTTCCGGCTTTGTGGCATAAGATACGCAAGAATAAGAAACCAAAAATAATTGTTGGGGTTCAGGTTCAAGTTGCAAGAAGAGCAAGAGAGAACGGTTTGCGGCAAGATAATTTCTCTGTATTGCCAAGAAGGATCAATTTAAGCTATGCTCCAGCGAAAAAGCTGCCCCTTAAAAAAACACTCAAGTTTTTAGTTTTTGCATCGGCATTCACGCTTTTAATTTTTGGTTCGGTTACCGCCCCGACTATTTTAAATAGGGCGTCCGGACAATCCAGTGACGAAGAAAGAAAAGCGTTGGAATCACAACTCCAACAACTTGAAGGCCAGATCAGCGATTACGAAAATCAGATAGTCGGTTATCAAAAACAAGGAACAACACTGAAGGGAGAAATAACCCGTCTGAACGATAAGATCGCCAAACTTAATTTACAAATACAGGCGGTTAACTTAACCATCAGAGAACTTGATAAGAAAATAGGCGACACAAAAAAGAAAATTTCTATTACGGAGGACACGATAACCTCCCACAGAAACGCTCTTGGACGTCTTTTGCAGAGCCTATACGAGAGTGAAAATGTTTCGATAGTCGAGATTTTTCTCAAAAATCCCAAATTGTCCGATTTCTTCGGAAACGTTCAGAACGTGGTTTTGCTTCAGAATAATTTACGCATCGCCATAGAAGAAATAACTGATCTGCGCAATCAGCTTAAGGATCAGCAAGAGCAATTTAATTTGGCGAAATCAGACGCGGAAAGCGCGAAAGTTTACCAGGAATCCCAGAAAACCGAAATAAATACTGCGAAGCAGGAAAAAAATAAGGTTCTCGAAGTTACGCAGGGACAAGAAAATAAATATCAAACACTTTTAAAACAAACTAAAGAAACCGCTTCCGAGATCAGAAAAAGGATATTCAAACTTTTAGGCGGAGGGGAGCTTAGCTTCGAAGAAGCGTATGGATACGCAAAGCTTGCCGGCGGGGCAACTGGTATTCGTCCGGCATTTATACTCGCGGTGCTTGACCGCGAATCCGCCCTTGGCCAAAATGTTGGTCGTTGCAGTTATAAAACGGCCATGAGTTCATCCAATCAAAAACTTTTCCTTGAGATTACTTCCGGGCTTGGCATAAATCCGGACGTTGTAACAGTTTCTTGCCCCAATAAAGACGGAGTTTATGGCGGCGCCATGGGACCGGCGCAGTTTGTCCCCTCGACATGGGTTTTATATAAAGATTTTGTTTCCAAGGTGACAGGAAATTCCCCTGCATCTCCCTGGAATAATGCCGATGCATTTGCCGCCACCGCGCTTTATTTGAAAGAAGCATATAATTCCAGCGCCTGCGTCGAGTATGGCAAAGAAATCTCCGGACAAGAAGTAACTCTTCGGGAAAGATGTGCGGCAGCGAAGTACTATGCTGGTTCCCGCTGGTATTATTATCGCTGGACCTACGGCGAGGCGGTTGTATCAAGGGCGCAAAGATTCCAAGACGACATAGAAACCATTACAAGTTAATGTAAAATGTAAATATCAAAATGGAAAATGACAATGCTATAATGACAAAATTAAACAAACCACTTTAACATTTTTAATTGTCATTTTAAACTTTGATTTTTCAACTTTTAATTTTTTTACATGGAATATAAAAAAATAACATTACCGAATGGCTTGCGCATGCTTTTGATAAATCGTCCGCACACTCTTGCCGCTACGGTTTTGATTTTGGTTGAGGCCGGAACGGAATATGAAACAAAAAATAACAACGGCCTGTCGCATTTTATTGAACACATGACATTCAAGGGCACGACGAATCGTCCTCGGGTCGGACAAATTGCCGAAGAACTTGCGGCGCTTGGCGCCCAATCCAACGCTTTTACTTCCCATGAATACACCGGTTATTGGGCCAAGACCGAATCTCATAAGTTGCCAAAAATATTGGATATCGTGACCGATCTTTATTTGAATCCGCTTTTTAACGCAGAAGAAATTGAAAAAGAACGCGGAGTTATTATCGAAGAGCTGAACATGTACGAAGATACTCCAACGCGCAAAGTTCAAGACCTTTTTACGTCCTTGCTTTATGGCGACCAGCCGGCTGGTTGGGACGTCGGAGGAAAAAAAGAGATCGTCAGAAAACTTTCAAGAAATAATTTTGTTGATTACAGAAACAAGCATTATGCTCCGTCAAAAACAATCGTTGTTGTTTCCGGAAATTTTGATCAAAACCTTGTAACAAAAGAAATAAAAAGGAAGTTCGGGTTATTGAAAAAGAAAGCGCGTGCCGCGAGAACGAAAACAACCGAACGCCAATCTCGGCCAGCATTGTCAATTAAATTTAAAGAATCCGACCAGGGCCATCTCGTTTTGGGAGTTCGCGCCTTCGACCTTTTCGACAAACGCAGACACACGCTAGACGTGTTAGCAGACGCGCTTGGAGGGGGGATGAGCTCCCGTCTTTTCAAAAAAGTGAGGGAAGAAATGGGCGCCGCTTACTACATACACGCGAGCCCCGACCTTTACCTTGACCACGGCTACCTTGCCGTCTCGGCGGGAGTTGACCACGCGAAGATCGACAGGGTCATTGCCGCGATACTTGAAGAATTTAGGCGAATTTCCAGGGAACTTGTGCCACCACAAGAATTGCAGAGATCCAAAGACCACCTAATCGGCAACATGATTTTAGACCTTGAAACCTCCGACCAGCTTGCATCGTTCTATGGAGCACAGGAGGTCTTATTGAAAAAAATCTTGACACCGGACGATTTAATTGGTAAAATTCAGGGTGTTAAATCGGGGGATCTCAGATCTGTGGCCAGAGGTTTGTTTGACAATAAAAATCTCAATTTGGCCGTGATCGGTCCCTATAAAGACAAAAAAATCTTTCAAAAAACCCTTAAGCTTTAACTGCTCAATACTAAAATGGAGTCAAAAAAAATAGAAATATCGTGGGCCAGTCTCTGGAGAATTTTATTCTTTGCTCTTTTTGTAACCATCTTGTTTCTCGGCCGCCAGGTAATCTTGGGATTGTTTTTGGCGATAGTTATTTCCTCCGGCCTAGAAGTTATTGTTAATTTTTTGGAAAAAAGAGGAATGCCGAGAACTCTGGGAGTTATATTGATATTTTTGATAGCGTTGATGATTTTGATACTGTTTGCTTATCTTATCGTGCCGCGCATCATTGTTGAATTGAATGCCATTTTTTCCGGACTGGGCAATTCGGCTCTTGCCGACCTCGCCCCGTTTTTAGATTTTAAGTCGTCAAAATCCTTTGAAGGTTTACTTAGCGGTCTTTCTTCCAAGTTCTTTTCCGGAGGAATTTCTCCGCTTGGTCTTTTCTCGCAAGCGCTCGGCGGAGTCAGTTTGGCCGTGGCCGTTATGGTGTCGTCGTTCTATCTAAGTCTGAGCAAGGACGGAGTCGAGAGATTTTTAAAAGTTGTTCTGCCGGCAGATTATGAAAAATCCGGACTGAAAATTTATGAAAAATCGAGAAGGAGAATCGGTTTTTGGTTCCAAACCCAGATACTTTTAAGTATTGTTATGGGTCTTTTGGTTTGGGGACTACTTCTTTTTCTCGGTGTAAAACATGCGTTTTTGCTGGGTGTTTTGACCGCCATTTTTGAAATAGTTCCATTTGTCGGGCCGATAATTTCTGGCGCAGCGGCCGTTCTTATAGCTATTTCAACTTCTTTTTCTCTAGCTTTTTACACCTTGATCATATTTTTGGCATTGCACCAATTTGAATCCCACGTTCTCGTGCCCTTGTTAACGAGAAAAGTTGTCGGCTTACATCCGGTCATTGTTATAATTTCTCTTCTTATCGGTGCCCAGACCATTGGTCTGTTGGGCGTACTCATTGCCGTTCCCTTGGCGGCGATTTTTGAAGAAGTAATCGATGAGTTGTCCACAAAAAAACGGCCGGCCGTAGAAGCGGTATAGTTCATGTCACAAAAAAGGTTTTATATTACAACGGCAATTGATTATGCCAACGCCCCGCCCCATATTGGTCATGCCTTAGAAAAAATTCAGGCAGATGTTTTGGCGCGCTACCACCGTTTTCGTGGAGACGAGGTTTTTTATTTGACGGGGACAGATGAGCATGGGGTAAAAATTGTTCGTGCCGCGGTCAGTGCTGGAAAGGAGCCGCAAAAATTTGTTGATGAGATTGCCGGCCGCTTTTTGGAACTGAAAAAGACGTTGAATTTATCTTGGGACGGTTTTGTCAGAACCACCGACCAAAAAAACCATTGGCCGGGCGTGCGGTTGATGTGGGAAAAATTGGCGGCAGCAGGCGATATTTACAAAAAAAAATATAAAGGTTTGTATTGTGTCGGCCACGAAGCGTTTGTGACACAAAAGGATCTGATTGACGGCAAGTGTTCCGATCACGGAGCCGAACCGGAAATCGTTGAAGAAGAAAATTATTTTTTCCGCCTGTCCAAATATTCAAAAGAAATAGGAAACAAGATCAGGGGCGGAGAGTTAAAAATAATACCAGAAGGACGGCAGAATGAGATTTTATCACTAATAGACGGGGGACTTGAAGACGTGAGTTTTTCGCGTCCGCGCAAGGATCTTTCTTGGGGGATTCCTGTTCCGGGCGACGATTCGCAGACGATTTATGTTTGGTGCGACGCTTTAACAAATTATTTGTCGGCTATCGGATTCGGGTGTAATGATGATTGGCAAAAATTATGGCCGGCAGAAGTTCATTTAATAGGGAAAGACATTCTACGATTTCATGCTGCTATTTGGCCCGGAATGCTTTTGTCTGCCGGATTGCCTTTGCCGAAGAACATTTTCGTTCACGGATTTATTACCGTTGAGGGCCAGAAGATGTCAAAAACTATTGGCAACGTAATCGATCCACTCAAACTTGTTGAAAAACATGGAACTGATGCCGTGCGCTATTACCTTCTGCGCGAAATACCGACCGGCGAGGACGGCGACTGGAGCGAACGGAAATTCCGCGAGCGTTATAACGGCGATCTCGCAAATGGATTGGGCAATTTTGCGGCGCGCGTGCTTACGCTTGGCGTGGCGCTGAAAGATTCTAGTATTTGTCGAGAGCTTGGAAGGTCGGTGGAAAAACATATTGAACAAGCAAGAAAAATTGCAGAAACGAAAACTGAAGAATTTAAGTTACATGAAGCGCTTGCCGGCATTTGGGAACTGATCCAATTCGGCGACAAATTCATTAACGAAAAGCGGCCATGGGACATAGAACGCGAAGAAGATAAAGCATGCGTTGTGGGAGACCTCGTGGTTTTACTGGACAATATCGCCGCGCTTCTCGTCCCATTTTTGCCGGAAACGGCAGAGAAAATCACGAAAAGCATTATTTGGGATGGCAACAAATTAAAAATAAAAAAAGGCGAAGTTTTGTTTCCTCGCCTTGTTTGATTTACCAAACAGAAAAGAACAGCCTACATTTTTCGTTAACGCAGAAAAGAATTTTATCTCGCTCCGTTTGCATCGCTTCTTCAAGTTCTCCATTTTTACATTTTGGACAGATGAGAATGTTCTCACAGTTCATACACTTTCTTGACGACAGCCTTGTTTTCGGCGCCGGTTTTTCTGAGTAGATAATATTGCGGAAATTGCAGTTAGGGCAATCGACAAAAGGGACATATACCCCTAGTTGAGGAAACAAGTCATAGCGAATATGTATCTCCTCAGTCGGAGCAGTTCTGTTGTTTGTACTATCAAACATTATTAATTCCTTTCTCAAGTAGCGGCAAAATCATTTCATTGCAGAAGTTAATAACGTCACGTCTTAAAAATTCCCTAGTTTGTTCTTCGGTTAAGCTACCCGGTTCGTGGTTATTTGTTATTTCTTTGTCTGCTCGGCCGCCGATATCGGGAATATAGATTTCATTTTTGGCGCGTCCTTGTTCTTGAAATTTTTCGAAAGTTATTCCGCCTTCGTTTTCCCGAAGGCGCATGCGCAATCTTTTGAAACGAACTGTTTCGCTCGCGTTTACATAGAGGATTAGTGCTCGCGTGTCGGGATGTCTTGCGTTCGGCAGATTTCTGAGATATCTCTCATCTGCAAGCCAACGAACTCCGTCGCCCCAAACGATTGTTTCGAAACTTTTTACCAGTCGTTCGCCGGTGGCATGGGCCAGCGCGTTTTCCCCAAAGGATTCTTCTTTGACCATAATTTGGGCCATGACCTGAAGGCTTTCTCTACCGATCTCGATTTTCTTTGCGTCATATCCATAGGCATCGCCGAGAGTTTTTATCAGTTTTCTAAGATTCAAATTCGTTTCATCGATAGACCATTTTTCAAGTATTTGACGCAGGGTTTCTGCGCAACCCGGATCTTCTAAGCAGTATCCATTTTCTCTTGCCTCGTTTAGAAGATTAAGCGTTTCCTCTAAAACGTCCCTGTAGCGGTGGCGTTTTGAAGTAAAACTGTTTTGTTTTGCCCAATCCATTCCGATATTGCCGACAGTTTCTTTCCCTGCTAATGGCGGGCCAACCAGTCCAACCACTACTTTTTTGACCATTTTACCCTCGATATTGGTTCAATCAACTGTTCTCATGATAGAATAAATTTATTTATTATGCAATTTTTCGACGCTCATACCCATGTTCATTTCCCTGCCTACGACGCCGATCGCGAAGATGTTTTTCGGCGCGCGAAAGAGGCGAACGTGAAAATGATCACGGTCGGCACCCAGTTTTCCACATCTCGAGGAGCTGTTGAATATGCCAAAAAACATCCTGGCGACGTTTGGGCGACGGTTGGATTTCACCCGACTCATTTTTCTAAAAATTGGTATCACGATAAAAACGAACAAAAGGGCTCCGAGCGCGAAGAATTTAATACCACCGAACTGAAAAAACTAACGATATTGCCGGAAGTTGTGGCAATAGGCGAGTGCGGACTTGATTTTTTCAGAGACAAATCGGAAGAAACCAAAAATAGCCAGAAGGAAGCTTTTTTAAAACATATCGAAATCGCTCACGAGGTTAAAAAGCCATTGATGATCCATTGCCGCGCCGCTTTCAATGATTTGATTGAAACTCTCTCTTCTCAATTCTCTCTCCTCTCTTCTCGTCCTGGCATCATTCATTTTTTTTCCGGTACGAAAGACGAAGCAAAAAAGTTATTGGATATGGGATTCGCATTTACGTTCGGCGGTGTTGTTACTTTTACCCACGATTATGACGATGTGATAAAAATGTTGCCACCTGAGGCAATCTTAAGCGAAACCGACGCTCCATATGTTGCGCCAGTGCCCTATCGGGGAAAACGCAACGAACCGGCACATGTGGTTGAAGTTGTTAAGAAACTTGCTGAAATTAAAGGAGTGAACACGGAGGAAATGGCAGCAAAAATCTTCGAGAACGCAAAAAGAGTCTTCGCCTTAAAGGTTTAAATTTTTATTGTGATGCGGGGGCCAGAGAGTTAATATTTAATAGACATAATGGCTAAATACGACCCCAAAAAAATAGAGAAAAAGTGGCAGAAAAAATGGCTTGACGAGAAGGTTTTTAAGACAGGTGACCAGCCGAAAAACAAGTATTACCAGCTTGAGACGTTTCCATATCCTTCGGCGGCAGGGCTTCACGTCGGTCATCCCAAGGGCTATATAGCGGAAGATATTCATGCTCGATATATGCGCATGAATGGGTGTGATGTTTTATACACAATGGGCTGGGACGCCTTTGGTTTGCCCACGGAAAACTACGCGATAAAAGTTGGCAAAAGTCCGCAGGAGGTTGCCGAAGAGAATATCAAAAATTTCAGGCGTCAATTACAGATGTTCGGTTTCTCTTATGACTGGGATAGAGAAATAAATACTTCGAGTCCGGAATATTATAAATGGACGCAGTGGCTTTTTATAAAACTATATGAGCAAGGACTGGCTTATCGCAAAAAAGCAAAAGTTAATTGGTGCCCAAAAGACCAGACCGTTCTCGCGAATGAACAAGTTGCCGGTGGGAAATGCGACAGATGCGGTTCGGAAGTTGAGCAAAAAGAGATGGAGCAGTGGTTTCTGAAAATTACGGATTACGCGGAGAAATTGCTCGCAGATTTGAATGGTCTTGATTGGCCAGAATCTTCCATCAAGCGCCAGAAAGATTGGATAGGGAAGTCGGAAGGAGCAGAGATAGATTTTGAAATTCTTACAAAAGAAAAACCGAATTTCGTATTGATTCACGGCTTCACCGGCAGACCGGATAAGAATTTCTTTCCGTGGCTCAAGAAAGAGTTGGAGGGTCGTGGATATAAAGTGCAGATTCCGGAACTGCCCAAAACAAAAGACCCTCGCGTTTACGATCAAGTTGAGTATGTTATTAAAAATGTTTCCTTTGACGAAAACACAGTTGTTCTGGGGCATAGTTTGGGTTCGGTGGTAGCCCTAAAAGTTATCGAGAGATTAGGGCGACCCGTCAGAAAAACAGTTTTGGTCGGAGGATTTACGGAGAATAGATTTGTCGGTAATGATAATTTCGAGCCGTATACTTTTGACTGGAAATTCGACGTTAAAAAAATCAACAAAAATGTCGGTTCGCTTCTCTCGCTTAGGGATTTGACGGATGATGCCGTGCCGCAATATCAGCCGCAAAAACTTGCTGAAATATTCGATGGCCAACTAATTGATTTCAGAGCAGAAAAGCCTCATGCCACAAATTCAGAAGAACCGAAAATTTTGCGCAATATTTTGGATCAAATAACGGTTTTCACTACTCGTCCAGATACGTTATTCGGCGCAACTTACATGGTTTTGGCGCCAGAACACGAGCTTGTGTCAAGGGTTAGGGCACGGGTGTCAAATTGGGCCGAAATTTATCAGTATATTGAGCAAACCAAGCGTAAAACAGAACTTCAAAGACAGGAAGACGTCAAAGATAAAACCGGCATTGAGCTTAAGGGAGTAAGGGCGGTAAATCCGGCAACAAAAGAAGAAATTTCGGTTTGGATCGCCGATTATGTTTTGATGGGATACGGCACCGGAGCGATAATGGCCGTGCCGGCGCATGACGAACGCGATTTTGAATTTGCGAAGAAATTCAGCTTGCCGATAAAACAGGTTATCGCGCCTCATTGTTATGACAATTCGAATCCGCCGCGCGAAGATAAAAAAACTGTTCGGCGCGTCGTCGTTCAGGGCGTGGTTAAACATTGGAAAGAAGATAAGGTTCTTCAGGTTCGGTGGAAGGAGTTCCCATGGAAGACATTTGTAATTGGCGGTGCCGAGTCGGGTGAAAGCCTAGAAGAAGCAGTGAAGCGAGAAGTAATTGAAGAAACTGGCTATAAAAATTTTAAGTCAATCAAAAAAATTGGCGGAGAAATGCGTTCCGAATGGTTTGCGGCGCACAAAGGCGTGAATCGCTATGCCGAAATGCATGTATTTTTGTTGGAGCTCAAAGACGGAGAACAAGTCGATCTTTCGGAAGAAGAAAAGAAAAAACACGATATTGTTTGGGTACCGTTTTCTTCAATCCCAACTTCATATGGACCGGTTGGTGAACTTCAATACATTTGGGAGAGTTTAAAAAAAGAAGCTGGTGTATATGCGGGAAAAGGCGTCGCGATAAACTCCGGAAAATTTAGTGACCTAGATTCCGAAAAAGCCAAATGGGAAATAACGGAATCTGTCGGTGGCCATAAAAAAATTCAATACCGTCTGCGAGATTGGTCCGTTTCGCGCCAGCGTTATTGGGGCGTGCCGATACCGATGATCTATTGTGATAAATGTGATGTTGTGCCCGTTCCCGAAAAAGATTTGCCGATTGAGTTGCCGCCGTTAAAGAATTATCGCCCGAAAGGCGTGCCGCCACTTGCGAGCTCAAAAGAATTCATAAATATTAAATGTCCAAAATGCGGCGGCGAGGCGAAGCGCGCCGCTGAGACACTCGACACGTTTGTTGATTCTTCATGGTATTTCTTGCGTTATGTTGATCCTAAAAATAACAAGGAAATTTTTGATAAGAAAAAAGCGGAAAATTGGCTACCGGTTGATCTGTACGTGATCGGCGCGGAGCATACGAATCTTCACCTTCTTTACGCACGATTCATTACAAAGTTTTTACACGACCTAGGCTATTTGAAATTTTCCGAACCATTTTTGAAGTTGCGCCACCAGGGATTGATTTTGGGAGAAGGCGGCCAGAAAATGTCCAAATCCAAAGGCAACGTTGTTAATCCCGATGAATTGGTTGGAGAATTTGGCGCGGATACGGTGAGATTGTACGAAATGTTCATGGGACCGTTTGAACAGGGACAGCCGTGGGATTCGAACGGGGTGCTTGGCGTTAATCGTTTTCTTTATCGTTTTTGGAATTATTTTGATTCTATTCTGGGAAATAAAAATCCTAATAACGGCGAGTCATCAAGAGAAATAAAACATATAATTCATAAAGCCACAAAGAAAGTTGGGGAAGACATCGAAAGCTTTGGCTTTAATACGGCAATTTCCGCCTTGATGATAGCATTAAACGATCTTGGGTTGCGCAATGAAAAGCCGGCAAAAGCCGAAGCTGAAATGTTTTTGAAAATAGCACACCCGTTCGCTCCGCACTTAGTTCAGGAGTTGTGGGAGAATTTTGGCAATAAAACAATTCTTGATTTCGAAAAGTGGCCGGAATATGACGAAGCTTTAACAAAAGAAGAAAAGATCACGCTTGTCGTGCAAATTAACGGCAAAGTCCGCGATAGTTTTGAAGTTTCTTCCGATATAAGCGATGATGAAGCGAAGAGGCTGGCTGTCGGTCGGGAAAAGATCGTTGGATTGATCAGCAGCAAAAAACCGAAAAAGATAATTTATGTAGTTAAAAAGTTGGTCAATATAGTTATCTAGAAACAATTTTTAAAAATCATGGGCGGAAAAATTTTTGCAATCCTGCTTTTAATAATCGGTCTTTCTGCCGTTGTTTTTGTCGCGCGATCCGGAATTGTAGGATCTGTTCTTAATTTTGCCGGCAAATTTGATTCTAATTTCGGCTTTCCGACATCAACTCCCGAGCTTTATTCTCGGCCGACGAGTACATATCCGAAGCCAGCGCAGAGACCAGTGCCGCCTCCGGCTCCGAAACAAGAAGAAATTAAACCGGCCGTTGATCCGCGCCTTATTCCGCCGGGTTTTTCGTTGCAGGATATATCGGAGAATTTTAAAAAGATAGGGCTTTCCGTTTATTCAAACCAAATAAGTTTAAGCGCAAATTTTAGTCCATCAATCTCGCTCGGGACAAGCGGTAGCAATGCCATAAATATTTCCGGCTGGGAGCTTAAGGCGAAAAACGGATCGCTTTTCATTCCGAAAGCCGTGAATATTTATGATCCGCTTGGTCTTGCCGCCGAAGGAGACATTACATTGAGAAGCGGAGAGGCTTTTAGATTTTATTACGGACAAAGCGCGATTGGGATTAATTTTCGCCTGAATAAATGCATTGGTTACCTTGAAAACACGAACGATTTTAACCCCTCTCTTCCGAGCTGTCCTAATCCGGTTAACGATTTCAACATGAGTCGTGTTAGCGGAGCCTGCCAGGACTACATAAATTATTTGGGTTCGTGCCGTTTGCCGGGCAACAACATGCCATCATCAATTCCGCAAAGCGATTATATTTGCCGGGAGTATTTAGACCAAATAAATATGCGCGGCTGTTACGAGCGCCACAGGTTTGATCAGGATTTTTTGAGTAACGAATGGTGGGGATGGTTTAGGAACATATTTTTGGACCCGCGGCACGACACGGTTTATCTTTTGGACAACCAGAAGAAATTGGTGGATGTTTATAGCTACTAACTCGCATTTGTTTTTTGAGAACCGAGCTCGATTCGCTCCAGCGACGAATCGGCTCTGCATCTCCCCGGCCGTAGTCCGCCGAAAGCGGACACCGAGCTACGGCTGGGTCCGATAGCTTCTCAAAAACCAAATACTCGCTTCGTGTAATTTTATGAAGGAAAAATAAAAAATTCGACACAGATTGGCAATATATTTCAATCCGTGCTATAATACGGTTAACCTTTCAGAAGTCCGGAAGGAATTCAAAGGGGCGGACGCCTCAGGGGGACGAACATGACAGTGAGGGGAACAGCGGAATCGATACGGGGGTTGTTGGAGGGTAACACCAACTTGTTACACTTCGAGCGGTGGCAATCCAAAAGGAACGCCGCAGTTCGGAGCATTCTTCGGGACTTCCCGTGGCTCTGGGCGATTCTCGGATATTGGTCGCCCGATCAAGCGGAATACGTCAAGGTTAGCCAAGACATGACGAATTTGAAGGCCGCTCTTTCACAATCGTCAACAAAGACACGATTCAAGGCGTGGACCGTCACGACAACCGCTGACGATGAAATATTTGATTTGCAGATCAAATCCATCAAACAAAACGATGATTGCACGTGGGCAGAGGCGATAATGAAAGAGACATTCAGGCACGTGTACATCGACTACATTGTCGTGGTCGACCCATTTTGGGGCGAAGACCATTGCTGTAAGCGCATCACGATCTTCCGCCATCCAGAAAAATTGCCGCTCAACGGCACCGTGGATGACGTTGTGCAATTCTGTGGTTCGGGCGCGCAGTGGCCCATTGCCTGATCTCTTCGACTAATAAGGGTCGATTAATCTTTATATGAGCCAGCGAGAGAAATCTCGCTGGCCATTTTTTTCAAAGCCGCTTCTTCGGAAGCGGCTTTTACTTTTTATATTCGCATTAATCATATACACAGGCTACTTCGTGAAGGTTTTTGGTATGAGGTATGAAGGAAGACGTGAATTTGACAAAATAATTTTTATATGTTAAGCTCTCGGCAGGTCATTAGAATATCGAAGGAGAAAGAAATGCACGGTGAAATCGCATTGAGGCCAAGAGAGATTCGTGGAATGGTTGGTTGCCAAGCTTCGTTTGTTCGTCGCCCAGTTCTTTTTAGGGGTAACTTATGTTGCGGAGAACATAATCGCGGACAAGCAGAATGCGAGTTTTACCTTGACAGCTGGAAACGCATGAGTGACGGGAAACGAAAAGAGAAGATTTTACTAAGCGACGAAAAGAAACACGCACCTGCATATGAATTTACCGCAAGGATTGTCTTCCTTGGAGAACCAGGCTGTAGCGATGGTCCTCGAATTCAATTAAGAAGCGCGGTTGCTGTCCAAGGACGCGCGGTGTCTGGTTGCGACCTATACGGCAAAAAGGAATTTTATCTCCTTTTTTCCGTTGCTCCTAGGTCTGTAAATTAATCTTGGTTCTGTGGCCAAATCGCCATATTCACAAGCTCACGAATGTAGTCGTGGGCTTTTTCATTTTTTCCTATCTTCTTCCTCTATCCTCTCTTCTCGATTCTTTATTCTTGCTCCTACATTCTTTCCGCCAAAGTTACACTAGTGCTAAATTCTTTTTCGTCGCGCAAGACGCGCATTTCAATCTTCTCGCCGACATTCATATCTTCCAGGAAGTCCTGTATCGGATTATTTTTATCCAGTTTTTTACCGGCGAATTCCAAAATTATATCTTTTTCTTTTATTCCGGCTTTGTCGCCCGGGCTTCCGGGGACCACGCCGTGCCCCATATCCTCGGGTCCCTCGCGCATCACAAGCGCGCCATAATTGACCGGCAGGTTCATTTTGTCTTTAAGGTTGTCGTCTATCATCATGTAGCGCACGCCGAGGAATGGCCGTTTTATGCGACCGTATTTTTTGATGTCGCTAAGGTCACGTTCGGCGGCGTTTATCGGTATGGCGAAACCGATGTTCTGCGCGCCAAAAACTATCGCCGCGTTTATGCCTATTGCTTCGCCCTCAAGATTTACAAGCGGTCCGCCGGAGTTACCGACGTTGATTGCGGCATCTGTCTGGATAAGCCCGCGCATTTCTTGCGGCGGGGAGTTGGGTTCGGCTTGCGCCGCGATCGCCCTTGAGAGCCCGGAGATTATTCCGGCGGAAACCGTGTTTTTGAAAATTCCCAAAGCGTTGCCGATTGCTATGACCTCTTCACCAAGCTCAACTTTTGTCGCGTCGCCAAGTTGTACGACCGGCAAGTTATCCGTTTGAATTTTTAAAATAGCGACGTCGTTTATCGGGTCGCGGCTTAGCACTTTTGCCGGAAACTTTCTGTCGTCGTTTAAAAGCACCGTGTATTCGGCCTTGGGATCGCTGATGACGTGTTTGTTCGTAAGGATCAAACCGTTCGGGTCAACGATAAATCCCGACCCGCCACCGACTTGCACCATGCCGCGCTTATCAACCAAGAACTCCGGGATTTTAAACTTCTTTGCTCCGCCGCCGTCTTTCGACGGCACATAAAAATCCTTCGGGATTTCTTTCTCAACATCATCCAGATGTTTGGAGATGACAACCGAAACAACCGCCGGCATTACTTTTTTGATTGTGGCAACAATTGAATTTTGTGGCATGAATTAACCTTACTAATAAGTTTAACAAAAGAAAACCCGCCCGAGTGGGGGCGGGGGGGGTTGATTATTGATTTAAGAGTGTTTCGTTTGAGTTTGGAGCCAAGCGGTATATTTTTGAGCCATATCTTCAAAGCTCAAAGAATCATCTGCGATTATTTCTTTTCCGTTCACCATCCTAATGCGGGCGTTGAGATGCACGGGTCTCGTGAACTCGGGAACGCTTTCAAGTCTTTTTATGCGCTCAGTTCCCCGGCGAATGCAATCGTCGGCATTCATCGTTGCGTTTTCCAAGAATGCTTCGGGCGAGAGCTCCTTGCCGGTCGCGAGTTTCACGAATTCGGCAAGATTTTTTAAAGAACCAAGCGTCCAGACCTCGGTCATTTCCTTCCCGACTTCAGGGTTGTCTACGATAAATCCATATTTGTCGTAGAAATACTTTCGCCATTGCTCAAGGGCCAGAACTGCAAGACCGTAGGCATGATAATACGCCGAGCTATCCCAATCGTATATGTGAGGCACGGAAAGCGCCGATAGCGAATCTCCGTCCATGTCCATGTATTTACGGTACATTTCTTTCGCGGTTTGGATTGCTTTGTCGGGCGTAAGATCGTTTGTTTCATAAATTCTTTTCTCAAATTCGGAAACAAACATGATGCCATAGAGACTTGTCGGCGCAAGGATTCTAAGCTTACGGATCCTTCTTTCAAAGAGATCGAAAGGATAAGGTTTGCCGTTTTTATCTTTGGCATATCTTGTTCGCCATTCGATGCTTGAAAACATAGTGTCCAAAAATTGGCTGTGCGTTTCCGCCCAGGCAATTGAAGCCGGCGGATACTCGGTGTTCAGGCAGGTTTCTGTTTGTTCGCTGTTTAATCTGTCGGCGGCGTGGCCTCCTTCGTGAAACAGGGTCATCATTCCTTGCGCGCCCGAGCCAGGCTGGCCGTAGACTACGTTGCAGGTGAAATTCGCCGCTCCGGGATTTCTCGTATTGTTGTCAAAGCTAACGATTTTTGGGTAATGGCAGAAACCGTTGTTGTACTTGCCGGGTCTGTCCAAAAGATCCAGTTGAAGCGTGCCGTCCTTGAAATCAATTCCCAGCGCGGCAAAAGACTTTCCCCAGCGGATAAGCGCTTCGTCAAAAGGATGATAGGGATCTTCTTCGAGAGTAAACGAACCGGACATCATGTAGCCGAAATTCCACGGCTTTCGCAGTCCGGGCATTTTTTCTTCCAACCTTCTTACGTCTTCAAGCGCGTACTTCGTGCGTTCATAAATTTGGTCGAACAGATCAAAGATCTGTTTTTTTGTCATGCCCTCGGCGATATGAACGTGATATGCATAATAATCTTCAAAGCCAAGCGCTCGCGCGAATTGGTTGCGCAATGCGACGACTTTTATGTATTCAGGCAGTACGATTACCGAAAGTTCTTGCAATGCGTCAAAACAAGCTTTTCTGATTTCTTCGTCAGGATTGGTTCTTACCATCATGCCTATTTTTCCCTTAGACGCAGCGATGAATTCTCCGGTTTTTGGATCTTTGTATCCTTCGTTTGCGCTTGCCATTTTCTGCGCTATTTCTGATTCGAGCTTTGCAATTTCATCGCGTAGGGTGATAAGTTCGGCCGGAACCTGGTAAAGTTCAAAGAATTTTTTCCATATCTCGAGGCGTTCTTTTTCTTTTGCTGTGACGCTTGGATTAGTAAGCGCGATTTGAACGCGCGATAGATTTTCCGCGCTAGCCCTGAAGTCGCGCATCGCTTTTTCGGCAGTGTTCAGGGCATCTTCAACCGAATGGTCGCCCATTCTGGCAATCCAGAACAACTCCTCAAAATTCTTATGAAGAGTAGCGTAGGCCTTGTTAAGTTCGTCCAGTAGGTTTTGTGCTGCTGTATTGTTCATAAAAACACCCCGCTTCTTTTTATTAAACGACTAGAGGTATATTAGTTTAATTTATTCGTTGTGGCAAGTTTTTAGAAGTGCGGAGGGTACAGCCCCTCCTTTGTCGGGATTGCTGTTTGTTGCCAATCGCTTCGCTCTTGGACAAACAGGGAAGATTCTCCTGGTTCGAATCACTACAAGATGGTTTTTGTAATGCCTGGCGGCATCTCAAAAACCATTTGCGGAGGGTACAGGATTCGAACCTGTGAGGGGATTTCTCCCCAACCGCATTTCGAGTGCGGCGCGTTAGACCACTCTGCCAACCCTCCGTATGGTTTTGAATATAGAATTTTTTATTCCGTCGGTCAAAAAAGAGCGGCGACCCCATTGGGATCGCCGTGAAACTTGGAACCGTGGATCAGTCGCCGGGGACTGCGAAAACATCCCGAGTCAGTCGACCTTCCTTGATTCGCCGCATCAGGTCTGCGTCGCTTTTCTGTTCGTAGTCGACAAACTCTGGACTGAGATCGATTGCCGGTGGTTCCTGTCCAGACGTTCCTGTTGCTTGCGTTCCGCTTGCCATAAGCGCTCCTTTTTTAAATCAGAATCTTATTACCTACCGCTAATTATAGCATATCCACGAGCGGTGTCAACCCCATGTCCGAATATTATTATAGGTTCAAAAAATTCTGAAAGTTCTATCTGGTGGACCTACGGGGAATTGAACCCCGACCTCTTCCATGCCATGGAAGCGTAATGCCGTTTTACTATAGGCCCGTGAGAAGTTCTTATTTGATTGATGTTCTTATTTCGTTATAGTATATGAAACGACGAAGTTTTTCAATTTCGCCCTCGTAGTTCAACGGATAGAACAGATCCGTCCTAAGGATAAAATGGGGGTTCAATTCCCTCCGAGGGCACAATTTATTATCCGAACCAATTTTATGTTGGATGTTTTGATTTGACGAAGACGCCCAATGTTTGTTAGGTTAATATCAGAATTTTGTTAGACAAAAAGGGGATTGGCCATGCGCAGAATCGTTACTTGCCTGTTCTTTTTGATGCTTTTGTCTTCCTTGACGTTCGCCCAGCAGAAGTTGCCCGAAGGCGCTATGTCCGGAGATTTTCAGCTTTCGTTGACTTGCCGTCTTTACAGAGTAAATTGTCCTCAGCCAAAGATAGTTGTTCCGGTTGAGATTTACGCAACAAGCACTCTCGTCAACAGATATGGAGAAATGGAACTGGAAAACATAATGAGAGATAGCCTCTCTGCTTTCTATATTCAGAACGGCGTGGATTTTACCGCAGAAGTGAAAAACGGAAAGTGGATCACCCCGATCCTTCAGGATGGCGAAGAATTTACGTCGCAGGTGGCAAAGTCCATCCCGAGAAAGAAAAACACCCTGGTTATTCTTCTCTCGCACAAGAGATTTCAGGACAATCCGGAACTGGCGGCACGAGGCCTGACATACGGCGGCATAAACGGAGCCAGTTGGTTCGCGGTGTGGATCGATCCATTCCGATACAAAATTGACCCAAGGCGGCAAATTGTCCACGAACTCGGACATGAATTCGGGCTTTGGGACAGTAACGATGGGGCGTCGGTCATGTGTACCGCGAAAAATACCGTTACGGGTGAAAGGCAGACGTGTTCAACCAGTTCGGTTTACTTTAGCGGTAGCGAGCTCACAAAAATTTCTTCCGTCATCAACGTGATGAAAAAGATCAGTTTCGATACTTATACGCGGCTGATGCTTGGCAACGATTCTTACGAGGTTTATGACGTGAATGTTGTTTTGAAAGATTCTGCAACGGGAAATGAATTGAAAAAGTAAAACAAAGGAGCGCAAAACGCTCCTTTTTTCTTGCGCGCAGAAAAAGCATGCCCGCGAATGAACGATGCAAAATTGACCGGATTACATCAATAATAATAAACTGTAATTGTTGCTCTTTGGGCCTATAGTTCAGTGGTAGAACGCCTCGTTTGCAACGAGGAGGCGGGAGTTCGATTCTCCCTTGGTCCACAAAATAAAATTAGCCAGTCCTTGCGATTGGCTAATTTTGTTTTTATGATTTAGAGAATCGAACGCCGGAGCAGAATTTTTCACCAGAAAAATTCTGTGAGGCGGTGCCCAGACCAAATGCTAGCGACGGCGAGCATTTGAGTCGCGGGCGATTCTCCCTTGGTCCACCAATGTGTCGGTTGTGGAAAAGTCCGTATTCGAACGGCGTTGATTCGAGGAAATAAAAAGTGGCACGAGATAATCGAGCCACTGATAAGTTGAGGGCTTTGTAATGTTATGCGAGTCGAATTGGACCATCTATCGTGAATCCAAACGGAATATCAGGACATGTCGATGCCATCAAATTCTTGACTCGCTTACGAGCAGTTTTTGATTCTCGCACCAACGAAACGACGATTTTTAACCTTCTATCATCCGCTTCGTCGTAAGAGCCAATTCCGACACTGGTAACATACTTAATTGCTAGAAGTTCTGTTGATATTTTTTCCAGCGCTTTTTCGAGGCGCCGTTCCAAATTTATACGCTTCATATGTCCTCCAGATTGAACTACTATTATCATATTAGCAAAACCCCTTCGTTTTCGCCAGCATTTACTTGTTTCCCTCTTTGTCTATTTATCTCCACCATTTCAGATTCGCCGCTTGTAAGAAAAATCTTGGGCTCCATTTAATTTTTCATCGCGATTTATTTCAAACTCTTTCGGCGCTGGTTTGAAAAATTGCCCTCGCGGAAGCGAGGGCAAAAATATGGGTTAACTAGAAAAAAGTATTGGCAGAAGGAAAATAAGCGAGAAATTCCAGAGAGCGTGCGAGAAGAACGAAGACCAATAGGAATTATTGCACTTGACGTAAACGTACGAAAGCGTGAGGCCGCCGAACCCCTGGAAAAGTATATTCAGGACAGAGCCGTGCAGTATGCCGAAAATTATTGAGGAAACGAATATGAGTGGCACGACGATAGGGATCTTTTGCCGTTCGATTCCCTGAATTTTGTCGGAGGCATTCGAAATTCGTTCAAGAACCTGGGCCAGATTAATCGGAAGGCGGCGAAAAACCGCTTCTTCCCATGCCGGAGCGCTGACACACGAAAAAAGAAAATTGACGAAAGTCGACAGGGCAAGTATTGCGGTTCCTGTGGCTACGGCACGCAGGGGGATACCGATGGTCGAAAGAAGTTTTGCGCCAATGAACGGGTTGCCGAAGGCGACCGTAGCAATTTCGCCGTAGGTTTTTCCGACGAGCATAAAATTTTTGACAAAGAAAAGCATTGCGCAGTTCCAGATAAGTTGCACGCCCCAGGCGAGAAAAACGATCTTAATTTTTCCCGCAAAACTATGTCTGTGCGAAAAATCGAAATAATTTGCGAACCCCGATTGTTCGGAAATTTTCCTGAACCACGAGTTCGGAGACGAAATCATCTCAATCCTCGATTTTTTAAAATCCTAATTGAATTATATCAACAATTCATAAGAGGTCTAGTTTGCGATAAAAATACAGATCAGTATAAGCATTGCCATGTGTTCCGTAGTAAAAAACTGCCCCGCGGTTGCCGCGGGGCTGGGTAAACTCTGGTTATATTTGAGGGGTGGCGGCAATTTCCCCGGTTATGGCGAACGGAGAATTTTTCGTGATTTTGCCGAATAATTCCAGATTACC
>OBEQ011997691.1_pt1 | contig 23102 bp, 17 predicted proteins | sample 1670901 | NCBI WGS metagenome assembly OBEQ01 (sample SAMEA104232315, study PRJEB22302) | groundwater metagenome | biome: forest; feature: aquifer; material: groundwater | place: USA | collected 2011-08-07 | depth 5.4 m
CAGACAAGTCGAGTGCGTAGTCCAGATGGGCGACTTGTCAGTAAAAGTCGTAAATAGTCGTAACCTAAATTCCGCAGTTGATTTTTCCTTATAATCCTCCCTCCCTTGAGGGGAGGGAGCTAGAGGGAGGGAGAAGGGTTCATATGGCTTCACCCAAGTGATCCTTCCACCCTCTCCCTAACCCTCCCCCATCAAGGGGGAGGGGATTTCTCTGCGAAATTTAGTCGTAAATAGTCGTAAATAGGGACGCAACTTTTCTTGGTTGGAGGCCGATGAGGGAGGATCGACCGACATTATGATCTTGATGAAGAGACGAGTTTGTCCCTCCCCTTTCTCAGGAGGGCCTATTACGGCGGGGATTTGCTATTTTTTGCCATGTTGCGGGAGGTCTTTGGAGAAGAAGTTTTTACCGCCCTTGCCCTGATGGGGACAACGGAGGGCTCAGCCAGACAGGTTTATGAAGGTTTTTTTAAGAAAGGCTGATCCGGAGGACCTCTAAGACCTTTTCCTTTGCTTCTCTCAGAGTCATGTCAATTTTGCACCCCGCTGCCCTGGCGTGGCCGCCGCCGCCGAAGCGGGAGGCGAGCTCGGCGACGTCGACGACATTTTTCGACCGGAAAGAGACCTTGACCCCTTTTTCGACTTCACGGAAGAAGGCGGCCACTTCGACGCTGTCGATCGATCGGGGCAGGTTGATGAATTCCTCGGCGAGATCGGAGGTGGCGCCGGTCTCTCGGAGCATCTCTTGGGTGAGATGGAGCGAGGCGATTTTTCCGTCGCCCGCAACCTCCAGGGTTGCAAGGACCTTGGCCATCAGTTTGAGCCGTTCGATCGGATAGCGGTCGTAGAGATTTTGGCAGATCTTCCACGGCTCGACCCCTTTTTCCACCAACTCCCGGGCGAGACCCAAGACCGAGGCATCGGTGTTGGAATATCGAAAATTCCCGGTGTCGGTCACGAGGGTGCAGTAGATATTCGTGGCGATTTCTTTTGTGATCGGAGTCCGTAATCTCTTCAACAGATCGTAAACGATGACTCCGGTCGAGGCGGCCTTGGCATTGACCCAATTGATGTCGCCGGCCCGACCGCTCCGGAGATGGTGGTCGAGGACAATCTTTTTCCCGAGCCCCGGGTGTTTTGAAAAGATCTCTCCGATTCTTTCCAGGTCGGCGCAATCGACGATGAAGGTCGCGTCGAAACGCTCTTGTGGCCCCAGGGTTTGAGAAAACCGGTCGGAGAAAGGGAGAAATTTTAAAGACTCGGGTAAACGGTCCGCATTGTAGAGTTTGACCTTCTTTTTTAATTTCTTGAGGCCGGCGGCCAGGGCCAGGGCGGAGCCGAGACCGTCCCCGTCGGGATTCTCATGAGTGGTCACCAGGAAGGATTTCCCTTGGCGAATTTCTTGGCAAATCCGACGGATCGACTCAGAGTTTTGAGAAGAGATCGTCGATTTTTGCGAGTTCGCTTTTCGTTTCGTCATAAAAAAAATGGATCTCCGGGATCGCCTTGATATTGAGACGGGAGGCGAGCTGCTTTCGGATAAATCCGCCCGCCTTGGTCAAGGCCTGGAGCTTCGCCTTTTTCTCTGCGTCCTTCATAGATTCCAAGGCGGGGTCCAAATAAACCCGCGCCTGGCCCAGGTCTTTGGTCACGACGACCCGCGTGATCGTCACCTCTCCGAGGGTCGGGTCCTTCACTTCAAAGAGCAAGATCGATCGGACACCGTGCTGAATCTCCTCTTGAATCCTTTCCAAGCGATAGGAGGACATAAGAACTACAGCTTCCCGGCGATCTCTTGGACCGTATAGGCCTCGACCAGATCCCCGACCTTCAGGTCGTTATATTTCTCCAGAGAGAATCCGCACTCGAGCCCCTCCAAGACCTCTCGGGCTTCATCCTTGAAGCGTTTTAGAGAGGCGAGCTTCCCTTCGTAGACCACCTTGCCGTCTCGAAGGAGACGCACACCGGCGCTTCGAATGATCTTTCCGCCTTGCACGAACCCGCCGGCGACTGTCCCGACCTTTGAGACCGTAAAGAGTTGGCGGACCTCGACACGACCGAGATATTGTTCCTGATAGGTCGGCTTCAAGAGCCCTTCCATCGCCAACTTCATATCGTCGATCACGTTGTAGATGATGCTGTAGGTTCGGATCTGGACCTTTTCGTGTTCGGCCAATTGCCTCGACTTGTTGTCGGGCCGGACGTTGAAGGCGACGATCATCGCCTTCGAGGCGACGGCGAGCATGACGTCGGACTCGGTCACGACCCCCACGCCGGTATGCAACACTGAAATCCGGATCTTCTCGCCGGAAAGTTTGGTCACCGCCTCCCGCAGTGCTTCGATCGATCCTTGCACATCCCCCTTAACGATGACTCGGACCTCGGGGAGTTGCTCATGGGCCGCCTTGGCATAAAGGTCTTCCAGTTTCACAGCAGCCCCGGCGCCATGCCGAGTTTCGCGTTCGAGTTGTTCGCGATGTTCAGAAATCTTACGGAGATCTTCTTCCGATTCGACGGTATGAATTTTATCGCCGGCTAAAGGGACGGAAGAAAGTCCGAGGATCTCGACCCGTTTTGAAGGGCCGGCCTCCTGGATATTATCCCCTTTCGCGTCGAGCAAGGCCCGGATCTTTCCGGAGGAAGTTCCTGCCACGACCAGATCGCCGACCCGGAGGGTGCCGTCTTGAATCACCGCCGTCGCGACGGGACCGCGTCCGCGATCGAGTCGGGCCTCGATGATGGTTCCGATCGCGCGCCTTTTCGGATTGGCCTTCAGTTCTTGGACGTCGGTCTGTAATAAGATCATTTCTAAAAGCTCGTTGATTCCGACCCCGGTCTTTGCCGAGAGCGGGATGAAGATCGTGTCTCCTCCCAACTTCTCCGAGATCAGGCCGTGTTCCATCAGTCCCCTCTCGACCCGGGCCGGATCGGCCTCCGGTTTGTCGATCTTATTAATGGCGACAAGGATCGGGACCTTGGCCGCCTTGGCGTGATTGATCGCCTCGATCGTCTGCGGCATCACCCCGTCGTCGGCCGCGACCACCAGGACCACGATATCGGTCACCTGGGCCCCCCGCGCCCGCATCGAGGTGAACGCCTCGTGACCGGGGGTATCGATGAAGGTGATCATTCGATCCTTCGAGGTGACCTTCACATCGTAGGCGCCGATATGTTGGGTGATTCCACCCGCCTCGCCGCCGACGACATTGGTCTTTCGAATCATATCCAAGAGGGAGGTCTTGCCATGGTCGACATGTCCCATGACCGTGACAATCGGAGAGCGATGAATTCGATCCCCTTCCTCTTCCTGGGTCCCTTCTTTTTCAAAGACGGAGGCCTCTTCAAAGGTGACATTCTCCACTTCGTAGGCAAAATCATGCGCCACCAAGATCGCCGTATCGATATCGATCGTCTGTTGGATCGTCGCCATCACCCCCAGGTCCATCAGTTTCTTCAATACCTCGGTCGTCTTGACCCCCATTCGATGGGCGAGATCGCCAACGGTGACCATTTTTTCGATCCGGATCACCCTCTTGATCGCCTTCGGGGTTGTGATTTCAGTTTTCTTAAAATCTTTTTTGATCAGGTGTCGCCGCTTCTTGTTGGAGTTTCTGTCGGGACGGAAGACCCTCTCGAGCCTTTCGGGGGCCACTTCCATCAATCCGACCGCCCTCTTCAGACCTCCCACCCGATCGATCACTTCCATTTCCAATTCGTCTTTGGTCTTTCGGCGCGCGGGGGTCTTTATTGAAACTTTTGGAGTCTCCTCCCGGGAGGTCTCTTCGACGGCAGGCGCCTTCTTAACGACCTCGAGGGTCTCTTGAGGAGAAGCCAGCACCTCCTCTTCTTTTTTTATCGGAGCGGGGACAACAGGGATTTCCGGTTCCACCTTGGCCCTTCGGCGGATGATGGTCGATTTGACCCTTTTTTCCTCGACGCTGCTTTTGACGTCCATTTTATTTGGCGGCCCCCATCGCGATACGGCAACTTTCTATCAATTGCTGAGACTTTGCCAAGGGAATTCCCGTTTTCTCCGAGAGTTGTTCAGGGGTACACTGAGCGACCTGCGAGGGGGCGGTGATTCCTCCCGCCGCCAACAATTCGCGCGTCTTCGGTCCGACCCCCTTGACGTTTTCGAGCGGGACTTCTTCGCGACGCTCCCCGACCGGGGCGATCACTTTCCCCTCTTCCGAAGGGGTCAGTCTCTTTTTTTCAACATAATTTTTCGCCGCTTGCTGAAGCTCAAGGAGCCGCGGCTCACCCATTCCCGGTATCTGTTTCAACTCGTCCATCGAGGCCTCCGAGATCTCCTCGGGGCTTCGGAAGGCATGACTATAAAGGATCATGGCGAAAGACTCATCGACCGACAGCGCCTCCGCCAGGATCGTCTTCGCCTTTTTTGCCATCTCTTCCAGCTTCGTTTCACTGTAGATGTCGATGTTCCATCCGGTCAGTTCGGCCGCGAGGCGGACATTCTGACCCCTCTTTCCGATCGCCAGAGAAAGCTGGTCATCCGGGACGATGATTTCCATGCTGCGGTCTTTCTCATTAATGATAACTTTCGAGACGTCGGCCGGCGCGATCGCATTACAGACAAATTTGGCCGGATCCATGTCCCACGAAACGATGTCGATCTTTTCTCCGCGGAGTTCCTGAACGACATTCTGCACGCGAGATCCCTTCATGCCGACGCAGGCCCCGACCGGATCGACGTCGCGGTCGGTGGAGTAAACGGCGATCTTGGAGCGAAAGCCCGGTTCGCGCGCGGCGCTTTTGATTTCAACGATTCGCTCGGAGATTTCGGGGACTTCCATTTCGAAGAGCTTGATCAAGAGGCCGCGGTCACGGCGCGAGAGGATCAGAGAAGGTCCGCGCGGCGTTTTTTGCAAGGCAAGGAAAAGGGCCTGAATCCTCTCCCCCGGCTTGTATTCCTCCGTCCTGATCTGCTCTCGGGGAGGGACCACCGCCTCGGTCCTTCCGAGGTCGACGATGACGTTTCCCTTTTCAACCCGTCGGATGATCCCCGTGATCAGCTCCCCGACCCGATTTTTGTATTCGTTAAAAATGATATCCCGTTCGGCGTCCCGGACCTTTTGAATGATCACCTGTTTGGCCGTTTGAGCGGCGATCCGTCCTAAAAAGGTATTGTCGAGTTTTTCGCCGATGCTGTCTCCGACCTGGGCGTCGGGATCGAGGAGTTTCGCATCTTCCATATTGATCTGTGTGAATTCGTTCTCGATCTTCTCGGCGACCGTCCGAAATTGAAACAACTCCACCTCGCCCATTTCCTCGTTGAATCGGGCCTCGATCTCCCGTTCGTGGCCGTACTTCCGCCGAGCCGCCATCAACATCGCGGCCTCGAGGGCCTCGACGAGCACTTCCTTGGGGATTGATTTCTCTTTACCGACCTGTTCGATGATTCTCGTCAGATTCTGTAACATCACATCCTCCTTAAAAAACTAAATTAAAAAACTAAATTCGCTTTCTCCACCAATCCAACTGGTATTAGATAATCTTTTCCATCCACTTCAATCGTAATCTCCCCTGCTTCGACCTTTTTTAGAGTTCCTTTATAATTTCTTCGCCCATCAATAGGCTCTCTCGTCTTGATCGACGCCATCTTTCCGACAAACCGGACGAAATCGGCTTCCTTGGTTAAAGGCCGATCGAGACCGGGAGAAGAGACTTCCAGGTCATAACGTTGCCAAATCGTCTCTTCCACCTCGATGACCGTCTCGATCTCGCGCGTGATCTTCTCGCAGTCCCCGATGGTGATTCCCCCTTCTTTGTCGACAGAGAGCCGAAGGAGGTTTCGGGGACCGGTCAGGAACCGGAGATCGACCAATTCGAAGCCCAAACCTGCGAGAAGCGGTTCAATAATTCCGCGAATCTTCTGAAGGTCTGCTAGGCCCATAAACAACAAAAGTGGGCTCAAACGGCCCACTTTCGGTACTGCTCCGAAAATGTGTCCTTCATGTAGCGGATCTTTTAGGGGGTTGCAAGGGGGAAAAAGTGAAGATATAGGCAAGAAGCGTTTGCCGCCTTGGCGGAACTGGTAGACGCGTCGGACTCAAAATCCGATGGGGGCAACCCTGTCCCGGTTCGACTCCGGGAGGCGGCATAAGTTAATGCTTCATCAACTCCCATACTCTCGACAAGTTGATCGGCGATTCTGTCTCACCGCGGCAGGAAAGCCAACAAATATTGCAAGGATTGGGCTGCTCGATCTTCGATTGGGCATATTCCGACCAGTGCATCATCACCGGCATTTCGGAACACCTTTTAATATAACCATCCGGCGTCATCTGGATAAAGTTAAGCCCCGCGCGGCAGTCTTCGACGACTCCGTCGCGAAAATATTCGGGGACCTTTCGGAGGTAAAATTCCGAGGTCAAAATATTTCCCTGAATCCTCTTCAGCTCCAGGAGTTCGTTAATGATTTCTTCTAACTGCGAAAGTTGATCGCTTCTCACATTGTACTGGCTGCGATCATTTTTGGCCGCGCTGTAGGAACTGAAGGAGATTTTGGCCCCCCATTCGTGGGCCTGCTTGGCCAGCGGAACAATATGATCCAGATTTTTTTCCATGATCACGGTATTGAAGGCGACAAAGTCGAGGCCCTTCCGAGCGAGACTCGGAACCAGTTTTTTAAAATGCTTTGTGAGACCCGGAAGATGACGTTCCTGATCATGAGCCTCATCCCGATAGTTTCGAGAAATGGAGAGTTGATTGACCCCATGATCCCAGATCTCGATCGCCTTCTCTTCGGTCAACAGCTGTCCGTGCGTGATCACCGTGAGGTAGGTCGTGTGGGGGCGCACCTGATCGACGATATTCATAAAATCTTTGCGGAGGAGCGGTTCCCCGCCGTTGAGCGAAAGAACGAGCGGCTTAAAAAAGGCCATGATCTCGCTGTAATCTTTCAACTGAGGATAATCCTTGATCTCCCAACAGGGGCAAAAGTCGCATTGGGCGTTGCAGAGTTTGGTGACCTCCAGGTTGATGAGGCGGGGAAGGCCTCTCACTTTTCCTCTCAGAAAATTGTAAACGGCACCGGCTTTGTCTTGAGCGGTTAATTGTTTTGAAAGCATAGAAAAGAAATCAGCTTTCTAACGGCTCTGTTTTCACCTTGGCCAGAAGAAATTCCTTTTTAATCGTCAGGAGAAAAATCCAGGCGCTGTTGGCCCCGATCGCGGTCAAGATCAAGATCAAGTCGAGGCGGTTCAAGAAACAGAGAAACATAAAGGCCAAAGCAAAAAAGTCGCGCTTTATCATGAAGATGGTCTTCGTCGTCCAGCGGACGAACCAATTTTGTTGGGTGTCCTCAATATCTCGCAGCAGTTCCCGATGAACCGTCACGAGGCTGCCCGAATTTGTGTATTGGAGCAGGTAATAATACATGGCGAGGATAAACAGAACGACGCCGACGACCATCATGACTCCGAGGGGAAGAAGGTAAGTGTAACCTTGGCGGTGAGCTCCCACGACCACTCCGATAAAAAAGGCGATGTAGGTGGTATTATCGCAAAGGGTGTCGAGCCACTCGCCGAATTTTGACGAAGTCAATTTGAGTTTGGAAATCTCACCGTCGCACCCATCATAGATCGAGGCCAGCTGAAAAAGAAACCCTCCCAAGGCGACGTCTCTCCAATCTCCTCGAGAGACCAGAAAACCCGAGAGCAATCCGATCACCAACGCCGACCAGGTGATTTGATTCGCCGTGATAGGAGTCCTTAAGAAGATCCTCGTAAGAAATCCGGAGATATATCGATTCAAATAACGGGAAACGACTCCGTCGGTCTCTTTTCGGACCGACTGAAAAAGGATTTTCTCCGCATGCCTGAGGCCTTCCGGTGTATCGACATCCTGCCAATAACGGTTTCCGATATCGAAAACTCTCGCCTTCCCTTGCGAGGCCAAGAATTGAATCCCGTCCGAGAGGCCGCTTCCGTCCCGGCGGCAAACGGTCTCCAACGCCTCAAAGAGTGCCGGCGAGCAGAGAAAAATTCCGGTGTCGATCGCATCAAAATTTCCGATCTCTTTTCCGATCCGCCGAATAGAGCCGTTTTCCGTTTGGACCTTCGTCGCATCCGGCAGGTCGAATATTTCTTGGATGCGCGGATCAATACCGAGGAGCACTTCTCCGGGAGAGACCTTCTCTTTGAGGAGAGACGGGAGGATGCGCCAATCAAAAAGATGATCGGACATGAGGAGGAGAAAGTTTTCGGTGACTTTGGAACGGGCGGCAAGGACCGAAAAGCCGTTTCCCTTTTCCCATTCGGAGTTTTCAACGAACTCGATCTTGACTCCAAGCCCCTTCTCCCGGCGGGAAAGTCGGGAACGGATCTCTTGCGCTCGATAGCCGACGACGATGACGAACTCGGCAATCCCCCCCTTTTTGGCGGAAAGGATGGTTCGCTCGATGAGAGAAATTCCCGCGACCTTATGGAGCGGCTTTGGATGATTGCCATTACGGCGTAGGCGGTGTCCATTCCCTGCTGCGATGATGACGGCTTGCATAGCGACGGGGATTTAATACACAGCCGGTCTCATGCGTCAATTGTAATGGTACAGCATCCAATAGACGACCACTCCTGTCACCGAGACATACATCCAGATCGGGAAGGTCCACCGGGCGATTCTTCGGTGCGATTCATATCGTTGTCGAATCCCCAAATAGAGGGTGCGGATCGCTAAGAACGGCGTGATGACGGCCAGAGTTGTGTGTGAAAACAGCAGGGAGAGATAAAAGGCCCTCATCGCCCCTTCTCCCGGAAATCGATGAACCCCGGTCAGATAAAACCGGGTCAGATAGGAGATGAGAAACAAGACGGAAAGGCCGAAGGCGGCAACCATAAACTTCCAGTGAAGATCGACCCTCTTCGATTTGATCGCGATGAAACCGGCGGCCAAAAAGAGGGCCGATGAACCGTTGAGGCAGGCGTTGAGAAAAGCGAGTCTGTTTCCTACTTGCTCCATCCCTTCTTTAATGGAATAAGCGACGCCGATGTCAAGTTCCAATCGTTCTCTCTGGATCCTTTTCAGTGTTGTCGCCATTGATCTCGTCGGATTCGGCATCGTGGTGCCGATCCTCCCCTTCTATGCGCAACAGTATGGCGCGAGCGGGACGATCTTGGGATTTCTTCTGACCTCTTATTCGGCGATGCAATTTCTCTGCTCGCCGCTCTGGGGCCGACTCTCCGATCGAATCGGACGGAAGCCGGTCTTGATCCTGACGATGGGAGGGGTCTGTCTCTCGTTGGTTCTCTTGGGAACCGCGAATTCTCTGGTGATGCTCTTTGTCAGTCGGATCTTGGGGGGATGTTTTGCCGCCAATATCGGCGTTGCTTCAGCGACGGTCGCCGACATTACCACCGAAGAGGATCGTTCCAAAGGCATGGGACTGATCGGCGCCGCCTTCGGGATCGGTTTTATTTTGGGTCCGGCCCTCGGGGGGTTCCTGTCTCCTTACGGCTATCATGTCCCGATCCTGACCGCCGCCCTCCTCTCCTCCATCAACATGATCTACGCGGCCTTTCGCCTCGAAGAGCCGAAACGGCATCATGAAATTGATCCGTTGCTGCCAAAAACTTCGGTCCTTTCCAATCGACCGATTCTCAAACTGTGTCTCATCTATTTCATCTTTACCCTCTCCGTCACGCAGCTCGAATCGGTCTTCGCCCTCTACATGATGAATCGATTTGCCTACGACGCGATGCACGTCGCCTACCTCTTGGTCTTTATGGGACTGATCATGGTGGTTGTTCAAGGGGGATTGATCCGGCCGCTTTCCAAAAAATTCGGCGAGCGGCGCCTCCTGATTGCGGGGGCGATCTTGATCGCGGTCGCCTTTTTTTTCGTCCCCAGTCCCGGGACAGTTTTCCTCCTCTTGATCCCTCTGGGCCTCGCCGGTGTCGGACGGGGGATCAGTCAGCCCTCCTTGATGAGTCTCGTTTCAAAAAAGACGCATCGCGCGAGTGGGGGCGCCGTGATGGGGACCTTTCAGGCGAGTGCAAGCCTGGGACGTGTGATCGGACCCGCCGTGGCCGGGATTCTTTATGATGCCTGGTACCCCTCCCCTTTTTATTTGGCGGGGGTGTTGATGGCGGTGGTGTTGTGTCTGTCGATCGGTCTTTAGAATTTTTATTTTACCAGGCTGCACCCGCCGTTATAAAAAGCCTCGAAGGTTGGCATGCCTTCAACAGTCGTCGTGCTGCTGCTTCCACTATCGCTGGAGCCGCTGTCTCCGCCCGATGACGTTTGAACGGTCTGGGTTGCCGTGACGGTTTGACAGGTTACGGAGCAGGTGTCGCTTGTTCCGCCGGCGTCGCATTCCTCGACGCCCGATCGGATAAACCCATCGCCGCACGAGGCGGCGACGCAGGTGGTGAGACAGGCATCGGTGTTGGAGGAGTTGGCATCGTCGCACGCCTCGACTCCCGATCGGACAAAACCGTCTCCGCAGGAAGCGGCGACGCAGGTGGTGAGACAGGCATCGGTGTTGGAGGAGTTGGCATCGTCGCACGCCTCGACTCCCGATCGGACAAAACCGTCTCCGCAGGAAGCGGCGACACAGGTGTTGGGACAGGCGTCGGTGTTCGTGGCATTACCGTCGTCGCAGGCCTCCGAGCCTTCGATCACCCCGTCGCCGCAGACGGCGACGATCGAAATCTTGGCGACGAAGACGTCCAGACCTCCGTTTTGAGTCAGATCTGGACCTACGGTGACGGGGAAAGAAGACTCCGTGGAATTGGTACTGCCGGCGACATAGGCGTCCCCCGAGCTGTTGACGGCGATGCCGTTCACCCCCTCAGTCACTCCCGACCCTCCGATAAACCCGGCGTAAGAAAGGGCGCTTCCGGTCGAGTTCACTTTTGCAATAAAACCGTCGCCGGCTCCTCCATTTTGCGTCAAATCGGGTCCGCCCGAGACAGGAAAAGTGGTTTGTGTCGAGGTGGTCGCGCCGACGACATAGGCGTTTCCCGATCCGTCGACCGCCACGTCTCCTTCACTTTCATCGCCACTTCCCCCGATGAAGCCTGAGTAGGTGAGCGCCGTCCCGCCGGAATTGACTTTCGTGATGAAAATATCCCGGCCGCCGTTGGCGGTCAGATCGGGTCCGACGGAGACTGGAAAGTCGGCTTGTGTCGAAGTGGTGTTTCCCATGACGTAGGCATTTCCGGAACTGTCGACGGCGACCGCAAACCCGTCCTCGTCCCCTGAACCCCCAATATAGCCGAGATAATCGAAGCCGGTGCCGTCCGATTTGATCTTGCCGATGAAGGCATCGTCGCCGCCGTTCGCGGTCAGATCGGGGCCCACGGTGACCGGAAAGGCGGCGGAGGCGGTCGTCCCGGTGACATAAGCTCCATTCGAACTGTCGACGGCGATACCGTAACCGTAATCTTGGCCGATCCCTCCGATGTAACCGCAGTAGTCCAAGGTCAATCCGTTCGCGGCGACCCGGGCGACGTAGGCATCGTTCTGAAAAAGTCCATAGGCCAACGTCGGACCGACCGCCACCGGAAAGCTCGCCTCGGAGGAAGAGGTCGATCCGGTGATGTACGCCCTTCCCGAACTGTCGAGTGCAATGGAGTGACCGTCGTCGTCTCCCGATCCGCCGATGTAGCCCGAATAAGTCAAAGCGGTTCCGGCCGAATTGATCTTGGCCACGAAGGCGTCGGTATTTGCATTGTAGGTCGTATCGGGACCGCCCACGACCGGAAAGGTCGCTTCCGACGAGGACGTAACCCCTGTGACGTAGGCATTCCCCGAGCTGTCGACGGCGATGTCCGCTCCGTAGTCGGTAGCGCTTCCGCCGATGAATCCGACGTAACTCAACGCCGTCCCGGCCGAGTTGATCTTGGCGACGTAGGCATCCCTTCCGCCGTTTTGAGTCAGATCGGGACCTCCCGAGACCGGAAAGGTCGTCTGCGTCGACGAGGTCTCTCCCGTGATATAGGCGTTCCCCGAACTGTCGATGGCGATCGCGTAGGCGTAGTCATTGTCCGATCCCCCGATAAACCCCGCATAGACGATCGTCGCGGGATCGATCACCAATTCTTTCGTCTTGTCGTAGGATCCGATATGAAATCGGTAAGAAGAATCGGCGAGGAGGTAGGACGACTCGACTTCTCTCTTTTCTCCGTCGATCTTTTGGTAGGTGTAAGGCCTTTCGTCCGTGAAATTTCCGAGCGGTGTCTTGACCTCGATCTCTCCTTTTGGATTGAGATCGAGGGTTTCAGCGCCGGACAAAAAGAATTTTATCTGCGACGGATCGGCTCCCGGATGGACGAAGAACTCGTATTGGAGCTTGATGCCGTTTCCTTGATAGACGAGATCGATCCCCGGCCAGAGGTCTTTATAAAGGAGAGAGCCGTAGGTCTTCAGGCCGGTCTTCCAGGAGGAACGGTCGCCTTTGAAATAACTGATCACCGCCGGGGTTGGATCTTGACCGACCGGTTTGACTTCCGAGTTGGCCCCGACGAAATCAACCTTCACATTCCATCTGGAGACGGGTCCTGTCCCTTCGGAAAACTTTTTGTCTCCGACTCGCTTCGCCCCTGGGGGCTTCGCTGCGCGCTCCAAAAAGTTCTCCTCGGGCCACCCGTCCCCCGAAAGTGAAAACACAAGCCCATTGGAGGTGAAGTAAAGCGACTTGTCCTTGCCCTGGACGAAATAGCCACTCCCCTTTTTCTCAACAAAATAGAGTGGAATCCTTCCGTATTTTTCTTGAGAGACTTTTTCGTTGTCGGAAGGGAATCGTTTTGAGATCCGGGGAGCGGAGAGCAAAATGAGGGCCGCCATGGATACAATGAGGATAATAAGAAGGTATTTCTTCATAGACGCGACGTTTTTCGGACCAGGCTGCAACCCCCGGAGGCCTCGAAGAGTGGTGTGGCTGCAACGGTGGTCCCGCTCCCGTCGGTGGTCCCGCTGTCGCCACTACTTCCACCCGATGTCGTCTGAACGGTCTGGGTCGCCGTGACGGTCTGGCAGGTCGTGGAACAGGTCGCGCTTGTTGTCCCTCCCGCATCACATTCCTCGACCCCCGCCCGGACAAAGCCGTCTCCGCAGGAGGCGGCGGCACAGGTGTTGAGACAGGCGTCGGTCTGGACAGAATTTCCATCGTCGCACGCCTCACCTCTATCGACCACGCTGTCTCCACATCTTGCCGCAGTACAATTGGTCCGACAGGCATTAGCGACTGTGTTGCTGTTGCTGCCTCCGTTATCGCAGGCCTCGACGCTTGATTGGACACTTCCGTCTCCGCAGGTCGCCGATACGCAGGTGTTGAGACAGGCGTCGGTATTGCTGGAATTTCCATCATCGCACCCCTCGACCCCTGTTCGGACCACACCATCTCCGCAAGCGGCGGTGACGCAGGTATTAAGACAGGCATCGGTATTCACACTGTTGCCATCGTCGCAGGTCTCGGAGCCTTCGACGATGCTGTCGCCGCAAGAGGCGACGATGGAGATCTTGGCGACGAAGGCGTCGTTTGAACCATTTTGGGTTAAACTAGGGCCACCTGAAACCGGGAAACTGGACTCGGTGGAATCGGTGTTGCCGACGACGTAAACGTTGGCGGAGCTGTCGAGGGCGATACCAAATCCATAATCGTTGCCGGTTCCTCCGATATAGCCGGCATAAGAAAGGGCCGTTCCGGTGGAATTGACCTTGGCGACGAAGGCGTCGTTGCCACCGTTTTGTGTTAAATCAGGACCTGAAACGACCGGGAACGTCGACTCCGTAGAAGCGGTCAATCCTGTAACATAGGCATTACCGGAACTATCGACGGCGATCCCTTGACCGTATTCATTCCCGGTTCCTCCGATATAGCCGGCATAAGAAAGAGCCATTCCGGTGGAATTGACCTTGGCGACGAAGATGTCACCGCTGCCGCCGTTGTAGGTAAGGTCGGGGCCCACGGAGACCGGAAATCCGGTCGACTCGGTCGAATTGGTCCTCCCCGTGATATAGGCATTCCCGGAGCTGTCGACCGCTATGCCATGGGCTACATCCGAAGTGCCCGTTCCGCCGACATACCCGCAATAGGTCAAGGCGGATCCGGTCGAATTGATTTTTGCCACAAAGGCGTCGTAGTCGCCGCTGCTGGTACTGTTATAGGTCAGATCCGGACCGACGGTGACGGGGAAGGTCACCTCCGAAGAGCCGGTCTCTCCGGTGACATAGGCGTTGCCGGAGCTGTCCAAGGCGATACCAAAGGCGATATCGGTGGAAGCCCCGCCGATATATCCCGCGTAGGTCAGAGAGGAACCATCGGCGGAGACCTTGGCGACGAAGGCGTCGGCGCCGCCGTTTTGGGTCGTGTCGAACGACCCGGAAGTTTCGGGAAACGTCGCCTCCGTCGAATCGGCGCGGCCCGCTACATAGGCGCTGCCGGAAGTGTCGACGGCGATTGCATATCCGATATCGCTTGCCGATCCTCCGATATATCCGGCATAAGTCAGAGAGGTGCCGTTCGAGTTGACTTTGGCGACAAAGGCATCTTCCGTGCCTCCATTATGGGATAGATCCGGACCGACGGTGACCGGAAAAGTCGCCGCCGAAGAACTCGTTTGTCCTGCCACATAGGCATTGCCGGAGCTGTCGACGGCGATTCCCATGCCGATATCGCTCCCGGAGCCGCCGATGAATCCGGCGTAGGTCAAGGCGGTGCCGGTTGAATTGACTTTGGCCACAAAGGCGTCAAGGCCGCCGTTTTGAGTTGAGTCGGGTCCGGTCGCAACCGGGAAGGGTTTGGCTAATAACTCTGTAGAGGTGGTACTTCCCGTCACATAGGCATTGCCGGAGCTGTCGACGGCGATTCCGAATCCGGTCGAATTGTTTTGATCTTGTTCTTGTCCCGACCCGCCGATAAAGCCCGCATAGATCAGGGTGGCCGGTCGATTACCAGGGTTCCCGACTTGTCATAAGGGCCGATTTGAAAACCGTAGGTGGAATCGGCGAGGAGAAAAGAGGAATCGATTTCTCTCTTTTCACCGGCGATCTCCTGATAGGTCTTCGGCCTCTCGTCTTTAAATCCTCCCAACGGGGTTTCAATTTCCATTTCCCCTTTTTGATTAAGGAATATTTTTTCCGCACCGCTGTAAGCCAGTTTGATCTGTGACGGATCGGCGCCCGAATGGACGATGAATTCATATTCAAGTCGGATTCCATTGCCTTGATAAACGAGATCGATTCCCGGCCAGAGGTCCCTATAAAGGAGGGAGCCATAGGTCTTGAGACCGGTCTTCCAAGAGGAGCGAGGCCCTTTGAAATAACTGATGACCGCCGGGGTCGGGTCTTGACCGAGCGGCCTCGCTTTCGGATTGGCCCCGACAAAGTCGGCTTTGATGTTCCATCGGTTTGAAGAGTCTTTCTTCGAATCGGAAAGAGAAAAGACCACGCCGCTCGGAGTGAAAAAGAGCACCTTATCCCTTCCCTGGACAAAGTACCCGCTCCCTTCCTTCTCGACGAAATAGAGCGGCATTTGGCCGTAGCCGCCTTTTAGGACCCCCCTTTGGGGATTATCCGGATGGAATTTCTTGGCAATCCAGAGGGTCGAAACAAAAGACATGATAACTATCAAAACGATAATAAATTTATTCATCAATCATATTTATACAGCAATATTATGATCATGTAAATTTATATAAATAGAAGATATTTCGAGGAGTTAGGTGAGATTAAGGATGAAGAGGAAAAAGAGTGCATCCCCATGTGGCGTTGAAGGTTGAGCTGTCGCTGGTTGTCGTCCCCCCGGTCGTTGTCGACTCGCTCAGGCAGGAGGCGTCGCAGCCGTCCCCGGCCGTTGTGTTGCCGTCGTCGCACGTTTCACCGGTGTCGATCACGCTGTCGCCGCACCGGGCATTGGTGCAATTCGAGCGGCAGGCGTTGGCGGTCGCATCGCTGTTGCTACCGCCGTTGTCGCATTGTTCGGTCGCCGTTTGAACGGTTCCGTCTCCGCAGGTGGTTGAGACACAACTATTGTTGCAGGCGTCGGTGGCGACGGTATTGCCGTCGTCGCACCCCTCGACCCCCGTTCGAACAACACCATCTCCGCAAGCGGCGGCAACACAGGTGTTGAGACAGGCATCGGTATTTACCGTGTTACCATCGTCGCACGCCTCGGAGCCTTCGACGACACTGTCGCCGCAGGTGGCGACGATGGAAATTTTTGCGACGAAGATATCGAATGTACCGCTATTGTAGGTCAGGTCGGGTCCGCCGGTTTTTGGAAAGGTCGTCTCTGTGGAGGCGGTAAAGCCTGTCACATAGGCGTTTCCGGAACTGTCGGCGGCAATCCCCATGGAGCGGTCTTCTCCCGATCCTCCGATATAACCGGCGTAGCTGAGTGCGCTGCCGGTCGAGTTGACCTTGGCAATAAAGCCATCGATGCCGCCGTTTTGGGTCAGATCGGGTCCCCCGGACACGGGAAAGGTCGTTTGTGTCGAGTCGGTATTGCCTGTCACATAGGCACTGCCCGAACCATCCAGGGCGATGCCGGTCCCATAGTCCGAATCTCCGGATCCGCCGATGTAACCGCAATAAGTCAGGGCGGACCCTGTCGAATTGACCTTGGCCACAAAGGCGTCCCCCGTTCCGCCGTTGTAGGTCAGGTCAGGTCCTACCGTCACCGGAAAGGTCGTCTCGGTGGAAGCGGTGTTGCCTGTGACATAAACATTGCCCGAGCTATCAACGGCAAGATCCTCTCCGATATCGAATCCCGACCCGCCGATGTAGCCGCAATAAGTCAGTGCGGTCCCGGTCGCATTGACCTTGGCGACAAAGGCGTCAGTGCTCCCATTCTGAGTGAGATCGGGTCCTATCACCACCGGAAAGGATGTCTCGGTGGAGTCGGTATTGCCGGTGACATAGGCATTGCCGGAGCTATCGAGGGTAATCCCATGTCCGGTCTCATCCCCCGCCCCTCCGATGTAACCGCAATAAGTCAGCGCGGTCCCGGCCGCATTCACCTTAGCCACAAATGCGTCAATCGTACCGGCACCATTAAAGGTCAGATCGGGTCCTACGGTCACCGGAAAGGTTGTCTGTGTGGAGGTCGTATTTCCCGTCACATAGGCGCTACCGGAGCTGTCCACCTCAATGTCAAACCCGCCATCCGCCCCTGATCCGCCGATGAATCCGGCATAAGTGAGTGCGGTCCCGGCCGCATTCACCTTGGCGACAAAGGCGTCTTGGGCTCCGCCGTTACTCGTGAGATCGGGACCTACGGTCACCGGAAAGGTCGTTTGTGTGGAGGTGGTGTATCCTGTCACATAGGCATTTCCCGAACTATCGATCGCAATCTCTCTCGATTCATCTTCTCCCGACCCCCCGATAAACCCGGCATAGACAATGGTCGCCGGATCGATGATCAAGGTTTGTGACTTATCGTAGGGACCGATTTTAAAACCATAGGTCGAATCGGCGAGGAGAAAAGAGGAATCGATCTTCTTTTTCTCTCCGGCGATTTCTTGATAAGTGTTCGGCCTCTCGTCTTTGAAACCCCCGAGGGGTGTCTCGACCTCGATCTGACCTTTTTCGTTCAGGTGAATTTTCTCGGCGCCGCTGTAGGCGAGTTTGATCTGCGACGGATCTGCGCCCGGGTGGACAATGAATTCATATTCGAGCCGAATTCCATTTCCTTTATAAGCGAGATCAATCCCAGGCCAGAGATCTCTATAAAGGAGAGAGCCATAGGTCTTGAGACCGGTCTTCCAGGAAGAACGGGGGCCTTTGAAATAACTGATCACCGCCGGGGTCGGGTCTTGTCCGGTCGGTTTTACTTTCGGATCGGCCCCGACAAACTCCGCTTTGACATTCCAGAGTTTTGAGGAATCCTTCTTCGGATCGGAAAGAGAGACCACCATCCCTTTTGAAGTGAAGTAGAGCGACTTGTCTTTTCCTTGGACAAAATAACCCACCCCCTTTTTTTCGATGAAGTAGAGGGGGAGTTGTCCGTAACTTCTGTTAATAACAGGTTTCTTTTGGAACTGTTTTACGATCCAAGGAGTGCAAAAAAGGCCGATCAGGAGCAGAAGAACAATAATTTTTGACACAGATCCGTCTATAAATGATTTTTTAGGTTTTGGAAAGCCAAAGTAGCGCGAAAAGGAGCAAGGGGAGATAAACGATTGAGGCGAAGAAAAAACTCCTGGCCCAACGGGTGCTGGCGCCCGACCGAAGCCCATAGCAACCCCAGAAAAGGAATGCGCCGTTTAACACCAGGGCAAACCAAAGATAGTGCGATTTTGTGATGCCATAAAAGCTCGGATAGAGGGTGACGGCGAAGAGGCCGAGCAGATATCGGACGATCCAATGCTTGGTGACGCGTTCCCCTTTTTCAAGCGGGAGGATTTTGATGCCCGCTTTTTCGTATTCTTCTTTTCGGACGAGGGCGATCGCAAGAAAATGGGGGACCTGCCAGAGGAGGAGGATGAAAAAGAGGATGAGGCCGGGGAGTGCGATCTTGCCGGTCGCGGCGGTCCAGCCCATGAGAGGCGGAATTGCCCCGGGAACGGCGCCGACGAGCAGCGCGGCGTGGCTTTTTTGTTTCAGCGGCGTATAAAAAAGGACGTAGCTGATAAAGGCGATTACCCCCAGGAGGGCGGTCAGCGGGTTTACCTCCTTATAAAGGAGAATTGTTGAGAGGAGGGCCAAGGCGATGCCGAATCGGAGGGCGATCTTCGGTGCGAGCCGTTTGGCGGCGAGCGGGCGATTTTTTGTGCGAAGCATCAGGGCGTCACTGTCGCGCTCCAGATACATGTTGAGCGCGTTCGCCCCGCCGACCATCAGGACCGTTCCGAAGAGGGTCATGAAGGCGAGAAAGGGAGACGGAGTCTGCGGAGCCAGCCAGAGGCCGCAGGCGGTGGTGAAGATCACCAAGGTGCTGATTCGTGGCTTGACCAAGGCAATAAGATCCCGAGGATTCATTCGGGCCACCCGCTCGGTTTCTCCCAATGGACCCAAAGAGAAACCAGAGTCGCCAACAAAAGCGCCGCGACTCCCAAGTGGGCGGTCAGAGGAACAATCCCTTTTTGGGTGATAATCGTGGCGACTCCCAGGAAGATCTGGAGCATGACCAAAAAGAGTGCACCCATCGTGAATCGGTAGATCGACCGAAGGTGCATCTTTTTCCATAAAATAATCGGCAATGAAAATATCATCAAGGCGGTTAGGACCCCGAGCCACCGGTGGGCCATGTGAAGACGGAAGATCGGGTGGAGGTCGGAGGGCCAGGGAGAGCCGTTGCAAAATGGGATGTCAGGACAGATCAGGCCGGCGCCGGTGTGGCGGACAAAAGCACCGAGCAAGGACTGAAGATAAACAAGGACGATAACAAAAACCAACCATCCCCTTCCACCCTCCCCCTGCCCCCTCCCATCAAGGGAGGGGGTATTATTTTTTCCCTCTCCTATTGAATCCCCTCCCCCTTGAGGGGGGAGGGTTAGGGAGAGGGTGGTCTTCCACGCCATCCACACCACCATCATAAAAAACAAAAACGAAAGCCCCAAGTGGGCGGTTGAGACGAGAGTCGGTAATTTATAAATGACCGTGATCCCTCCCAGGAGTCCCTGTAAGACCACCGCAGCCACAGCGATCCAGGCCACTCTTATAAGGAGGCGATCCCCTCCCCTTCTTTTTTGAATCAGAACGGCGAGAAGGATCGTCAGCAACCCGACCGTCCCGGCGAGGAGGCGGTGGCTGTGTTCGATCGCGACTCCCCCTTTCATCTCGGGAAAAAAGGTTCCGTAACAGAGCGGCCAATCGGGACAGGCGAGACTCGATCCGGTGTTGTGGACCGTCCCGCCTAAAAGGAGCAGGAGAAAGGTCAGGACACAGAGCAAAACGGCGAGGCGATGTTCTTTCATTTTCAATCCCTATAAATTCTTGACGACAAAAACACAATATGTAAGGAAGACGAAACTTTTCATGCAAAATCTCTCTTACGGTTGGTGGTTCCCCCCTGATGTCTCCGTCGATGGACATATCATCGATTCGTTGATCAACACCGTCCATTGGTTTATGGCGGCCCTCTTCGTCGGCTGGGGAATTTTTTTCGTCTATTGTCTGATCCGTTTCCGTCAGCGCCCGGGGCATGCGGCCGATCCGGTCCTGACCCACAGCAAGTTCCCAAAATTTGTCGAGATCGGGGTCGTTCTCTTTGAGGCCTTTCTTTTGATAGGGCTGGCCTATCCCGCCTGGTCCCGGCTGCGGACCGAATTTCCCAAGCCGGAAGATTCGACGGTGATCCGCATCGTCGCTCAGCAGTTTTTGTGGAATATCCATTACCCGGGACGGGACAACATCTTCGGACGGACCGATCCGAAGTTGGTGAGCGACTCCAATCCCCTCGGACTCGACTTCAATGATCCGCACGCCAAGGACGATCTGGTCACGCCGAATCAGCTCCATTTTCCGGTGAACAAGCCGGTCCTGGCCCATTTGACCTCGAAAGATGTCATCCATAGTTTTTTTATTCCCGTTTTAAGGGTGAAACAGGATGCGGTCCCGGGGATCAGCATCCCGATCTATTGGAAGGCGAAGCAGACCGGCCAATTCGAGATCGCCTGCGCCCAGCTCTGCGGCAACGGACATACGATCATGCGTGGTTTTGTGAGTATCGATACGCCGGAGCAGTTTAAGATCTGGATCAAGGAACAGGAAGCGTTTTCGCAAGGGGGCCTATGAGTCAAGAGCATGGACATCATGAATTGAGCTGGCTTCGCCGGTATCTCTTTTCGACCGATCATAAGGTGATCGGGATCCAGTATGGGATCACCGGGCTCGCCTTTCTCTTTTTCGGTTTTTGTCTGATGATGCTGATGCGCTGGCAACTCGCCTTTCCGGGTGAAGCGCTTCCCGTCATCGGAAAACTCTTTTCGGAGACCTTGATGCCGGGCGGGGTGATGACCCCGGACTTTTACAATTCCTTGGGCGCGATGCATGGGACGATCATGGTCTTTTTGGGGGTCGTTCCTCTGGGGGTCGGCGGTTTTGGAAACTACCTCCTCCCGCTCCAGATCGGGGCCAAGGATATGGCGTTCCCCAAATTGAATGCCGCGAGCTACTGGGTCTATTTTATCGGCGGCGTTTTCATGCTCTCGAGCTTCTTCGTCCCGGGAGGGGCGGCAAACTCCGGCTGGACCTCGTATGTCCCCTTGGCCGACATCGCAATGACCGGTCAGACGATTTGGCTGATCGGGATGGTCTTTCTGATCACTTCTTCTCTGCTGGGATCGATCAATTTTATCGTCACGACGATCCATCTGAGGGCCGAAGGGCTTTCCTTTTTCCGTCTGCCGTTCTTTGTTTGGGCCCAGTTCGTGACCTCGTTTCTCCTTCTTCTCGCCTTTCCGTCCTTGGAGGCCGCCGCCGTTCTTCAGTTGATGGACCGCTTGACGGGGAGCAGCTTTTTTATGCCGACCGGTCTGGTGATCAGCGGGATGCCGTCGTCTTATGGGGGGGGCGGCAATCCGATCCTCTGGCAACATCTTTTCTGGTTTCTGGCCCACCCCGAGGTCTATGTCTTGATTTTACCCGCCTTCGGAATTGTGACCGAGGTGATCGTCAATAATACGCGAAAGCCATTGTACGGTTACAAGACGATGGTCTACGCCATTCTCTTTCTCGGATTCATGTCGTTTATCGTCTGGGCGCACCACATGTTCATGACCGGTATGGGGACGGTCATGAATCATTTTTTCCAGACGACGACGATGATTATTTCCATTCCTTCGGTGGTCCTCTTGACCTGTCTCCTCTTGACCCTCTATCGGGCCTCCATTCGTTTCACGTTGCCGATGCTCTTTGCCCTCGCCTTCCTACCGATGTTTGCGATCGGCGGTCTGACCGGTCTCCCCTTGGGATTGGCCACGTCGGATATTTTTCTGCACGATACTTATTACGTGATCGGTCATTTTCATTACGTGGTGGCGCCCGGGACCCTCTTCGCCCTCTTTGCGGGGATCTATCATTGGTTTCCGAAGGCGACCGGTCGAAAGATGAATGAAACCCTGGGCAAGATCCATTTCTGGGTCTCCTTCTTGGCGATCAACGGGGTCTTCATGCCGATGTTTATCCAGGGGATGGCGGGGGTCTCGCGGCGGCTTCATACGCCGATTACCTACGCCCATGCCCAGGCGGTTCAGGGGACGAATGAATTCATGTCGGTCTGCGCCTGGATTTTGGGATTGACGCAGTTGATTTTTATCGTCAATTTTTTCTGGAGTCTGAAGAAGGGAAAAAAGACGGAAGAAAATCCGTGGCAAGCGACCACCCTCGAGTGGGCGGCGCCGACCCCGCCTCCTCATGGCAATTTTCCGACGACGCCGGTGGTTTACCGGGGGCCTTATGAATATGGTGTTGTGGAAGGAAAAGAATTTTTGCCGCAGAATGTGAATTAAAGGAGAATCAATGAGCGCAGATGCTGAAGAGTTAATCCCCTATATCGACAAACCGCACCCGATGACCGGGGTGACCAATTCGAAGCTCGGCATCTGGCTCCTCTTGGCCTCCGAGGTGATGCTCTTCGGGGCCCTTTTCACGAGCTACATCATTCTGCGCGTGGGGGATGCGAATTGGCCGCATGGTTGGTCGCTCTTGAGTGTCCCGCTCGCCACGACCAACACCATGGTCCTGATCACCTCTTCCATTACGATGGTGATGGCCTGGGCCTCGTTGATGGTGAAGCGATTCGACCGGTATCCGATCTACATGGCCCTGACGATTCTCTTGGGACTGACCTTTTTAGTGATCAAAGGGATCGAGTATGGACACAAGTTTGAAAATCACCACCTCCCCTCGACGAATAATTTTTATGCCATTTATTTTACCCTCACCGGTCTGCATGGGCTCCATGTCCTGGTCGGGATCGCGGTGAATCTCTACTTCCTCTTTCCCGGGGCCAAGCTCTGGAAGACAAAGCCGGAGATGTTTGCGGGAAGGGTTGAGGCGGCGGGACTCTATTGGCACTTTGTCGATCTGGTTTGGATCTTTTTGTTTCCATCGATTTATCTTTTATAGGGGCTCGCGTCGCCCCCTCCACCGGCAAAGCCGGATGGAGCCTCCCCCTCAACGGGCCTTTGGCCCTG
>OBEQ012615335.1_pt1 | contig 23094 bp, 14 predicted proteins | sample 1670901 | NCBI WGS metagenome assembly OBEQ01 (sample SAMEA104232315, study PRJEB22302) | groundwater metagenome | biome: forest; feature: aquifer; material: groundwater | place: USA | collected 2011-08-07 | depth 5.4 m
GTTCGGATCGCGCTCTAGGCCGCGCAGCGCGATCGCATTCAGTGAAGGAGGCAGGTTGGCGTACACCTCGCTCGGCGGGGGACACGGGTGAAACACGATCTGCTCCATCACGTGCGCTTCGTTCTGTCCCTTGAACAGGCGCGCCATCGTGAGCATCTCCCACAAGATGATCGACGCCGTGAAAATGTCGCTTCGGCGATCGACATCGGCGCCCTGGATCTGCTCCGGCGACATGTACGAGAGCTTCCCCTTGAGCTGGCCCTCGCGCGTCGTCTGAAGGCGGCCCATGGCCTTTGCGATTCCGAAGTCGACCACGCGGGCGACGCCGTCCACACCCACCAGCACATTGTGCGGCGAAACGTCACGGTGCACGATGCCGAGCGGTTCTCCACGTTCGCTCCGGGCCTCGTGCGCTGCATGAAGCCCGTGGAGAGCGCCAGACATGATGGCGGAGACGATGTTGAGGGGAATCCTCTCTCGGTTTTCTCTCGCTTTGCGCACCAGGCGCGCCAGCGATTCTCCAGGGATGTACTCCATCACCAGGAGCAGCTCGGTGTCGCTCGGCACCACGTCCACCGTCGCGACCACATTCGGGTGTTGGATGCGTGCTGCGAGCCGCGCCTCGTCGAGGAACATGGAGACGAAGTCCGTCTCACGCGCGTAGTGGGGATGAAGGCGTTTGATGGCGACTGTGCGCGAAAAACCTACCGGTCCGAGGAGCCGCCCCAAATGGACAGTCGCCATTCCACCCGACGCGATCTCGATATCGAGCGCGTAGCGTCCGACAATGCGCATTTCGACCCGACAAGCATAGCACTCGCCCGCCCGCGAAGTCCCTTTTCGGCAGCGCCGCAGTGCGCAACGGGATCGTCAGGGGATCGCGTCGACTCTTGTGTCTAGAGTGCCAGAAAGGTAGCGATGTTTCCCGTCCAGAGAACCGCGCCTTTTCGATCCCGAACCGAGACCTTGTACTGCTGGCTGAGCTGCAGATCGCGCGGTGAAAGCTCGATGGTCTGCGGCCGCACGGCAACGAGCGGATGAACGGTGTTGTAGCTCCACGTATCGAGCGTGATGTCGAGGGTTCGCCGAACGTTGTCGACCTTCTCGGAGTGCGTGACCTCGAGGTCGATGTAGTTCTTGGTGAATGTCATGAAGAGACCGGTTTCACACGGCGGGTGACCGGGACGAACTGCGCCGCAGCCCGCGCGCCATACGACCCCTTGCACGCTCGGCTCGTAGTGGTGCTTCCTCTTGCCCGACAGGTCGGCCTCGGAAGACTCGGTCGTCCCCTCGTCCGCCGTTTCCTCGGACACGTTGCTCGCGCATCCGGCGAGGCCCACGACAGCGAAAAGAACTGTGAATCGGCGGTTCAGCATGAGGGCTCCTGGTACGATGGGAGTGACGCCTACCTGACACCGCTCGAGACGTCATGTCGCAAAAGAAACGACTACCGCTCGCTGCGCTTGACCCCACGGGGACAAGGGGACCAATAACGAGATGAAAATCATCATCTTGCGCTGCGGAGATGCTGCAAAAGAGGTCTCCGTGCGTCGTGGCGAGTTCGGCGACTGGATTCGGTCCGGTGTCGGCGACGCATGGAGCGGCGACTGGGGGGAGCACGATCTTCGAACAGAGCTAGCGCCGCCACCGCCGAATGCCGCGCGCGCCTTCATTCTTACCGGATCGGCCAGCAACGTAACCGAGCGTGCGCCGTGGATGCTGCGCGCCGAGCCGTACTTGCGCGAGCTCGTATCGTCCGATGCGGCCGTCTTCGGCATTTGTTTTGGCCACCAGATTTTGGCCCACGCGCTTGGAGGTCGCGTTGCGAAAAACCCACGCGGTCGCGAAATCGGCACGGTCCACGTGACGAAGACCGCGGACGATGCCTTGTGGTCGGGCGTGCCCGAGCCATTTCTCGTGAACGCCACGCATCTCGAGAGCGTGCTCGAGCTTCCGCGCGGTGCGCGCCTTCTCGCAACCACCTCGCTCGATCCTCACGCGGCGTATGCGATGGGAGAACGCGTGCGATGCGTGCAGTTTCATCCGGAGATCGACGGCGCCGCGATGCGCGGCTACATCGCGGCGCGCGCCGACGTGATGCGAGCCGAGGGTCTCGACCCGGATGCGGCGCTGGCGAACGCACAGGACGGCCACGGGGCGCGCTTACTCCAGGCCTTCGTGTGCAACTTCGTCACGCCCCATCGGTGAGCAGCGCAGCCGAGCGCCACGAAGGTGCAGCGTTCGACTCTCATGGTCTCGAGCCAGCCCAAGCTCGGTATGTCCCGCCGTGGTAGGATGTCGTGGTGCGCGTGGTTCGACGACGATGGCTGGTCGCGAGTGGCACGATGCTCGCTTTGGCGAGTGGTTGCAGCCTCGTCGACACAGCCGGCCTAGCAGGCCGATCGGAGCCGCCGCCGGATGCCTCTACTACGGCTCCCGACAGCAGCACGTTTGACGATGGCGCTGCCGAGGCCTCTCCAGGCGACGCCCGTCTTGACGTTTCTCCGGGCCCGCCCACCTTTGACGGACCCGTCGTGCTCGCACGCGACAGCCCGGGACCGCGTGGCCTCGATGTCGACGGTAACCGCGTGTATTGGGCGAACGAGGACACGGGACAGATTCGCTCGGTGCTCAAGACGGGGAGCCCAGATGCAGGCTCGACTCTTTTCATACTGGCACCGGGAGCGACCGATCTGGTGGCCGACACCACGCGCGTCAATTGGATCGATCGTGCTCTCACCGGGGGCTACGAGCACGCACTGATGGACGCGAAGAAAGACGGCACCGATCGGCGCTACCACTTCGACAATCAAGTGTCGACCCGCATGACCATCGCGGGTCCGTACGTCTATACGAGCTCCGGAAAGAACAATGGGTCGCACATTTTTCGGTTCTCCTCCGTCGACGCGGTCGATCTCATCAGCCTCGGCGGATTGAACCCCAAGGCGCTCGCCTCGGACGCGCTGACTGTTTACTACGAGCACGGAGGCGCCGTGCACACCATCCCTGAGCCCGATGGCGGCGGGCCGTTCGCGAACGCAGAGGCCATCGATATCAAGGTCGACGACGACTACGTCTACTGGATCTCGTCGAGCGGTGCGCTTCAAAGGCTCGGCAAACAGACGCGAGGCCAGCCCCCCCAGGACCTGGCGACCGGCCTGGTATCCCCTGTGCGACTGGCGCTCGACAGCGACAGCGTCTACGTCACGATGTGGGGGACCGCCACGGGACACGGCCGCGTCATTCGCGTGCCGAAGGCAGGCGGCTCGTCGGTCGATCTCGCCAAGGATCTCAGCGAGCCTTGGGGCGTCGCCGTCGACAACACGGGCGTGTACGTCGCCAATCACGGCGACGGGGCGATTGTGGTCATTCCGCGGAAATGAGGCCGCGTCGCGCTTCTACCCGTGTCACTTCGGAGGCGGCGGAGGGGGCGCGATGGCGTGCAGATCGAGCCCGCCGGGGTATTGGTAGCTCGTCTGACGACCGTAGCCGAGCACTTGAATGCCAAACGGCTTGTCGCCCGTGATGACGTGCGCGCCCGCCTGCCCGGGTCCGAGCTTCACGCGCGCGACGCCGAGCTGCCCGCCCGAAACGGCGGTGAAGGGGGCCGAGATTGCCGTCCCATCCAGCGAAATGGACGTGCCGCTCGGGGCAACGATGTCGACGTAGTTCGTCTCGTAGTCGGTGGGCGCGAGGAAGATGTACTTCGTCCGGTACTGCTCGACGGCGATCATTTGGCTCTGCGATGGGTCGCCGTTCGCGAGAACATTTTTGCCCGGATCGACCACGGTGCTGCCCAGCATGAAGGAGGCGACCGAGAATTCATGATCGCCGGTGATCTCGACATCGGCAACCGCCACGCCGCAGTCGAGCACCTGGCCCGCGTTGATCGTATTGCCGCAACCCGGTATTCCCGTCAGGTGGGTACCATCCACGTTTCCGTAGATGCGGATGACGTGCCCCTTTGGCGTTCCGTCGGGGCCGGTAGGCGCGGTGACCACGTAGTGCTTGCCGAGCGTCTCGGCGGGAAGGACCGATTCCTCGATGTGATCGCACGCGCCCTGGCCTTCGGGAAGGTTGATGCAAGGAATGCCGGCGATCACTTGCACCGCTTTGGTTGCGGCAACCTGCGATCCGCTGAGATCATGCGCGTTGCCCAAAGGGCCCACGATCTCGGCGACGTCGCCCGCGTTCAGCGTGAAATTGAGGAGACCGCCCGGGCCAGTGGCTTGAATCGTGTTGCCCGCAACCCCCTGCCCGCCGCTCGATACTTTCACGGTCACGTTCGTGCCATCGGCCGTCCCGGTCACGGCAAAGTACGCGCCCATGATGTCTTGACCCTGCTCGCTCCAGCCGTGAACTCCGGCAACACGGTAGTTTCCGGTCATCGCGGTCGAGGGCAAAAGGAGAGATGCGTCGTTCGAGTACGACAGGCACTCACCGAGGCATTGCGGGCCAGGGCACGCGCTCCAATTCTTGCCTGCCGGTCCGCCCTTGCCCTGGTACTCGAGCGCGTTGAATTGATAGACGGTGACCGGCACCGAGCTCACGAGGTGGTACGCGCCTCTCGGCGAGAACACGGAGCGGGCAAGGGGCGTCGCGTTGCCCATGCAGTCGGCGTCAGGCCCTTTCAGATCGCGGACCCATGGCAGGTAAATTTTTGTGAGCTGCTGCGGCAAGACGGTGGCCTTTTGGTTCGTGCCGTTCGGGCCCGTCACGGTGACGTCTGCGGGTGCGTTCCCCGCGTTGGCGACGACGACCGCGAAATCGAAGATCGACCACACGTTGTTGGCCACGACGGTCGGCCAGTAGTCGCAACCGATGTACGACTTCGAGAGCGCAGCCTCGTCGCACGTCTTTGGGTCTCCGGTGACGCCCCCCTCGCCGCTGCCGAGCCCGCCGTTGCCCAAGCCACCCAGGCCGCCGTCGGCGTTGGGATCCGCGAAGCCGCTCGTGCTCTTCGTCGAGCACCCCGTTCCGCCAAAAGCTGCGAGCGCGAGCGCTCCTGCGAAAATCCCGACCAATAAACGCTTCATGCACTGCCTCCGGCGCGCGGCAGCCTGCCACATTCTTCGCCAAAATAAGAGCACAAGCTTTTCTCCTTCTGCGCCAAGAGGCACGCCGCCTGCACTTCGCAGGTCGAAGCTTGATGCGAAGTATTTCGATGGGAATGATCGTTGGCGTGGGGGCCCTTTCATGTGCGGCAACTCCCGATGTGGAGTACGCGCCGTACGACGATGCGGCGATCGCGCTGCCCAGCCCGCTGGGGCCTTACGACGCGAGTGCCACGATCATCCCGGAGCAGGATGGGTCCATCGACACGCTCGAGGCCGATGCCGGATCTCCGCCCGCAAGAAATGAGAGCGACGCCAGAGCGAACACGACTGCGCCCGCAGACGCTGAGCTCGATGCACCCCCGGCCGTTCTCCCGGGTTGCCCTTCGTCGTTGCCTCCTGGGGCAAACGCCTGCTGCGGCTCGATCCCCTGCGTCGGATCGAAATGCGCACGACGATGCGCCGACTGCCGCGCTCGATGCTCCGGCGTGTGCTGCGTCGCCAAGAAACACGACAACGAGCTCCGGTGCGAGTCGTTCATTTCGGAATGTGAGTGACTCGCGGTCAACGCTCTCTTGTTCGCCGGAGTGCTTCGTCGATGAAGTCGAGGTTCAGCGCCAGGGGCGCGCACAAATTCGTACAGCCTCCATCGCACCGAGTCTCCTCGCCCCCGCTGAGCACACCCGCAATCTCGTTGTTTGCGCGCGCAAGGAGAGGGCCCCCGCTGTCGCCGATGCGGGTCGAGCCCGTGCGCGAACGGCCTCGGATCATGCCCGAGGGATCGACGCCTGCTTCGACACAAACAGCGAGCCCCTTTCGGAGCCCCTTGGGGGTCATGGAGCCAATGTGGGCCGACCGGGCTCTTGCGCTTGCGAGATTCGCGGGGGAAGATGGTGGTTTGCGCGGGAGGCGGGGTCGTGCGGAATGCACTCGGATTTTCCGTTGGGGCGATGGCGTGTGCAATCGGTTGTGTAGCCGATCACGCCTTGGAGACGCCCGCTATCGGACGAACAGCGTCGGCGATTCGGGGCGATGATGCTGCTCCAGACGTATCTGACGCACATGCAAACGTCGTTGTGAACATCGTGGGCTCGGGAGGGCAGTGCAACGGCATTCTGGTCACACCTCTTGCCGTCTTGACCGCTGCCCACTGCTTCGTCGGCTCGACCGGATCAGGACCCGCGTTTCCGGACGGGCAGCCCACCGTGCAAGTCAGGGCCAGCCGCCCCGATCTTGGTTCGGCCTACGTAGCTGCCACAGGCTTCGTTTCGCGATTGCAAAGCCCGGTCGCCGTAGGCCAAGCGCAAGACGACGTGGCGCTGCTCTTGCTGGATGCAGCAACTCTCGTCATCCCTGTGGGCGGCGCTGCTCGAGCTCGCCATTGCGCGACCGTCGTTTCAAGTGCCTCCCGCCAGCATCGATGGCGAGGCGTACACGTTTCAGCCAGGTCTCGTGGGAGCCGCCGGTTGGGGGACCCTCCGGGCGGATCGCCAAGTGGCATTCTATGACTTTCTCGTACGACTCGGCGGAGTGTGGAACGCGTTCCCAGATACCGGTCAGGCCATGTTGGAGAACGGCGACTCGGGTGGCCCCCTCTTCTATACGCGCGCGGACGGCGGTCGCGACCCTTTCGGCATTGCGTCACAGACGGTCACCAACGAGATCCATCAAGTAGTCAAGAACATCTGGGCCGACGTGACGCGGTCGGAGCTGGCGGGGTGGATCAAAACGAACGCGCTCGACACGAATGCGCGCGCTTCCTTGAAACCAAGTCCTTTGCCGCAGCAGAGCGAACGCTGGCTACAAGTGCACGGCAAGAACAAGAGCAACTACTGGTTTGGGGAAGTTGACTACGTTGGACCATGCGCACGAGGCGACGACCTCGATTGCGACCACTGGTTTATCGAGCACGACAACTGCCCGTTCGACTTCAATCCTGATCAGCGGGATTCGGACGACGACGGCGTCGGCGACGCCTGCGACAACTGCGTCACGGCACACAACCCGGATCAGGCGAACTGCAACGTTTTCGCTGAGACCCATCATGAGACGCCGCGAAAGATCCTCGGCGACCTTTGCGATCCCGTGCCGTGCCCTCAGTCGACGCTCGGACCGTCCACGCCTGAAACCGTCTGTTGTCCCGCGGACGAGGCGGGCGCCAAGACGTGCGTCACGAGGACTGTGCACAGCGTGTTGCACACGGTCACGCTGGGATCGCACCCGGCAGATAGCGTGCTGGCGGCCGGACAGGATGTGTTTGCCCGGGTCTATGGGGTGGCCACTTCGGCGCGGTTTTGCCAGCAGATTGGTGATTTCGTGTGCGACGCGCCGAGTGTTCTGCACGACATTCAGCTGTCGTTTCCTGACGAGCCGAACAACCCGGACCACCCCTGGCATCGCATCAGCTTTGGCAAGTCGAGAGTGCCGAGCGTCCCGCCGTCGCCACCGCCGCGCGGGCAAGACCTGGAGTTCGACTACGGTCTATCCACTGACGACAATCAGTGGTTCTACCAGCAGGACTTTGCCTATTGGACCAGTGATCCCTCGAGGCCCAAGCTTCCGCTCGACTTCCCGGCGTGTACGCAAATCTCGGTGTGCGGCGCGGGATCCAGCCCTCTTGTCTCCACTGGATCATGCCTGAACGGAACCTTCTGGCTGCACGCGGATACCCCCGTGGGCGATACGGTGGACACAGTCTCCGGCATGCGCGTGGGCTTGCATGAAGATCCCATCCTCGGCGGCAATCCACCGGCGGAGCTCGCGAACGGCTACTTGAAGATGTCTCCGGATCCTGCGCGCGGATACTGCTTGCGTCCGAGCTCGCCGATCGTCGCCGCCGCGATACGAGGCCTGCAGCCACGGCAAGCGAGTGCGCTCTGGCAGAGCGGCGGCGCCGACCGCGCGCTCGACATCCAGGCGTTTCCGTACACCGAGTTGCTCGTCCCGAGCCCTGTGGGGTTTGTCGCAGCCATTCAGCCGGATGCGTCACATCTGATTTTAGGTGACAGCGGTGGAAGTTGCAGCGGGAGCTCCGTCAGTCCCGGTCTTGGTCACGCGTTCGCGTCACACGTTTGGGCGAGCGTGATCGAGCCGACTCCTCGAATCGGCGTGTATCGCAACATCATGGCTGTCGGCCTGTCCGCCGATGGGACAACGGTGACCGATGCCATGATGGAGCAAGATGGCAAGCTCTCCACGGCTTCAGAGCTCGACTTCCCCATCGCCCAAGGCAATTCCCCGTCCCCCGCTCCGCGCAGCGACTTTGCCGCATTCTTTACCCGCGTGGGCGGGGGTGTATACCTCATCGGCGGAACGAGCGCGTTCGGCGTTCCGCTTCATGATGTATGGTTTCAGCCCGTCGGCCGAGACTGGCAAGAAGTCACGTTCTCAGGTCCGCCGCTCGGTGATGTAGACGCGGCGACGCTCTCGTTCCTGGACCGTCGACTGCTCATCGTCGACCGGGTGCGCGAGCAGCGTGGCGCCGAACGGGCTCGCATCCTTCGCGTGGATCCGGTGGCGTCTACATCTCAGGTTCTCTTCACGACGCGCGCGCGACACGGAGACCGCCTCGCCTTCCTCTCCGTAGACCGCGATGGATCCGTCCTTCTGGCAGTGTCCAACCTGCGCTCGAAAAAAACGAAGCTCGTTCGGCTGGACATCTCGGGAAATGCGTTCAGAGTTTCACGCGTTCACGTTGGAAGAGGTGTGCTCACGCGCCCGGTCATTGTCGATGAGCACGCCTACGGTTTCGCCGTCGTCAACGAGGACGGTTCGGTGCGGATTGTCCGCAAGCCAGACCTACGGGCGCGAGGATGCGACGCCGACGACGATCGCGACTCTCGCGACGATGATCGACCGATCGGCTTTGGCTGCCCACTCGAAATTCTCAACTCGCTGTTCTAGCCATGCGTTCGCGTTACCTCGCTGCTGTTCCCCTCCTCGCCACGGTGGGCGCGTGCCTCCGAGGAGCTGCAGGGTGCTCTGCGCAGGAGAGTGTCATTTCAGCGACGGACGCGTCGTTCGACGTTCGCCCACTGGACGCGTCCGACGCCGGCGGCATCGATCGGACGGCGCCCCCGTATGACGCCGATCCGGTGCCGCCACCCGGGCTTCCGGAAGGATGGGTACTTTACCGCGACTACGCGGCCTGGTGCGGGCTCTATGTACCGGCCGATACGAAGTATCTTCCGGCGCCCATCCGATGGACCGCTTGCGAAGGTGATGCAGGCGCGGCATGTCAACAAATGGTGGAGGATTGGACATCTCCGGATGGGACGCAGTTAAGTCCGTGGGTGCGAGGCGCGGTTACGCCCGATGGGCGGGCCGTTCTTCAGATCAGCCGCTTTCAAGATTCCTTCGTGTACCGGCTCGTCGCCGAAGCCGATGGTCCCGTTCGCGCGGCGATCCTCGAGACATGGTCGAGGGTCTGCACACTTGGGCAAGGGGCGCTGGCGAGTGACCGCTACGTCTTCACGCTTTTTGAAAACAGGCAGTCTGCGGGCGGCGGCGTGGCGGGCAGGTTCGATCGGCTCACACCGGACTTCCCGCTAAAATTCGACAAGCGCATGACGCACTATTTCGTCGTCGGTACCCAGGGAGCGCTCGACACCCCGACGACGGATACGCTCGATCTCTACGCCTGGCCCGACGGGCGCTTCATCAAGACGATCTGGTCGTCAGCGCGAGACGGGCTTCTCCAGAACTATGCTCACTTCTCGAAGGACGCGCTGTTCTGGCAAGCGGGGAACATCCGCACGATGAAGCTGAAAGTGTACACCGACGCAGATGGCGTAAAGGACTTCATTACCTTCGGGCAGGACTTCTCTCGCGGCGCTGCCGATCTCGGCACAGACGACCAAGTCCTCGTGTGGGCACAGGGCTCCGGCCGGATACAGCCCAGCGGGCTCTTTCCGGTCGTGGACATCATGGCTGCGCCTTACACCACCGACCCAGCTGCGCTCTCACCGCGTCGCGTACGTTCGGATACGAGCGACGGTTTCACGGCAGCACCCATCGCCGTGGGATGCGGGTACGCGGCTCGCTCAGGAGGCCTGGGGATCCGACTCGTCCGCCTCGCCGACGGGGTCTCCTGGCTGCTCCCCGGAGATACGTCCCAGACGTTCCAATGGCTGCAGCCCCTTGCGCTCACGTGCAACGAGCTCTTCGCTCGCGTGCATATCGCAATGCTGCCGCATGGCCGTGAGAATGTCGCGCGCATCCGGCTCGACGCGCTCGGGCCCGGGATTCCGCCCGATTGAGCTACTCGAATAGCCGCATCACCGCTGCTCCGAACCCGGTTCTACCGCGACGCAGCCCCGTCCACCCGCAAGCACCCGCGCTGCAAGAACTCGAAAATCCCCGCCACGATCGCCTCTCGCGCGTATTGCGCGTCGCGCTTCACCACCTGGAAGAGCACCTCTTTCATCGCGCCGAGCGTGAGATGGGCCAGCATCTTGGCGTCTCCTGGAATCACCACGCCGAGCTCTTGTCCCTCGCGAAGGCTCTCCTCGAGGAGCTTCTCCGCAATCTCGTAAAATGCACGCAGCTTGCGGTCGAACGCTGGGTCGACCCCCATCGCGTCGCTCAAGAGGATCTTCGTGGTCGCGTGATCGTCGAGGAGCGTTCCCACGATGCGTGCGATGTTCTCGTGAATCTGATCCCCCATCGTGCGCGCTTTGTCCTTCGGATCGACACGCACGATCACCATGCCGATCTGCGTGAACGCGCGATCGACGATCTCTTCGAAGACGGCACGCTTGTCCTCGAAGTAGAGGTAAAAGGTGCCCCGCGCCACGCCGGCAGCGGTCACGATGTCCTCGATCTTGGCGTCGTGGTAGCCGCGCCGCGCGAACACGTCGCGCGCGCACTCCAGGATCTGCTGCCTTCGTTCGGATTTTTCCATTCTCGAAACGTGGGACACGTCGAACGTAGTCGTATCACGCCAGCTTGGCCGCCGGCCTCGATGTGGCTCTCGACGAAAGACTCGAGAAAACGGCCGAGAGTGCTGCGATCCCCATGGTCACCATCAGGGAGCCGCCGCTCAGCTTGCCAATAGTGATGTTTACATTACCAACCTCGACCACGAGGGCCTCGAAGCTGGACTGACATCGGTGTCAGTTAGGCCAGCACACACACACCCACTTTCGACGTCTCGCCCGCTGGCGCAAAATCCGCGGCAAGTGGGCGAAATCCACTAAAAACAAGCTACTTCCGCGCACTTTCTTTTGACGGGAAAATCCTTTCCCCCGCCGGCCGACTCCGATACGACTCGGTGACTGACACGCCAGTCTAGTGGAGGAACGATGGGGTCGATCGGACGTGAGCTCGCGATCGGTATGGACGTTGGCTCGACGACGGTGAAGGCCGTCGTTCTCGACGTTGCGACCAAAGAGATTCTCTGGAGCGACTACCAACGCCACCACACCAAGCAGCCCGAGTACGTGCTCGCGATGCTGGAGACGATCTTGGCGGCGTTTCCGGAGTATCCACCGGAGAAGTTCCGCATCTTCGTAACCGGATCGGGCGCGGGCCCGCTCGCCGGCCCCACCGGGGGCAAGTTCGTTCAAGAGGTCAACGCGGTCACGCTCGCCGTCGAGCACCTGCATCCGGACGTGGGCTCGGTCATCGAGCTCGGTGGGCAGGACGCGAAGATCATCATGTTCAAGAGCGGCGAAAAGGGGGAAAAAACCGCCCTCGCGTCGATGAACGACAAGTGCGCGTCAGGCACCGGCGCCACCATCGACAAGTGCTTCCTCAAGGTGAACGCGCCGCCGGAGCTCGTCACGCAACTGCACTTCGACGATTCGAAGCTCCATCACGTGGCGGCCAAGTGCGGCGTGTTCGCGGAGACCGACATCGTCAACTTGATCAAGAGCGGCATCCCGTCCAACGAGGTCCTCTGCTCGCTCGCCGACGCCATCGTCTTGCAGAACCTCAGCGTGCTCACGCGCGGCGGTACCCTGAAGCACCGCGTGCTCCTCCTCGGCGGACCGAACACGTACCTGCCGTTTTTGCAGGAGTGCTGGCGCTTGCGCATCCCGCAGACGTGGGACGAGCGCGGCTACGCGTATCCAAAAGACGTTCCGATCGAAGAGCTCATCTTCGTCCCCGAGAACAGCCAGTACTACGCGGGCCTCGGCGCGGTCCTCTTCGGTCTTCACGAAGCGGCCGACGTCGGCGTCCTCGCGCCGCTCGACAACCTGCGGGAGTACATCACGACGGGCAGAAAGGCCCGCCTGGGCGAGAGCGCTGGGCCGCCCCTTTCGAAGACCGAGCAGGAGCTCGAGGACTTCCGAGAGCTCTACAAGATTCCCAAGTTTCAGCCGGCGACGCTCGAGGCGGGAAGCACCGTGCAAGGCGTCATCGGCCTCGATGGCGGATCCACGTCCAGCAAAGCGGTGCTCGTCGATTACGAGAGCGGCAAGATCCTGGCGAAGGCGTACCAGCTGAGCAAAGGCAACCCGATCCGGGACACCAAGGAGCTCCTCGCCCAGCTCAAAGCCTTCGTTACCGATCAAGGTGCAACCCTGGACGTGAAGGGCTTCGGCGCGACAGGCTACGCGGCCGACGTGCTCGAGCAATGCGTCAACAGCGACGTGAACATCGTCGAGACCGTCGCGCACATGATGAGCGCCGTTCACTTCTTCGGCGACGTCGACGTCATCTGCGACATCGGCGGGCAGGACATCAAAGTCCTCTTCATGAAAAACGGCGACATCGCCAACTTCCGTCTCTCGAACTCCTGCTCCGCCGGAAACGGCATGCTGCTCCAGGCTACCGCCGACAGCTTTGGCGTCCCGGTGACCGAGTTTGCCAACGTCGCCTTCAAAGCCGAGCTTGCACCGAAATTCAGCTACGGCTGCGCGGTATTTCTCGATACCGATCGGGTGAACTTCCAAAAAGAGGGCTTTTCGAAGGAAGAAATGCTCGCGGGTCTCGCGCAAGTTCTGCCCAAGAACGTGTGGCAGTACGTCGTGCAGATCCCCCGCATGGCCTCGCTCGGGAAAAAGTTCGTGCTGCAAGGCGGCACGCAATACAACTTGGCGGCGGTCAAAGCGCAGGTCGACTATATCAAAGAGCGCGTACCCGACGGCGAGGTGTTCGTTCACCCGCACACCGGCGAAGCCGGCGCCATTGGCGCCGCGATGGAGACGCTCCGCGTGGTCAAGCGCCGCGGCAAGTCCACCTTCATCGGCATCGATTCGGCGATCGCGCTCGAGTACACCTCGAAGAACGACGAAGAGACGGTGTGCCACTTCTGTCCGAACGAGTGCAAACGCACGTTCATCGACACCAAGCGCACCGACGGATCGACCAGCCGCTACATCGCCGGGTTTTCGTGCGAGAAGGGCACCGTCGAGAGCAAGGAGGCGATGCTGGATCTGGTCGCTGAGCGGAAGAAGATCGCGCAAGAGTTTCCGAACATCGTCGACTACGAGGCCAAGCGCGCGTTCTTACACTTCTACAAGCTTCCGCCGATGCCCGAAGACGGCGCGCCGATCAAAGACGTCGCCATCAAGAAGGGCATCTTCGGTATGAAGCGCGTCGAAGTGACGCGCCCGTTCCGCCGCTCGAGCAAAGAGGCGTGGGAAGCACGCAAGCGCGTGCGCATCGGCATCCCCCGCGTGCTCAACTTGTACTCGACGGGGCCTTGGTTCCGAACGTACTTCGAGGCGCTCGGCATCCAGAAGCAGAACGTCGTCTTCAGCGACGAGACCACGGAAGAGATGTGGGTCGAAGGGGGAAAGTACGGATCCATCGACCCCTGCTACCCGAGCAAAGTCGCTCAGGCGCACATCCATCACCTCCTCTTCAAGGAGCACACGGACAAGCGCCCGCTCAAGTACATCTTTTTCCCGATTCTCACCCACGTTAATAACTTCGTGAAAGACACGATGGACAACGCGAGCTGTCCCATCGTGGCCGGCGCGCCCGACGTCATGAAGGCTGCCTTCACCAAAGAAGTCGATTTCTTCGCGACGCGCGGTATCGAGTACCTCGATCCGGCGCTGTCCTTCGTCGAGCCGACGCTCATGGCGCGTCGCCTCTTCGACACCTTTGCGTCGCGCCTCGGCATCACCGAAGACGAGAACGACTTCGCCTGCCGTGAAGCGTGGAATGCGCTCCGAACGTTCGACAAAGACGTCGAAGAGAAAGGGCGCGCGATTCTGGAGACGGTCGAATCGGAAGACCGCGTGGCCATTCTGCTGCTCGGGCGTCCGTACCATTCGGATCCGGGGCTGAATCACGGCATTCCGGAAGAGTTCCAGGTCCTCGGCTATCCGATTCTGAGCGTTCGTTCGATTCCGAAAGATCGCGAGTATCTGGATCGCTATTACAAAGAAGAGCTCGAAAAAGGCACCATCAAGACGCCGCTCGAGCTCAATCACGTGTGGCCGGAGAACTACTCGGTCAACAGCGCGCAAAAAGTGTGGGCGGCCAGCTTCGCCGCGCACCATCCGAACGTCGTGGTCTTGGACCTTTCGAGCTTCAAGTGCGGTCACGACGCGCCGACGTACGGGCTCATCGACTCCATCATCGAGACGAGCAAGACGCCGTACGCCGCGCTCCACGACATCGACGCCAACAGGCCGAGCGGGTCGATCAAGATCCGCGTGAAGACCTACGTGCACGCGCTGAAGCTCCACGAAGAACGCTTGCAAGATACACGTAAGCGAAAAGGGGAGCTCCTTCGTGCGATCGACGAAAAGCGCCTCGAGCTCCTCGAGCTGCGCAAGGAACAGCTCGCGTCGCGACGGCAGCAAGACCCGGAGATCGAGCGACAAATCGCCTTGCTCCGCGACAAGCTCGTTGCCTATGAAGCTCCGCAGAATCCGCCCGAATTGCCCAAGGGCGTCATCAAGCTCGGAAAAAAGACTGCTGAGGGGATCGTTCGAATCCAGGAGACGGCCACATGAATACGACCACGGTTAAGGACAAGCGCGCGCTTCCGATCGTCGACATGGAGGCAGAGCTCAAGAAGTTCGAAGAAGAGGAGCGCAAGCGTCTCGGCCTCGACGGCAAGACCGACCAGTGGATCGAAGACATGGCCGGCCTTACCTTCACCAAGCGTGAGAAGAGCAAGGTCACGCTCCTCATCGGCGGCTTGACCATGGCTCAGGACATGTTCGTCGAAGGGGGCCTCAAGGGTCTCGGCTACAACGTCCAGACGCTGGACGTGCCGGCGAACGACGCTCTTCAATACGGAAAAGAGTTCGGCAACCGCGGCCAGTGCAACCCGACGTACTTCACTGTCGGCAACCTGGTGAAGTTTCTCTGCACGCTCCGCGACAAGCACGGGCTCACCAGCGAAGAGGTGGTGAAAAACTACGTGTTTTTGACGGCCGGCGCGTGCGGTCCGTGCCGCTTCGGCATGTACGTCACCGAATACCGAAAAGCGCTCCGCGACGCCGGCTTCGACGGCTTCAAGGTCATGCTCTTCCAGCAGGCGGGTGGTCTCAAGCAAGCCACCGGCGAAGAGAGCGGGCTCGACATGAACCCGATGTTCTTCTGGACGATCGTAAAAGGCATCGTCGCTGGCGACGTCATCAATGCGCTCGCGTACCGCATTCGCCCCTACGAGGTGAATGTCGGCGACACCGATCGCGCGCTCGAGCAGTGCAAGAAAATCATCTACGACGCGCAGCACAAGCGCACGAACATCGTGGCCGCGCTCTGGAAGTGCAAGCCGCTCCTCGAGGGTATCAAGGTCGATCGCCTGCAACCCAAGCCGAAGGTCAGCATTATCGGCGAGTTCTGGGCAATGACGACCGAAGGCGACGGCAACTACCAGCTCCAACGCTTTCTCGAAGGCGAGGGGGCGGAGCCGGACGTGCAGCTCGTCACTGCGTGGCTGCTCTACTCCTTGTGGGAAGCCAACCACGACACGCTCGAGCGCCACGAGCTTCGCGGCGCGGACACGTCGTACTACGGCCTCGGGGTGCTCGCGGAAGATCCGTTCGGGATCGCCAAGAAGCTCTTCGGCGTGAAAGGCGCGGGGCTCGCGGTGCGAGGTCTTTTCCAGACCTTCGCGCACGTCGCCGGTCTCTACGGCTACCACCTGCCCGACATGGACGTGATCGCGAGCATCAGCCACGAGTACTACAACAACGATCTCCGCGGCGGCGAAGGGCACATGGAGGTTGGTAAGCTCATCATGAACGTCGTGCACCACAAGGCGCACATGACGCTCAGCGTGAAGCCGTTCGGCTGCATGCCCAGCGCAGGCGTTTCGGACGGCGTGCAGAGCGCGATCACCGAAAAATTCCCAGGGACGATTTTCTGCCCGGTGGAGACGAGCGGCGACGGGCGCGTGAACTTCTACTCGCGCGTGCAGATGTACCTCTTCAAAGCCAAGCAAGCCGCGGTGGCGGAGATGGAGCGCGCGCTGTCCGAGAACGGCGTGACGATGGACCAGGTGAAGGCGTTCCTCGAGGCGAATCCGCGCTTCGCGAGCGCACTGCACAAGGCGCCTCACCGTTATGCTGGAACGGGAGCTGACCTCGTCGGGCAAGTCGCGCCATACATCACGCAGTCGCGTGCTCAGCGCTGGAAGAATCGCCTCCTGGGGCTCGGCAAGAAGGGGCGCGAGGTCGCGCAGAAGAGCCCGCACATGGTGGTGGCGTTCGTGAAGGACGCGGCGCAAAAGGCGCCGGAGGTCGTGAGCCGCGTGAAGACCGACGTGGCCATCTTCAACGAAGTGCGCCGCGCGTCGAAGGCGAAGAAGGCGTCGTCTCACGATATGGCGGCGAGCGCGGCGGAGTAGTCGCCTCTGGCAAAAATGCGATGGTCGCAACCACGCGGAACCATTTGTTCTTCGGCGTCGCGACCATGCATACATGTAAGGCGTGAGTGGACAAATAACCACTCAGTGCTACACCGCGCGGCAATGAAAACCGCTCTCAAGCTCTCGCTCCTGCTGGCCGTCGCTGCCTGCTCCGGCCCCGCTGCCCAAACCACGGCCACGGATGACGACGAGTTCACGAGTCTCACCGCGGCGGTCCGCACGGTGAAGTTTGGCGGAACGGTGTTCGTGCGCGACGGCGCGAGCGACGCCGAGATTCTCCAGGCGGTGAAGCACCAGACGCAGAGCGGCCTCGGAGCGTTTCGGACGGCGGACATCGGCATCAACAGCCGCGAGCTCAACAACGTCGATCCGCGAACGTTCGTAAAGAAGAGAGTCACCGTCGTCGACGCCGATGTGCCGAGCGATCCCGGTAAAGCGATGATGCGTGTGCAATACACGTATACCGACAAGGCCGTCCTTCCGACGACCATGCGAAAGCGCGCCAGTATCTCGCTCGGCCTTTTGGGCGCCAACTACGAGTCGCAAACCAGCCGCGTTCTGCCCGACTGCACGGACAACGACACCCACGCGCGCGAGTTCGAGCGCTCGCTCTGGTACGTGTTCAATCCGTCGCTCTCGAGCTGCAAGCAGGCCATGGCCGCCGAGCAGAAGAAGATCGATCTCGATCGCGCAAAACTGGGCGGCGGCAAAGTCCCGCGATCGGAGACGAATCGCCTCTACGTGCCGATGACCGCGAGCCTCACGCCTGCCGTGCTCAACACCAAGCCCGTGTATCCCGAATACGATCAGCTCTACGCGGGCGGAGTCCAACCCGGAAAGCTCGTCGTCGGCATGGTGAATGGTCTCATGGCCGACTGGGCCGCCGGTGAGCAACACGACACCATCGACGACGAGGGCTACTCGATGTGGTTCGAGGGGCTCCGGGAGGTCTTCAAAGCTCGTCCCATGCAGCTCGAGAAGACCGAGCCGGCCGAAGACTTCTCCACGCTCGTGGCGAACGGAAAGACGTTTACCGGGCTCTCCTTCGACACGGTCATGAAGTGGGAGCTCGACAGGACGGGCTTTCCCAGCGGAACGACCGCCGCCGAGCAGCGCGCGTTGCGCGTATCCGCGAGCCAGAAGGTCGCGAAGCACTGGTTCACCTTCTCGGCCAAGGTCCAGGTCAGGATGGGCTCGGATGCGCCGCGCCCGTTCACCATCGAGCTCGCCACGTACTTCGGCGCCGAGACCGATCCGACCCCGCACAAGCGCGCCATCAAGAACAGCGACGTGTTTGTTTACAACGGCCACTCGTACATCGGCTACGGCCCACTCGATCCCTCGAACTTCGGGACAGAGGACTTTCCGGCGAGCTACCAGATCATGATGATCAACGGCTGCGTGTCGTACAACTACTACGAGAAGGACTACTTCCCGAAGAAGAGCGGCGGCTCGAAGAATCTAGATCTCGTGACCAATGGCCTCGAGAGCTGGGTCAACGAGAGTGGGCCCGCGATGGGACGCTTCGTGGCGAGCATCATCGACGGCAAGCAGGAGAGCTACCAGAACATCCTGAAGGCCGCGCAGTTCACGGATTTCGGCTTCGACTGGGGAATGGACGCGCTCCGCATCCTCGATGGTGAGCTCGACAACACGTACGACCCAGCGCGAACGCCGATGGTCGTCCAGTAAAGCAAGCAGCCATGCGCTATACAGCCCGCATCACTCGAGAGGGAAAACACTGGCTCGCTGAATTTGTGGACGCGCCCGGTTGTCAGACGTTTGCGGATAGCGAGCGCGACCTACGCGCCGCTGCGCAGGAGGCCCTCGAGGGCTCCGCTTGAAGCTCACCTAGAGTAGCGGCCGGACGTTCTCGCTACTGCAGTACCTCGCGCGCGATTCGCAAGATTTGAATCTCGTCGGTCCCACCCCCGATTTGAAAAAGCTTTGCATCGCGGGCGAGCATCTCCACCACGCTTCCGGACATGTACCCCGCGCCGCCCATCACTTGAACCGCATCGAGCGCACACTCGGTCGCTGCCCTCGCACAATAGAGCTTCGACGCGCTCGCCTCGGCCACCGTGAGCGGGGTGCCCGCCGTTTCCGCTTCGAGCTGACGCATGAGGAGGGCGTGCATGATGGATCGCGCGGTGTAAATCTTCGCGATCTTCTCCTGGACCAGTTGAAATGTCGCAATCGAGCGCCCCCATTGTTCGCGCTGCTTGGCGTACTTGACCGCTTCTTCCAAGCAGCGGTCGACGATGCCGACGCACATCGGCGTCATGCCGAAGCGCTCTTGAGTAAGCGACGATTTGGCCGCATCGCGCGCGTTCTTGGCGCCGTCGCCGAGGACCTGATCGCCCGGAACGAAGACGTCGTCGAGAAAGACTTCTCCGGTCGGCGACGCGTGCATACCCATCTTCTTGAAGGGAGCGCCGGTGGACAGGCCCTTCGCGCTTCGCTCGACGATGAACGCGCGAACGTCGCCGGCGTCCTCGCCTTGAATCTTTGCGTAGATGACGAACAGATCGGCAAAGGGGGCGTTGGTGATGAACGTCTTCTGCCCCGAGATGCGAAATCCGTTCTTGTCCTGGCGTGCGATCGTCTTCATCGATCCGAACGCATCGCTCCCGGCACCGGGCTCGGTCAGTCCCCAAGCGCCGATCTTGTCGAGCGTGAAGACCGGAAGAGCCCATTTCTCTCGTTGCGCCGCCGTACCACGCGCCATCACCGCGCCGCCGAAGAGACCGAGCGAGGCCCCGAACGCGAGCGCGAATCCGGGACAAGAGCGGGAGAGCTCCATCATGAGGATGGACATCATCCCCGAGTCGCCGAAGCTCTTGACGCTGCTGCTCGCTCCGGCCTCGCCCTTCTCTTGCAATTTCGCGAACGCGGCGCGCGCCAGATCCGGAATTCCGAACGTCGCGGCGAGCTCACGCATGAGCGGATAGGGGCTGAGCTCACCCGACTCGAGCGCGGGCACTCGGGGCTCGAGGTGCTGCGCGCACCAGGAGCGTACGGCAGAGCGTGCGAGCTTCTGATCTTCGGTGAAATCCAGCATATGCTGGGCCTAACATAGAATTATTTCGTGTGCTAAGGAATCCTCGTGACTGACCTCGCCCTCCTCTCGCGCGTGCCGAAAGACGTGTTCGCTCTGTGCGATCAGCTTCGCGCCGCTGGGAAACGGAGCTGGATCGTCGGCGGGTGCGTACGCGATCTTCTCCTCGGCCGTGACGTCGCCGATTGGGACCTCGCGACCGACGCTCGGCCTGACGAGCTCATCAAGATTTTTCCCAGGGCGATCCCTACCGGCATCGAGCACGGCACGGTCACCGTCGTCGTGCGCGGAAAACACTACGAAGTGACGACGCTCCGCGGCGAGACGACGTACTCCGACGGCCGGCGGCCAGACAAAGTCGAGTTCGTGGACGACATCGTGGCCGATCTCGCACGGCGCGACTTCACCTTCAACGCCATCGCCATCGATCCGTCGAGCGGGCACGTCATCGACCCGTTCGACGGTCAAAAGGACCTTGCCGCACGCGTGCTCCGCGCGGTGGGCGATCCGCTGGAGCGTTTCAGCGAAGACGGACTTCGCGTCCTCCGCGCGGCGCGCTTCGTCGCCACCCTCGAGGTGGAGCTCGATCCGAAAACGCGCGCCGCGATTGGGCCTACGCTCGACACATACCGCAAGGTGAGCCACGAGCGCATTCGTGACGAGTGGGTCAAGACGATGAAAGCGCGCCGCCCCTCGCGGGCGTTCGACGTCATGCGCGAGACGGGCATCTTGAGCATCACGTGCCCCGAGCTCCTGGAAGGCGTCGGTATGGATCAGAACAAGTACCACGCGTACGACGTGTGGCGACACGGCATGGAGTGCATGGACGGATGCGCCGGCGACCCGATGCTGCGCATCGCCGCGCTCTTCCACGACGTGGGCAAGCCGCGCACGCGCGCGTTCAGCGACAAGACGAACGACTACACGTTTTACGACCACGATCGGGTGGGCGCGGAAATCGTGGACCCCATTTGCCTGCGTTTGCGCTTCTCCAACGACGAGCGCGCGCGGATCACCCATCTGGTCCGCCATCACCTGTTTCATTATTCGGACTGGACGGACGCTGCGGTGCGCCGATGGATTCGGCGCGTCGGAAAAGATCGTCTCGTCGACCTTTACGCCTTGAACGAGGCAGACGTGCGCGCGAAGGGCAAAGACGCGACGCCAGATCTCCGCGCGCTTGAGGCCTTGAAGGGCCACGTCGAGAAGGTGCTCGCTGAAGGCGCGGCGCTCTCTACGCGCGACCTCAAGGTGAACGGGCGAGATCTCATGACGGAGCTCGGGCTCGCGCCGGGGCCCGTTTTGGGCGAGCTTCTCGAGGCGCTCTTGGAGGCGGTGACGGCGGACCCCGCGTTGAACGAGCGCGACAAACTCCTCGCCCGAGCGCGACAAATGCTAGCGTCGCGCTCGTGAGGGTGAAGCGCGCGGGGGGGACGATCGGCGCAATGTTCTTCCTCCTTGGCGGCGGAGCCGAGGCGCAGTCGCCGCCGGCCGCTCCAACGACCATCGCGCTCGGAGATTGGCAGCTGGCGCCGACGCTCGAGGTGCGCACGCGCGGTGAGTATCGCAGAGATCCCGTCGACATGGGCGGCTCCGACGTCACCTTCGCGTCGGGTCCTCGTGTGCGTGATGCCTGGGGCGTCTTCGAGCGCGCTCGCCTCGGCCTGGGGGCCGAGCGCGGAGCATTGCGTGCACAGTTCACGCTTCAAGATGCCCACGCATGGGGCTCGCCGGTGCCGAGCGGTGTTCTCGGCACGGCTTCGACGTTCTCGCAATTGGGCGCGCGCGAGGCGTTCATCGAGGCACGCACCTCGGGCGCGCGGCCCTGGTTTCTCAGGGTTGGGCGCCAGGCAATGAGCTGGGGCGATGGCCGGCTCATGGGCGGCGCCGACTGGTCGCCGGTGGGTCGGGCACTCGACGCCGCGCGCGCACACGCGCCCATTGGCATGGTCGACGCGGAACTCTTCGCCGCGATCCTGGAGTCGCCGGCTCCACTCGGTGCCTCGGCAGGCGATACCTTCGGCCCGACGCGAGCAGGTGCAGAGCTCTATGGTCTCGATGCGCAGTGGGCAGTAGACCCCCTCTTGAAAGTCGAGTTTCTGGCCCTCGCGCGCATTTCGCGCGGAGCGCGTCTGGGGCTCGACACGTCGCGCTTCTCGCAGGCGCGCGCCTCGGGTGAAACGTACACCGCGAGTGCGCGGGTTAGCGGCGACGCAAAAGGCTGGAAGTATGCGCTCGAAGGGGCCTATCAGCTCGGGCGCGCGAGCGGCGGCTCATTCGGCGTGGACGGGTTGGATCGTAGCGCCTTTGCGGGCGCGTTCTTCGTAGGGCGAACGTTCGATTCGCTCGCCTGGACGCCAACCTTTCGCGTCGGTGGGAGCTACGCTTCCGGTGACGACGGTGGATCGACGTACAAGCAGTTCGATCCGATCCTGCCGGACGTGCACACGTGGCACGGTGCCCTGGACGTGTTCTCGTGGTCGAATCTCGTCGAAGGTCACGCGAGCGCCGCCGTCGTGCCGTGGAACGACGCGCAAATCGGCATCGAATACCGATATGCGCGCCTTGCCGACACACGCGGCGAGTGGGTTGGTGGCTACTTGGCGACGGTCGGCAGCGCAGCGCAACCGCACAGCGAGGAGCTCGGCCACGAAATCGACGCCGGCCTGCGATGGCGCTCCTGGACGCCGCTCGAGATCGCGGCCGGGTACTCGCTTTTGTATCTCGGTGACGGCGCGAGAACGGTGCTTGCGGCCCGAGGGCGCGGCCGCGTCCAGGACAACGGATCCTATGCGCCGGCGGAATTTGCGCACTACACGTATCTGCAAGCTACGCTGAGCGTGCCGTAGCCATCGTCGCCAAACACCTGCACAATCGCGAGCGGCGGAGATTCAGCCTTGAGGGATTGAATTCGGGGCTATGCTCCCCCGTCTAACGCGCTGCCTCGTCGATGGACGCGGCGGCCGAAAAGGAGAAACGGCGATGCGCGTGTTGCGTCATGTGGCAGTGGTCCTGGGAATTGGGGTGACGGCGTATCTCGGCTGGCACAACAGCCCATTCGTCGCGGCGATCGCGGCGCCGACGGACGCGCGGGGGTCTGCGTCTGCCAGGTTCGGCCTGGAGCTGGGGGGCGCTTCGGCGGGCGGGCTCAACAGCGTCGAGGGGGGCAATGCGAGCGCCGACGTCGTGGTCGAGAA
>OBEQ011843865.1_pt1 | contig 23090 bp, 18 predicted proteins | sample 1670901 | NCBI WGS metagenome assembly OBEQ01 (sample SAMEA104232315, study PRJEB22302) | groundwater metagenome | biome: forest; feature: aquifer; material: groundwater | place: USA | collected 2011-08-07 | depth 5.4 m
CTCCGCCCGCGGCGAAGAGCTACGGTGGGTATGGATATGGCACCCCGGCCGTGGTGAAGGAGCCCGTCCTGGCCTCGCTGAGCAAGGTGGCAGACCTGGCCATTGGCGCGCAGCTCCTCGGCGAGCGTCTCGGCGCTCCGCCGCTCGCGGGCGGGTGGGGCCCGCCGGGGGGCGCCCCCCCTCCCCCCACCTCCCTCCCGCCAGCGGGAGAGGGAGCAAACAACAGATTAAAGGGAGGGAAACATGCTGAAACATCTCATTCTGGCCATCGGCCTGCTGCTCACGCCACCGGCCTTCGCATCGTCGAAGCTGGGCGATGACGGTTTGCACCATGAGGACTGGTTCGCCACCTCGCTGCTCGACCTGCGCGACGATGCCGCCGAGGCGGCGGCGGCCGGCAAGCATCTGGTGGTGGTGTGGGAGCAGAAGGGCTGCATCTATTGTGAGCAGTTGCACGACCAGCATCTCAATGATCCGAAGATCGTCGCCTTCATGAAGGCGAATTTCCTGGTGGTGCAGCTCGATTATCGCGGTGACCGGCTGGTGACCGACCTGGATGGTCAGGAGCTGCCGGAAAAGGAGATGGCCCGCAAGAACCGCGCTGCCACCACGCCGACCGTGCATTTCGTGCCGATGGACCTGGGGGCGCGCAAGGGCAAGCCGCTGGCCGAGGCCGAGGTGGCGCGGATGCCGGGACTGCTCAAGCCCGCCGCCTTCTATGCCATGCTGGAATATGTCCAGGGCAAGCACTATGCCGGCGGCCAGAGCTTTCAGAAATGGCTTGCGGCGCGGGGGTCGTGAGATGGACCCGTTCAATGTGAGCTTCGCCGGGGCGCTGCTGGCCGGTGCCCTGTCCTTCGCCAGCCCCTGCGTGTTGCCGCTGGTGCCGGCCTATCTGTGTTTCCTCGGCGGTACCTCGCTGGACCGGCTCCAGGACGGCGAGGGCGCCGACTCGCGGCGGGTGTTCGTCTCGTCGCTGGCCTTCGTCGCCGGCTTCAGCACCGTGTTCATCGGCCTGGGGGCCAGCGCCACCGCGCTGAACCGGCTGCTGCTCGACAATATGGGCTGGCTGACCATGGTCGCCGGCGGGCTGATCGTGCTGCTCGGCCTGCATGTGATGGGCGCGTTCCGGCTGAGCTTCCTGAACTACGAAAAGCGCCTGCATGTCCAGTCGAAGCCGGCCGGCCTGTTCGGCGCCTTCGTCATCGGCCTGGCCTTCGCTTTCGGCTGGACTCCGTGCGTCGGGCCGATCCTGGCGGCAATCCTGATGGTCGCCGGCAGCAGCGACGAGGTGTGGTATGGGACGGGGCTGCTGGCGGCCTATGCGCTCGGTCTGGGCGGACCGTTCCTGATCGCCGCTCTGGCGGTCAAGCCGTTCCTCGCCTTCCTCAAACGCTTCCGCCGTCACATGCGCAAGGTCGAACTGGCCACCGGCACCCTGCTGGTGGGGACCGGCGGCCTGATCCTGACGGGTAATCTCACCGAGGTCGCCAACTGGATGCTCAGGGCGTTTCCGAGCCTGGGGGCGGTGGGGTAGGGGCGGCGCCCCTTACTCCACCGGCAGCCCGCAATCGCCCCGGCAGAAGTCCATCCTGATGCTGGGGCGGTCGGTGGCGAGCAGGGAGCCGAGTCGTTGCAGGATACCGTTCTCGATGATGAAGACGGTCATGCGGTAGGCGCGGCGATCCTGGAAACTGGCATCGCCGCGGTCCTTGTTCACGCCCAACAGCAAGGTGCGGCCGCCGGCGCGGATGATGTCGAGCTTTTCGCCGTCGAAGAACGGCAACCATTGCCGGCTGGTGCTCAGTTGATCGAAGCCCATCCAGCGCGTGGTCGGGTCGACGTCACCATAGATGGTGCCGCGATCCTTGGCGTAGATCTCCCAGTACAACTGGTTCTGGGCGCCGCGGCCGGGTTTGACGTAGTCCTCGAAGCCGTCGTTGTCCAGGTCGACGAACACACCGCCCTCGGTACGGTACAGCGTGCCGTCGCGGCGGAAGTCCAGGCTGCCGGGCCGGCCGGTGCTCAGGCCCGAAGGGTCGCGCACGGCGGCACCGGCGGCGTGGGCGGCGGCATTGCACAGCGGATCGACGCAGGCCGAGGCGTCGATCTCGGGCGCGCCGCTCCAGGCCACCGTCACCGTGCATTGGCGCTGGAAGCCACGGCCGGGGATGAAGCGGGCGACGTCCAGGGCGCCGGCGGGGTCGTCGGCCACCAGATAGGCGGCGCCACCGCGCTCCAGGAAATAGGGTGCCCAGCCGCACCAGCTATCTGAACCGGCTGTTGCCAGCAGGCCCGGCTGACGGCCGCCACGGAACACGGTCAGGCGCGGGCAGTGCTCGCCGCCGACGATTTGCAGGAATACATGGTCGCGCTCACCGTCGCCGTCGATGTCCAGCCGCAGCCGCTCGACGGCGTGCTGGTCGAAAAAATGGCGGGCGTAGAGGTCGGCGCCGACCAGATCGAGCACCGCCTCGCGGGTCGGGCTGTCATGCGGCGCCGACAGATCGCCGGCGCGCAACGCACCGAGTCGGCCGTCGGCGGCCTGGCGGGCCAGTTGGCCGCAGACCTCGTCGGCGGACGCGCCACCGCCAGGAGCGGCCGAGGCACCCGAATACCAGGTGGTGGCCAGAGCAACGATGATCGGCAAAAGGCGGCGGCGCATGGGACGGCTCTCGCACAGGGTGGAATGTCTGAAGCCTAGTCGCCCACGCCCACGAACGCAACGATACCGGAAACGGTGCAATACCCATGCCCCCGCCGCAACCCACCCTTCGCAGAGTGGAGCGGCTCCTTGGGGACGATCGGGCGTACTATATCCGTGTGGGAGACCATCCCCTGAGCTCCCACCCGCAGGCCGCCGGCGGGGTCTCACCGTCCCCCCTGAGAGACCAACGGGCGGCGCTTCTCTCTCCTCCCTGAACTAACGCCGGGAGCGTCCCGCTTCCGGCGTTTTTGCGCGCCCTGCTGACACCACGCTGTCAGCAGGGCTGTCGTAGAACAGCGGCATTCCAACAACGACAAGGAATGCTCCTCATGTCCTCGACAAGCGACAACATCGCCGTGTGGTTCGAAATCCCGGTCACCGATCTCGATCGCGCCAGCCGGTTCTACGAGACGATGTTCAACTGCACCCTCAAGCGCGAAGCGTTCGGTCCCGATATGATGATGGCCATTTTCGATGCCGCCGGAGGGGCGGTCAAAGGCGCTCTGGTGCATGGTCCGATCTACCATCCGGGTGCCAGCGGAACCCTGGTCTATCTCAACGGTGGGGCCGATCTGGCCGCGCCGCTGTCGCGGGTCGAAGCAGCCGGTGGCCAGGTGATGGTCGGCAAGACGCAGATCAACGACACCTGTGGCTACTACGCCGTGTTCATGGATAGTGAAGGCAACCGGGTCGGGCTACACTCGATGGCCTGACCAGGAGGGGTTATGCGTCGGGCCGACCGGCTGTTTCGTATTATCGAGCACTTGCGCGGTGGCCGGCTGGTCACTGCGCGGGACTTGGCCCGTCGCCTGGAGGTTTCGGAGCGCACCGTTTATCGCGACATGCGCGACCTGATGGCGTCGGGGGTGCCGATCGACGGTGAGGCCGGGGTGGGCTATGTGCTGCGCCCCGGTCACGACCTGCCGCCGGTGATGTTCGAACGCGACGAACTGGAGGCGCTGAGCGTGGGGGTTCGCCTGTTGCGGGCCTGGGGCGGCGCCGAACTGGCCGACGCGGCCGACCGCGCCCTGGCCAAGGTCGAGGCGGTGCTGCCCGACGATGCCCGCCGCAAGGCGCTGTCCGCCTCGCGGATGTTTGCGCCGACCTTCCATGTTCAGCCCGAGGTGATGCGGCGCATGGACGTGCTGCGGCGTGCCATCAATGATCGCCATCCCGTCCGCTTCTCGTACAGTCGCGCCGACTCGACGGAATCACAGCGGGAGGTCCGGCCGCTCGGACTCTTCTTCTGGGGCAAGGTCTGGACCCTGGCGGGGTGGTGCCAATTGCGGGATGACTTTCGGAACTTCCGGGTCGACCGCATCGGCGCATTGGAGGTCTGCCGAGGCACCTGGGCCGATGAAGCCGGCAAGGCTCTGGCCGACTTTCTGCGGCGTTGCGAGGACGAGATTTATTCAGAACGGTGATGGCGGCGCGGCGGAGGCATGGCATTCGAGCGTTTTCCGACCAAGTCGAAAAACGCTCTCATTTGTTCAGCCCTCGCCGGGCGCGCTCCGCGCTTGGCCGCCGCCGCAATGGCGGCTGGAGCGTGATCCAACCTGATCGGATCACGCTCTCATTGACAGGGACGCGGCCAGGGATACACATCAGGGCTTCCCGCAGCACGGAGACAGCAGTCATGGGTGACCGGAATGCACACTGGAACGGCGTCTATTCCACGAAGCACGAGGCCCAGGTGAGCTGGTTTCAGGAGCAGCCGGGCCAGTCGCTGGAGCTGATCCGGCGCTGTGGTCTGGCGGCCGGCGCGGCGGTGATCGACGTGGGCGGCGGGGCGTCGCGTCTGGTCGATGCGCTGCTGGACGAGCGCCTGACGGTGTCGGTGCTGGACATCTCAGCGGCGGCGCTGGAGCAGGCGCGGGTGCGGCTGGGTGACCGGGCGGCGGCGGTGGAATGGCTGGTCAGCGATATCACCCGCTGGCAACCCCATCGCACCTACGATCTATGGCACGACCGGGCGGTGTTTCACTTTCTCACCGAGGCCGCCGACCGCGCGGCCTATCGCGCGCGCCTGCTGGCCGCGGTGCCGACGGGCGGCCATGTGGTGATGGGGACGTTTGCGCTGGATGGGCCGGAGCGCTGTAGCGGTCTGCCGGTGGTCCGTTACGGCGCCCATGATCTGGCGGCGGCATTGGGGGCCGGGTTCCGCTTGACCGAAACCGCCCAGGAACTGCACAAGACGCCCGGTGGTAATACCCAGTCATTCCAGTTCTGTCGCTTTTCCCGCACATGATAATTCTGATAAATCAAAGTGTAAATATGACAAGTCTATGACGGTTGAAATACGCCTTTAGCAATGCGTGGATACGGTAGTAAGTTCACCCACGAATGTGTTTTTATGCCCCTCCAATTCCACTTCGGGATTGTGGGGGCCCGTTCATGGTCAGAAGCCGTGTTGAAGCCGCGTGGCCCGCTCAGAGGTGGTTGGCGGCGCTGATTGCCGTCCTGCCGTTTCTGGCCTTCATGCTTGATGTGGTTTTGCGACCGCGGGAGGCCGCGGCGGAGGCGCTCAGCTTGGCGCTGGTGAGTCTCGAAGGTGCCTGGGCGATCACGGGCGGGCTGCTGGCGATGCTGCTGTTCCGTGGCGCGCGGCGGCGGGATCGCGGGGGGCTGACTGCTGAGACGCTGGTCGATGCCTTGCCGGCGCCGGTGTGGGTGGTCCAGAACGGCCCAGCCCGGCAGGTGGTTGGCAACCGGGCGGCGCGCGAGGCTTTTCCCTCTGGTGACGGCCCGGTCACCTCGCTGCTGGATCAATGTTTAGCGAGCGGTCAGGCGGTATACAATCGTGAGTTGCAGCTTCGATCGGCGGATGGCGCGGATCGCCAGTTATTCGGGCAGGCCGCCCCCGTGCAGGATGACGATGGCACCTTGCTGGGGGCGGTGGTGGTGCTGGTCGACGTCACCGCGCGTCATCGCGCCGCGACACGCCAGCGCGAACGGCTGGAACGGCTCCGGCAGGCGCTGGCCCGCGCCGAGGCTACCGATCGGGCTCAGGCCACTTTCCTGGCATCGGCCAGCCACGACCTGCGCCAACCGTTCCAGGCGATGCGGCTGTATCATCATGTGCTGGGGATCCACGTAACCGCCAGCCCGGCGCGGGAGGTGCTGGGCAAGCTGGGAGAAGCGATGGCGGCTGGCGAGGCGCTGCTCAACGCCCTGCTCGACATCTCGCGGTTCGATGCCGGCAATGTCGAGGTGCGGCTGGAAGCCATGGCCCTGGGCGGTCTGTTCGCCAGTCTGGCCACTCAGATGGCGCCGGTGGCGTGCAGCAAGGGCCTGCGTTTCACGGTCTGTCAGACCGCACTGGCGGTGCACAGCGACCCGGTGCTGCTGGAGCGCATCCTGCGCAATATCATCGACAACGCGCTGAAATACACCGATGCCGGCGGCGTCCTGATCGGTTGCCGCCGCCGCGGTAAAACGGCGCAGATTCAGGTCTGGGACACTGGCATGGGGATCGCCCCGGACAAGCTGGAGCGAATTTTCGACGACTTTTACCAGATCGGCAATATTGATCGGGATCGCGAGCGTGGGCTGGGCCTGGGATTGGGCATCGTACGCCGCACCGCGGCGCTGCTCGGCCATCGCATCACCGCGCAATCATGGCCCGGCAGAGGGTCGGTGTTCACCATCGTTCTGCCGCTGGCCGGCGAGCGGCCGGCGCTCGTCGAGAGCGGGCCGTAGAAACGCTCAGGAAAAGCCCTTTATCACCGCTGTTCGCTGGGAGCGCGGGCGTCCCGCCCGCGTTGGCGCTTGCGGCAGTGGAGATATCGCCGCGGGCGGGACGCCCGCGCTCCCAGCGGGAATCCCATCATCTGATCGTCATGCCCGGGCTTGTCCCGGGCATCCACGTGGTGCCACAAAGTGAGCATTTGAGTGGTGGATAGGCGTGGATGCCCGGATCAAGTCCGGGCATGACGGATTGGGAAACGGAGCGATTATTTCCCCCCGGTTACCCTCACATCGACGCGACGCCTTCGGCCAGTATCAGGCTGGCGAACCAGTCGAGGAAGCGCTTGACGTCGTCGCCGCGCATCAACAGGCCGTGCTGCGGCGCCAGGATGTCCACATCCAGGGCGGCGACCCGGCGAATCCAGGCATCACGGGCCGGAGCGCAGCCCATCCAGCGGCGATGGAACGGCTCCATGATCGTGGCGTAAGCATGGAAATCGGTGACGAAAATACTGTCCGCCCGCGACGGTGTGGTGGTTCCGCCGATATCGCCGCTGAACAGGATGCGGGCGGCCGGGTCATAGACGCTGAAATTCCCCGGCGAATGCAGATAGTGAGCGGGCAGGAAACGCAGATCGGTGCGCTTGCCCAGCCGCACGGTGGCGCCCTGGTCGGGAATCGGCTTCAGGGTGGCGCCGCTGTCATAGTGGCTGACGAAGCTGGCCCACATGGCCGAGATATGGATCTGCACATCGGCGCGGCAGGTCTGGCGCCACACCGCCAGCCCGGACGCCACATCGGGATCCTGGTGGCTGAAGAACAGATGACGGATGTTCTCCATCGGGCATTCCTGGGTGAGCGCCGCCATCATCGACGGGAACACTTCCAGGCCGCCCGCATCGAGCAGCATCACCTCGCCATCCGACTCGATGGCGAACTGGTTGGTGTCGATCATCGACGCGGCGCGCTCGTCGTCGCGGCCGAACATCAGCCAGCGGTGGCCGTCCTTGCGGTACAGGGGAAAGCACTTCATGGGGTCTGCCTGCTGATCTGCTCGATATAGGTGACGATGCCGGCGGCGGCGCGGTTGCCCAGGGACACATGGGTCGTGGCCTTGTCGACCATGGCCTTCAAGGTCTCGATGTGACGCTGCATATCGGCGGCGACGCCGGTGAAGACGGCCTGATGGCCAGAGACTCCGGTGGCTTCGATGGCCAGGTTGTTGGCGATGGCCACGGCCTGCATGACCAGGCCCTTCAGCCCCTTGGCCAGCTTTTCCAGTTCACGCCCTCCCTCCGCCAAGCCCTGCAATTCCTTGACCGCATGGTCGGCGCGCTGGTGGAGGGCGCGGTCGAGCGCGGCGAGGCCGCTTGCCGCATAGTCGCCGCGGTATTGCTGGACCAGCTCGGCGGCGTGGCCGAAGCGGGCAATGCGCGGCAGGCCCCGCATGGCCAGGGCGCCCGAGCGGTAGCAGCGATAGCGCGCCGCGTTCATCCGCGTGCTCGCCTGGGACAGCAGGCTGACCAGTTCGCGGGTGCTCTGCGTCGCGACCTTGATGGCCGCCCCCCGCGTGCCGGCCCGGCCGGCGGCCAGTTCGGCGTTGAGCGACAGCACACGCAGATCCTCGACCTTGCCGGGCAGGGCGTGCAGCGCAAAATAGGCGGCCTGGTATTCGCCCAGAACCCGACGCACGGCATCCCGGGCGGCGATGACACGCTTCGGATCGGCAAACTGCATCGTCGTCTCGCCCGCCACCATGCTCACCAACCCACCACTTTCGAATTATGCAGAGATGATATCGGCCGCATGGCATGCCGCGCAACAACCCGACAGGGGTTGGCCGGAAATTGTTACCACCCGATCAGGCAGCCGCCCCCTACCCCGCCCCAAGGACTTGCGCCAAGCCTATAGGGATTGCGCGTTGAGCAAAAGCTCAACAAGGGATATTCCGACCACTGCCTTGGTTCAGGTCATACCTTCAGCGGGCCATCCCGGTCCTTTGACGGGTCACGGTGCCGGCTGGTCGACTCGGCTGTAGCCCAGGCCGGCCATGCAGCGGTCGACCGCCCCGGCAAAAGCCGGATCGTCGGCCGGCTGCTCGGCGCGGTCCTGCACCTCGGCGGTGCAATAGGCCAGATCCTCCAGCTTGATGCGCTGGCGGGCCAGATTGGCCATGATTGCAGGGTCGTCGGCATCCGGAGACCCGGCGCAGGCGGTGAGCAGCAACAGCGTCAGGGTGGCTGCGGGCGGCTTGGGCATGATGCCTGTTGATTTGGGATTGTTACGCACGGAGTCGAGTGACCTTCGGGAGATGGACGAATATGCCGCAATGCGAAAGTAGCAAAGTTGCGGCGATGGCCAGGTGTTCGAAATTTTCGTACGAAATTGTTGCTCTACAGAGGAAGCGGGGCTATTCTTCCGGTGCCTTACCCCCATCCAAAGCGATAGACCATTGATCCGGATCGGGGCAAGGCTGCTTGGTGGCGCCGCCGAGCGTTTTCGCGTTTCGGCGATCTGGGAAGAGGGTCATGACGAACAAAAAAATGATCGCGGTGGATGGTAACGAGGCATGTGCATCGGTCGCCTACCGCACGAGCGAAGTGGTGGCAATCTACCCGATCACCCCGTCGTCCACTATGGGCGAGTTGGCGGATGAGTGGGCTGCCAAAGGCAAGAAGAACATTTGGGGCGTGGTCCCGTCGATCACCGAAATGCAGTCCGAAGCCGGCGCCGCCGGCGCGGTGCATGGTGCCTTGCAGGCTGGTGCGCTGTCGACGACCTTCACGGCGTCGCAGGGCCTCCTGCTGATGATCCCCAATATGTACAAGATCGCGGGCGAGCTGACGCCCTTCGTCATGCATGTGACGGCGCGGACCATCGCGACGCATGCGCTGTCGATTTTCGGCGATCACTCCGACGTCATGGCCTGCCGTCAGACCGGTTTCGCCATGCTGAGCGGCGCCTCGGTGCAGGAAGCCCAGGATCTGGCCATGGTCGCCACCGCGGCGACCCTGAAGACCCGCGTGCCGTTCCTGCACTTCTTCGACGGTTTCCGCACCTCCCATGAGGTCGCCAAGATCGAGTCGCTGTCGGACGACCATGTGCGCGAGATGGTGCCCGAGGCGCTGATCGCCGCGCACCGCAGCCGCGCGCTGACCCCTGACGCGCCGATGCTGCGCGGCAGCGCGCAGAACCCGGATGCCTTCTTCCAGGGGCAGGAGGCCCGCAACCCCTTCTACATCACCTGCGCCGACGCGGTGCAGGAGGAGATGGACAAGTTCGCCGGCCTGACCGGCCGCGCCTACAAGCTGTTCGACTATGTCGGCCATCCCGAGGCCGAGCGGATCATCATCATGATGGGCTCGGGCTGCGAAGCCGTTCACAAGACGGTCGAGTGGCTGGTCGGCAAGGGTGAGAAGGTCGGCCTGATCAAGGTCCGCCTGTTCCGTCCGTTCTCGACCGACGCACTGCTCGCCGCCATGCCGGCCTCGACCCGGTCGATCGCCGTGATGGACCGTTGCAAGGAGCCGGGCTCGCTCGGCGAGCCGCTGTACATGGACATCGTCACCGCCCTGTGGGAGGCGCGCGCCGCCGGCCAGCGGGCGACCGTTCAGGATCCGGTGGTGATCGGCGGCCGTTATGGTCTGGCGTCGAAGGAGTTCACGCCGGCGATGGTCAAGGCGATCTACGCCGAACTGGCCAAGGACGGCCCGAAGCGCCACTTCACCGTCGGCATCAACGACGACGTCACCAAGCTGTCGCTGGATGTCGAGCCCGAATTCGATTTCGATCCGGCCTCGGTCAAGCGCGCGGTGTTCTTCGGCCTGGGCGCCGATGGCACGGTGGGCGCCAACAAGAACTCCATCAAGATCATCGCCGACAATACCGACCTGTATGCCCAGGGCTATTTCGTCTATGACTCGAAGAAGTCGGGCGCGGTGACCATCTCGCATCTGCGCTTCGCCGATGCGCCGATCAAATCGACCTACCTGATTCACGAGGCCGAGTTCGTCGCCTGTCACCACTTCGTCTTCCTCGAGCGCTATGACGTGCTGAAATATGCCGCCCATGGCAGCACCTTCCTGCTCAACGCGCCGTATTCCAAGGATGAGCTGTGGGACAAGCTGCCGCGTTCGGTGCAGCAGACGATTCTCGACAAGCAGCTGAAGCTGTACACCATCGACGCCCGCTCGGTGGCCCGCGACACCGGCATGGGTGGCCGCATCAACACCATCATGCAGACCTGCTTCTTCGCCCTGTCCGGCGTGCTGCCGCGCGACGAGGCGATTGCTCAGATCAAGCAGGCGATTGCCAAGACCTATCACAAGAAGGGCGAGGAGGTCGTTACCAAGAATTGGGAAGCGGTCGACCAGACTCTCAGCAACCTCTACGAAGTGATCGTTCCCGGCAAGATCACCGCCGAGTCCGACATGGTGCCGCCGGTGCCGAACGGCTCGCCTGATTTCGTCGAGCGCGTCACCGGCATGATGCTGGCCGGCAAGGGCGACCTGCTGCCCGTTTCCGCCTTCCCGCCGGATGGCACCTGGCCGACCGGGACCGCCAAGTTCGAGAAGCGCAACATCGGCGACCGCATCCCGGTGTGGGAGCCCGAGCTGTGCATCCAGTGCAATAAGTGCACCCTGGTCTGCCCGCATGCCGCCATCCGCGTCAAATGCGCCGAGCCGGCCCTGCTGGGCGACCGCCCGGCCAGCTTCAAGTCGATGTCGTACAAGGGCGCCGAGTTCAAGGGCCAGGAATACCTGCTGCAAGTGGCACCGGAAGATTGCACCGGCTGTAACCTGTGCGCCGCCGTCTGCCCCGGCAAGGACAAGAAGAACCCCGATCGCTTCGCCCTGCGCATGGAGCCGCAGCTTCCCTTGCGTGAGCAGGAAGCGGCGAACTGGGACTTCTTCCTGAGCCTGCCCGAGGTCGATCGCACCAAGATCGCCGCCACCGTCAAGGGGGTGCAGTTCGCCCAGCCGCTGTTCGAGTTCTCGGGCGCCTGCCTGGGTTGCGGTGAAACGCCCTATATCAAGATGATCACCCAGATGTGGGGCGACCGCACTCTGATCGCCAACGCCACCGGCTGTTCGTCGATCTTTGGCGGCAACCTGCCGACCACGCCCTACACCACCGACGCCAATGGCCGCGGTCCGGCCTGGGCCAACTCGCTGTTCGAGGATAATGCCGAATTCGGCCTGGGCTTCCGTCTGGCGCTCGACAGTCACGTCAATCAGGCCAAGGTGCTGCTGGGTATGCTCGCCGCCGACCTGCCCGAGCGGCTGGTCAACGAGCTGATCCACAGCGCGCATGGTGACGAAACGGCGGTGGCCGCCCAGCGTGCCCGGGTGGTGGAGCTGCGCGGCCTGCTGTCCAGCATCGCCAAGCCGGAAGCGCGTCGTCTGGAAACCCTGGCCAACTACCTTGTGGAAAAGGTGGTGTGGATCATGGGCGGTGACGGCTGGGCCTATGACATCGGCTATGGTGGTCTCGACCACGTCATCGCCTCGGGCCGCAACGTCAACCTGCTGGTGATGGATACCGAAGTGTATTCCAACACCGGTGGTCAGGCGTCCAAGGCGACCCCGATCGGCGCCGCCGCCAAGTTCGCCGTCGCCGGCAAGGCCCTGCCCAAGAAGGATCTGGGCATGATGGCCATGGCCTATGGCAACGTCTATGTCGCCTCGGTGGCCTTCGGCTCGAAGGATGCTCAGACGGTGCGGGCGCTGACCGAAGCGGCGTCCTATGACGGTCCGTCGCTGGTGCTGGCCTACTCGCATTGCATCGCCCACGGCTATGAAATGGCCGACGCGCTGGATCAGCAGAAGATGGCGGTGACCACCGGCTATTGGCCGCTGTTCCGCTACGATCCGCGCAAGCTGGGCTCGGAAACCGGCCCGCTGACTCTGGACAGCGCCGAGCCGAGCAAGCCGCTGTGGGATTACATGCAGAACGAAACCCGCTTCCGCGTTGTCGAAAAGCAGAACCCCGAGGCCTTCCGTCTGGTGGTCGAGGGAGCCGAAAAGGCCATTCGTCGCCGCTACGCCATGCTCAAGCGCATGGCCGATGCCGGCGAGCAGGCTGCGGCCGCGGTCAAGAGCGCGGCTGAGTAACCACGTCGGTCAGACAGGAAACGCCCCGGCTGGATCAGCCGGGGCGTTTTTTTTGGGGGGGGGACTGGGGGGAGTGCGTCGTCCCATAGGCGCCAGGGTAAGGCGACGACGGTGGTGCCGCACCAAAATCGTTTAACAACAGTGTCCCAGGAAGAGCCGCTCCAGGCGCATCCAAGAGTAATACCGGTGCGCCGGTTCTCCAGCGGCCATTGAGGCCGCACCTGAGCGCGGAGCGCGCCCGGCGAGGGCGTCGATGAGCCGTCAGGCTCATCGGTATAAACAGACATAGCAGCCTGGATCAAGTTCTGGAATAATGTCATGAGTCATCACCGATTATCCTTGCCCGTTGTCCAGTTTTCTAACCCCTTTGCAGTAGTCCCCGCATAGCGATATCCCCAGAAGTTGGCAGCCGGTGATTTCTGCACCGCCGCCGGTGTCCTTGGTCTATGCTGCGAGACTTCCCAACACGGGCAGCTCGCTATGGATACCAGGGATTTTGGTTCACTAACGTCTATGTCGCAAGACCAAACGCTGAAACCGCTGATGCATGTCCTGCCGGTGCCCGTCGCCGTGGTGCGGTCGGACGGCACGGTCCTGGCGGCCAATCCACCGGCGGAAGCGATGATGGCTCTCGGGCCCTTGGTTGGCCAGAAATTGAGCGACTTCGTCTCAGACCGTCAGGAGTGCCAGCGGGTTTGGGACACTCTGACCAGCAAGGGCGGTGCGGTGCGTGTCGAGGTCCAATTGCGACGCGGCAATGGCGAGGACTTCTGGGGGCTGGCCTCGGCCGGGCCGACGCTGTGGGGTGGCAAGCCGGCGCATATTCTGGTGTTCCAGGAATTCACCCATCAGAAGATGCGCGAACAGCAGTTGCGGAAGGCGCGAGAGGACGCCGAGCAGGCCGTGCTCAGCAAGATGCGCTTCTTCGCCGCCGCCAGTCATGATCTTCGCCAACCGATGCAGGCGCTCGCGCTGTTCGTCACGGCGTTGGAAAAATATGTTCGAACTTCGCAAACCGAACGCATCTTTCATTCCCTGAAAGCCTCGCTTCAGGCCATGGAAGGCCTGTTCGAATCGCTGCTCGACATGTCGCGCCTGGATGCCGGAGTGCTCAAGCCCGACCCGACAGTGTTCATTATCGCCGACGTGCTGGAGCCCCTCGAGGCCGAGTTCGCCCCCCAGGCTCTTCAGGCCGGCCTGAAATTCCGTGTCGTCCTGTCCAGTCTCGCGATACACAGCGACAAGGAGATGGTGACTCGAATCCTGCGCAACTTCATCTCCAATGCCTTGCGGTATACGCGTGCCGGCGGCGTGCTGTTGGGATGTCGACGACGAGGACGGTTCCTGCGGTGCGAGGTCTGGGACAGCGGTGTTGGTATCGCCGCGGATCAGCAGCAGGAAATCTTCGGTGAATTCTTTCAGGGCCGATCCGCCATCAAGCGCACCGGGTCTGGTCTCGGACTCGCCATCGTCCAGCGGTTGGCCCAGTTGCTCGGCCACCGGCTGGACCTGCGATCGGTGGAAGGCAAAGGATCGGTGTTCGCGGTCGAACTGCCCTTGTCAGACATGGCGAGTGGCGATGACAGCTCCCCCGACGATGCGGCAGCCGCCGGTGCCGATGTCCGTGGTCTGGTCGTGGTGGTGATCGCCGATGACCCGACGGTTCGAGAGGATATTCGGCAGTTGCAGGAGCAATGGGGCGGCCGAACCATCACTGCTCGCAGTCCGTGCGAAGCCGTCGCCGCGTTGATTGCGGAACACCTGACTCCCGACCTGATTCTGGTCGATCTTGGGCCCCATGACGGCAACACCGGCCGAGATGCGATTCTCCAGTTGCGAAAGACAATCGGGTGCGATATTCCCGCGTTCATCATGGCTGACGCGATGGCTGATGACGATCTGGTGTCCGGTTTCCCGGTTCTGCGCAAACCACTCGATGCCAATCGGCTGCGTGCGATCCTGGCCAGCGTACGGGCAATGTAATCTGCGGTAAAATAACACATCGTGTGAAACATCCTTGAATGATAGAATAGCGCTGTTACATCCAGCGCCGCTGAAGCCGTCGCGGTATCGGGGCTGGCGGGGGGCATATGGCGCGGTCCATCTGGAGCATCACCATTGGCGCGATACTGCTGGTGAGCGGTCTGTCCGCCTTGCATGTGTGGCGTCATTACGAAGATCAATTGGCGGCGGGCGGCAAGCTCGCCAACGCCGCAACCGCCATCTCGCAGGCGCGTATCGGCGCGTCGTTGCGCGGTGTCGACCTGATGCTGCAAGACATGGCCCGCGGCCTGCTCGCCGGTGAATTCATGGGCCGCGAAGAGGCCGCCGTGCGGCTGAAGGCGCGGGTAGCGGCTCTGCCGGACGTGCGGAATCTGTTTATCGTCGGCGCCGATGGCATCACCATGTTCGGGACTATGGCCAGGATGCCGGGCATTGATGTGCGCGACCGCGAATATTTTCAGCAGGCAGCGGTCTCGTCGGGCGATCAGCCGGTCATCAGCGAGCCCCTGCGCAGCCGGGTCTATCCGGAGATATCGGTGTTCCTGGCGCGGCCGGTGCGCGACGCCACCGATGCACTGCGCGGCGTCGTGGTCGCGGCGGTCAATCCGGAATTCTTTGAAAAAGAGGTCCGCTCGACCTTCACCGACGCCGGCAATCGCGCCGCCATCGTCCGTCGCGATGGTACGGTTCTGACCCGCCTGCCCGATCCGGAAAAATGGCTCGGCAAGTCGTTGGCTGGCACCGATGTGTTCGAGCAGTTCCGCATTCGGCCGAGCGGTCAGTTCATCGGCCGCTCCTTTGCTGACGGCAGTTCGCGGCTGATTTCCTATGCCGAGGTTCCCGGCTACGACGTGTTCGTCAGCTTCAGTCTGTCGCAACGCGAGGTTCTGTCGTCCTGGCGTCGTTCGGTCATGGTGGTTGGAGGGGCCAATCTGGCATTCGTGGCCTCGATATTGTTCCTTGCCACGCTGCTGTCGCGCCGACGTCAGGACGAGGCGCGGGCGCTGGCCAGGATCGCCGCAGCCGAAGCCGATGCCAAGCGGCAGGCGGAGCGGTTCGATCGGGTTTTGCAGGCGTCCAACGATGGCTGGTGGGATTGGGACGTGGTGAACGACCGGATGTTCTATTCGCCGCGCTGGTGGAGCATGCTGGGATACGCTGCCGATGATCTACCGCCCGGGACACGCATATGCCACTCCATCGTCCATCCCGATGACGTCGAGGTGCTCGACACTCTGTTCGGCCAGGCGCTGGCCAATGGTCCCGATAGCTGTGAACTGGAATTCCGCCTGCGCCACAAGGATGGTCATTACGTTCCGGTGCTGGCCCGCACCCATGTGGTGCGCGATGCCGCTGGCCGGCCGCTCCGGGTGTCCGGGGCCAACCTGGACCTGACCGAACGCAAGCGGGCCGAAGCGCAATTACGGGCCAGCGAGGAAACCTTCCGCTCCCTGTACGAGCTGTCGCCCTATGGCATGGCCCGCAACCGCATGGATGGCACCTTCTGCGATGCCAACCACGCATTTCTCGACATTGTCGGCTACGATAAGCAGGCCCTGTTGACTCTCAGCTACTGGGACTTGACCCCCAAGAGCTATATCGAGCAGGAATCGATTCAGTTGCGCGAGATCGACGCGCGTAACGCCTATGGTCCGTATGAAAAGGAGTACATTCATCGGTCCGGTCGGCTGGTGCCGGTGCGGCTGCGCGGGGTGAGGATCATTGGCTCCGATGGCGTTCCCTATATCTGGTCGATCGTCGAGGACATCACCGAACGCCGGGCCGCCGACCGGGCGATGCGGGAGACCTCGGCCGAACTGGCCCGGTCGAATGCCGACCTGGAGCAGTTCGCCTATGTCGCCTCCCACGATCTGCGCGAGCCGCTGCGCATGGTCAGCGCCTATGTCAGCCTGCTGGAGCGGCGCTTTGGTGAGGTGCTGGGCCAGGATGGTCGCGAATTCGTCGCCTTCGCCCGCGATGGCGCCCAGCGGATGGATCGGCTCATCTGCGATCTGCTCGACTATTCCCGGGTCAAGCGTATGGGCGATGAAATCATCGCCGTTGATGCCGGCGAGGCGGTGACGGCAGCGCTGCAAAATCTTCAGACCGCGATCCAGCGGACCGGCGCCGAAGTCTCGGTCGCTCCGTTGCCCAGGGTTCTCGCCGCGCCGGTGCAGTTGCAGCGCCTGTTCCAGAATCTGATCGGCAATGCGCTGAAATACGGCGATACCACCCGCCCGCCCCGTATCCGCATCGCCGCCGAGACCACGGACGGTGTGGTGCGGTTTTCCGTCGCCGACAACGGCATCGGCATCGACCCGCAATATCACGAACGGGTGTTCGGCATTTTTCAGCGGCTGCATACCCGCCAGGAATACGACGGCACCGGCATCGGTCTGGCGATCTGTCGCAGCATCCTGGAACGCCACGGCGGCCGCATCTGGGTGGAGTCGACACCGGGCGAGGGCTCGACCTTTCTGTTTACGCTGACGGCGGCAGGGTAGGGGCGTCCGGCGTTGCCGTGGCGGCTCGGCTACCTCTGGACATTCTTCGTCGCCTTCTTCTGGCGTGCGGGGATGCGCTCCTTCATTCTCGCGGCGGCTTCAGCTTGGTGCTTTGCTCGAATCGGTGCGATATAGAAACGCACAATAAGCGCCTCAGCGATATCAAGCATAAGAAACGTATCGCTCTCGCTTGGTCGGTGTCCACGATGATCTGTGGCGCTACCCATTTCAAAAGCGGCGATCAGAGAATCAGAATGCAACTCGCTTATTTCACCGCTATCGAGCAATCTTTTTACTTTTATCGGAAAAGGTGATTCTTCACCGGATTTTGATGTGACAATATAATCAACGATAGTGCGAATTCCCATTGCCGCAAGCGAAAATGATTTAAGTCCTAATGCGGCATAAATTTCCCCATGGAGATGGTCGATCCATAACTCGTCATTAGACAAAGCACAGAACAGATCGAAGCCGTAATCCGGTTTTTGTCGCGTTGACGATGGCGGATACTGTGTTATCCTTGTTAACGATTCAATATTCCCTTCATCATCATAATCATATTCCTCGGAATTCCACTCCTCATGAGCAGACCCAATTGTATGGCAACCTGCACATTCAAGAATAAACCATGTTTCGCAGCCGAACACGTCCTGGTCGCCCCATGGGCGTTTCTCCTTCGCCAAAACTTTGTGGGTGCGATTGCCGCCGCACTGCCTGCAATGAGCGGATTTTTCTTTCTCACCGATAGCTGACATGATGCACCTCGAATCTGATGGCGATATCCGTGTTCATCTGCGTTCATCTGCGTTCATCTGCGTTACCTGCGATGTCTGATCCCCGACCACCCTGCGCACGAACGCCTCCAGATCTCCGCCGCTGAACAGGTGCCCGCGGATGCCGGCGGCTTCGGCCGATTCGATATCCCGCGCCTTGTCGCCGATCAGCAGGCTGTGCGCCGCGTCCACCGGCCAGGCTTTCAGCAGATCCTGAATCATGCCGGGGCCCGGCTTGCGACAGTCGCAGTCCTGGCGGTAGACAGCGATTTCGCCCTTGGGGTGGTGCGGGCAATGGCGGAAGTCGTCGATATGGGCGCCGATCCGGGCCAGTTCGGCTTGCATATGGGCGTGCAGCACATGGATGGCCGCTTCGTCGTAGTAGCCGCGTGCCACGCCGGACTGATTGGTGACGACGAACACCAGCCAGCCGCGGTCATTGAGAAAGCGGATGGCCTGGGGGGCGCCGGGAATCCAGGCGAAGTCCGCGACCTTGTGGACGTAGTTGCGATCCTCGTTGAGGACGCCGTCACGGTCGAAGAACAGGGCGGGGCGTCGCGTGGGTCGGTCCAAGGCGGTCTCCCTTCCGGGTGGGGCGGGCAGGCTTGCCCCCATCTCCGTGGCGTTCTATACAATCCGGCCAACCGAAGCGAAAGGCCCTTGCACGACCGTGCGACCGCTCCCCCTTGCGCTCTACCGTACCCTGACCGACGCTGCTGCGGTGCTGATCCGTCTGTATCTGCATCGACGATTGCAGCACGGCAAGGAGCATGCAGACCGCTTCACCGAGCGACTCGGCCGCGCCGGCCGGCCACGGCCGTCGGGGCTGCTGGTATGGCTGCACGGTGCCAGTGTCGGCGAGGCGCTGTCGGCATTGCCGCTGATCGACGGATTGCGCCTGCGCCGGCCAGAGGTGACGGTGCTGTTCACCACCGGTACGGTGACCTCGGCCAGTATTCTGGAAAACCGCCTGCCGCCCGGAGTCCTGCACCAGTTCGTGCCGGTCGACCGGATGCCGTGGGTGGACAGTTTTCTCGACCATTGGCGGCCCGATCTGGCGGTATGGCTGGAATCCGAGCTGTGGCCCAACACCCTGGCGGCGCTGGCGGCGCGGCGGGTGCCGGCATTGCTGGTCAACGGCCGCATGTCCGAGGCATCGTGCGGCCGCTGGAAGCGCTGGGCGCCGGCAACGGTGCGGCATCTGCTGGCCACCTTCGCCGTCTGCCTGGCTCAGACCGCCGCCGATGCCGAACGATTGCGCCATCTTGGCGCCCGCGATGCCCTGTGCGTCGGCAATCTCAAATCGGCGGCGCCACCGTTGCCGGCCAACGACGCGGATCTCGCCGCTTTGCGGTCTGCGGTGGCGGGACGGCCGCTGTGGCTGGCGGCCAGCACGCATCCTGGGGAAGAGGCGTTGATCGGTCGGGTCCATGCCCGGCTGGAGCCGCGCCATCCCGGCCTGCTCACCGTCATCGTCCCCCGCCATGCCCCGCGCGGTGCGGCGCTTGCCGAGGAATTGCGGGCTCAGGGTCTGACCGTGGCACGCCGCGCGGCCGGCGAGCCGATTCGCGCCGAGACCGATCTCTATCTCGCCGACACCATGGGTGAGTTGGGGCTGTTCTACCGGTTGAGCGGCATCGCCGTGCTGGGCAAGTCACTGATCGGTCGCGGCGGCCAGAATCCGCTGGAAGCGGCTCGGCTCGGCTGCGCCGTGCTGTACGGCCCGCATATGGACAATTTCCCGGAGATTACCGCCACCCTGGAAGCGGCTGGAGCGGCTCGGCCGGTGCCGGACGAGGCAGCGCTGGCCGCCGCCGTCGACGCCCTTCTGACCGACGAGCCGGCCCGCAGCGCCATGGGCCAGGCCGGCCAAGCCCTGGCCGACGGCGAGGCGGCGGTGGTCGACCGCATTCTGGATCGTCTGGTGCCGTTGCTGCCGGCCGGGCGAATCGGCTGACTTGTGCCAGGACCGGCCATGCCGTACCCTGCCGGCCATGGCGGACGAAGCGAAGACGGTCATCATCACCGGAGCCTCCCAGGGCATCGGCCACGTCACCGCCCAGCGCTTCCTGCGTGAAGGCTGGCGTGTCATCACCTGCGCACGCAAGGACATCCCGGCCCACTGCCGAGTCGCCCCCAACTGGGTCCACCATATTCCCACCGATCTGAGCGATCCGGCCAGCCTGGAGGCGTTTGTCCGTCAGGCCAATGCATTGCTTGGCGACGGGCCATTGCATGGGCTGATCAACAATGCCGGCGTGTCCCCGAAGACACCGTTCCGTGAGCGGCTGGGCGTGCTCAACGGGCCGATCGACGGCTGGAAAATGGTGTTTGAACTGAATTTCTTCGCACCGCTACGGCTCAGCCGCGGCTTTGCCGCCGCCTTGCATCGTGGCGGCGGGGCGATCGTCAATATCACTTCGATCGCCGGCCATTACGTTCATCCGTTTGCCGGTTCGGCCTATTCCACCTCGAAGGCGGCGCTGTCAGGGTTGACGCGGGAGATGGCGGCGGAGTTCGCTCAGTTGGGGGTGCGGGTCAATGCCGTGGCCCCGGGCGAGATCAAGACCGAAATGATCTCGGCCGAATACGAGGCGCTGATTCCGCGTATCCCGCTGGACCGCATGGGCACGCCCGAGGACGTGGCGGCAGTGGTGTACCGCCTGTGCTCGGATGAGTTCGGGTATGTTACCGGAAGCGAAATCTTCGTCGACGGCGGTCAGCGGCTGTATTGAATTTAGGCGACGGTCGGAAATACCGATGCAAGTGGTCGAGCGACGATACCGAAATGCGCTCCGGTGAGTTACGTGCGGTCGGAGAGATCGCAGGTAACGCAGATGAACACGGATACCCACGGATGAACGCAGATTAAGGGAATGATTGCAAACGGCCTGATCATTTTGTCATTGTGACCAAGTCTACCCCCGGCATTTCATGCCTTGATGACCTTGAAAAGGTTTTGGCTTCCGCAGATCGTCATCAAGCGACGATCTGCGGTTCTGACGGATACATCCGTGTTCATCCGTGGATATCTGCGTTCATCTGCGTTACCTGCGATGCAAGCCGCATAGACACCGTGGAGCGTCAGGGTTGATGTCGCAGTTATTTGCAGTCGTCGCCTTATTCAGTTCGCCTTGGTCCGTGTCGCCGCTTGGGCCAGCTTGCTGCTTTCGGGCAGATTGGCGAAAGTCTTGTCGATGTCCTTGCGCTGCGCCTCGAACAGCGGCTCTTCCTTGCCTTCCAGCTTGCTGCCGCCCGAGAACTTGACCGACAGCGGATTGACCTGACCGCCGTCGACGAGAATCTCGTAGTGCAGATGTGGGCCGGTCGAGGCGCCGGTCGAGCCGACATAACCGATGATCTGGCCCTGCTGGATCGGCTTGCCGGTGCGGATGCCCTGGGCGAACCGCGACATATGGGCGTAGGCGGTGGAATACTTGCCGTTATGGCGGATTCGCACATAGTAGCCGTAGCCGTTGCGGGTGCCGGCTTCGTCAATGACGCCGTCGCCGGCGGCATAGATCGGGGTACCGGTGGGGGCGGCGAAGTCGACGCCCTTGTGCATGCGGGTATAGCCGAGAATCGGATGGCGGCGCTCGCCGAAGCCCGACGACAGCCGGGCGCCGTCGACCGGGGTACGCAGCAGCGCCTTGCGGACCGAATCGCCCTTGCCATCGTAATAGTCGGCGACGCCGCGCGAGTTCACATAACGATAGATGGCCACCCGGTTGCCCGACAGGGTCAGGCTGGCATACATGATGTCGCCGTCGCGGACCCGTTCGCCGCGCTTGTCGACATAGCGCTCGAACAGAACCTCGAAGGTATCGCCGGGCTGAATGTCACGCTGAAAGTCGACGTCGTAGGACAGGGCGCGGATCATCTCGACCAAAGTGGAAATCGGGATGCCGGCGGCGGCGGCCGATTCGAACAGATTGGAACGGATGGTGCCGGAATAGCGGGTCAGCTCGCGGGTGACCTGATGCTTGATCTCTTTGGCGGCAAAACCGTCGGCATGGCGGCGGGCGGTGACCTGGCGATCGGCCTCGGGCTGCAAGGTCACGCCCTGGAACGGCCCGGACCCGATGCCGTCGGCGGGACGCGCGAACGTCACCGTCACTTCCTGGCCGACTCGCAGGTTGCGTGGATTATAGACCTCGCGGAGTGCCGAAATCGCGTTCAGCGCATCCGACCGCTCGACGCCGGCGCGCAGCAACAGGTCCATCAGCGTGTCGCCCTTGTCGACCTGCACCACATGCTGAATCGGCCGCGCGGCGCGGTCTTCGATCTCGGAGTCGCTATGATGATGAGACAGAGACGCCAGATGCATCTCGGATTCGAATTCGGTCAGCGCCGGGGTGGTCCGGGCGGCCGGCTTGCCCAGGATCGGGCTGGCCAGACGCTGCACACTCTCCATCAACTCCCAGCCCTGCAACGACGCCAGCAGCGGCTGCTTGATCTCGATCGTCGGGGTTGCGGCGGAGGACGCGGCAGGGGCCGTTGCGGCGGCGACAGCGGTCGCCGCGGGAGCGGCAGCGGGTCGAGCGGCAAACACGGTAGAGGTGGAGCGGTAGATCGGCGACACCTGGACCAGGATCGCTCCCAAGGCCAAACACCCCGACACCGTCATCAATGGCAGTTTCGACAATGGCAGCTTCGACCCTTTTTTCCGCATCCTTCCTCTCCTCAAGCTGCGCCACCCTACTTGATTTCCGCAGCCGGCATCTGCCGGCCACAGGTTCAATGTCCAACGGCGCCGTGCTAGTGCGGAGCGCCAACGGGACCAGCGACTTGATGGATGACGGACTAGGCCCGCCAGACCGTCTTGTTTGGGGTGGCGCTCCAGACCTTTCGGCTCGAAAACTCTCCACCCAACCATAGAGAGATAAATCCCTCACCCGCCGTTTATCGCAGCCTTGATGTCCCTTGGCAACCCCGGTGCGTCGCGGCTGCATCAAAGTTTCCGATTGACAAACCCTGGAAGGGCGATCGCCTCCCCACCTTTGCGGTTAATCCCTTTGGGTGGTGGTGAAAGGCATCCGGCAAGGGCCACAAAAAAGACATTGACATGGTGCGGTCGCGGCACTAGAAACCGGCCTCCGCCGCGGTGACCCAGACGGGTCGGCCAGGGCGGAGAGAAAAAAGTTTCGGTCGACGAAAAAGACGTTGACAAGGTTGGGTCGGAACCTTATAAACCGGCCTCCCCCGAAACGGGGACGCTCTTGGACAAGTAAAGAAGAGGAAGGGATGCGCAGGCGGCGCTGGTTCGAACGATCGAACTCGTGTCAAATGTGCATCTGCGAAA
>OBEQ011753863.1_pt1 | contig 23089 bp, 23 predicted proteins | sample 1670901 | NCBI WGS metagenome assembly OBEQ01 (sample SAMEA104232315, study PRJEB22302) | groundwater metagenome | biome: forest; feature: aquifer; material: groundwater | place: USA | collected 2011-08-07 | depth 5.4 m
AAATATTAAAAAAAACACGAGGTTAATATGAAAATAAAAATACGTGTTCTTCCAAGATCGTCAAAAAACGAAGTAATCGGTGAAATGTCAGACGGTACCTTAAAAATAAAACTTACCGCTCCGCCCGTTGATGGCAAAGCCAATGAATCACTAATAGAGCTATTGGCTGATTATTTTAATAAACCAAAAAGCAAAATAAAAATCGCCTCTGGGGCGACAAGTAAAAACAAAACAATAGAAATTTTTGATTAAGGCAAATTCACCCCACCACCATTCCATGGATTACACCTCACCACTCTCCACACGGCTTTTAATGATCCAACTATCAGGCCGTGTTTTTTTATACTTTGTTTTCCATATTCACTACAACTAGGAAAAAATCGACAATAGCCGTGTGGGAAAAAGTTTTTTACCAATCCATGATCAGGTGAAATTGTCTTTTGATAGACCCAAATTAAAAAAATAATTGGCAACCCTAAAATTATACTTGCCTTTTTTATGTAAAACAACAGTTTTTTTAACATCACAATAAAATAAAAATTATTTAATTTTTTTAAATATTTAATTTTTTTAAATATTTATTAAAAAAAACAAAAAAATACTAAAATTATTTTAATACTTTCGCCCGCTTCAATAATACTTTTACTTCTTCGCTAATTTCAGCAAAGTTTTTATCTTTGATATTTGACTTCGCCACAAAAAACAGATAATACCCTTCACTTATCCCATCCTTTGACATCACCTCTCTCAAAATCTCAACTATCTGTCGTTTCGCCCGATTACGCACTACGGCCTTCTTTGACACTTTCAGCCCCACATTCACCGCTAATTTTAGCTGTTTTTTGAACTTATCCACATCGGCTGTGGATGGAAAATGATTCTCTTTTTTGGCTAACTCCAACACTTTTAGACTCAAAAATTGACTGTTTAGCCAATCGCCATGTTTTAACACCAAATTAAAGTCGCGCACCTTAGTTAAATGATTCTCTTTTGTATACATATTTATTTTACTAACAATATAACATACCAAACAAAAACCCCCGATTCAATCAGGGGTTTATTTTATTTGGCTTTTCTTAACAATTTTCCGGATTTTTCATCAGAAACTGTTAGTTTGACACGTCCCTTGGCGCGACGTCTGGAAAGTACTGCCCGACCGTTCTTGGTTGACATTCTTTCTAGAAAACCATGTGCTTTAGCACGACGTTTTCTATTCGGTTGATAAGTTCGCTTGGTTGCCATACCTTTTAATTTAATGTATTATGTTGAATATATTACCATATAAATCGCTTTTAGTCAATAATCCACATAGTCCACGACTTATCCACACGCTTTGCACAGTTTGTTAATGGATGACGTTTGTATAGATACATATTTGTGCTAAAATAACCTAAAAGTTTTAAAAAACAAACTATGACCAACAATGAAATCTGGCAGGCAGTTCTATCGGAATTAGAATTAGCCATTTCCAAGGCAAATTTTAACACTTGGTTTAAAAATACCGGCATTGTTTCTTTTCAAGAAGGGCACGTTATCCTGTGTGTGCCAAACACCTTTAACCAAGCTTGGATAGAAAAAAAACACCACCACCAAATAATCCAATCATTGGAACGAATTACCGCTCTACCTATTAGAAGATTAGAATACAAGATCGAAAATATCAAAAATGTTATAGAACAAATTTTTAATGCCCCTGTCGTTCCTTCAATTAGCCAAGAAGCTGAAAAACCCCCCTCTTACGCTCAACAAATTAGTCACCAACCTTCCCCAACCCCCGGTTTTAACATTAATCAAAAATATAACTTCGACAGCTTCGTAGTTGGAAAAGGCTCTGAACTAGCTTTCACGGCCGCCAAGGCTGTGGCTGATCGTCCTGGTGAGGCCTACAACCCCCTCTTTATATATGGTGGAGTCGGACTGGGAAAAACCCACCTACTACAAGCGGTCGGCAACGAACTTTTACGCAAAAACCCCCAAACAAACATTTTATACGTCAGCGCAGAAAAATTTACCAATGATTTTATAACTTCTTTGCGTAGTGGTGGAACTAGAGACTTTCAAAATCGCTACCGCCAAATTGATGCCTTACTAATCGACGACATTCAGTTTATCGCCGGAAAAGATGCTAGCCAAGAGTCGTTTTTCCACACTTTCAATGAACTTCATCAAGCCAACAAACAAGTAATCCTCACCTCCGACCGCCCACCAAAAGCCATACCAGCTCTAGAAGATCGACTTAAGTCCCGTTTTGAGTGGGGAATGATCGTCGATGTCTCAGCACCAGACTTCGAAACTAGAGTAGCAATTTTGGGAAAAAAATGTCAAGAAAAAAACTTTATACTAGACGATAAAACCTTAAGTGCTGTCGCCACTATCGTTCAAAGCAACATCAGAGAACTTGAAGGGGCTTTAAACAAAATCATTGCTTTTCATCAACTAAAAAATATGGCTCCAACTGCCGAATCAGTAAAATCTATTCTTTCCAGTTTTGACTCCGCTTCAGCTAGACGATCAGTCACTTCTCAACAAACAATCGAAACTGTCTGCACTTTTTTTAATGTTTCAATTGAAAATGTCTGTGGAAAAAGCCGAGAAAAGAAACTTTCCTATCCTCGTCAAATAATTATGTATTTATTACGCAACGATCTCAAAATGTCTTTTCCTTCTATTGGAGATGAACTTGGCGGCCGAGACCACACCACCGCAATGCACGCCAACGAAAAAATTATCAAAGAAGTTGATAATGACTTAAAACTAAGACAAGAACTGGAGTTAATTAGACAGCGACTATATATCAATAATATCTAAAAATAGTTTTGTTTATTCGCTTAGTGTTGTGTAAAAATTGTTAATAAGCTGGGGACATCAAAAGAACAAACTTACCACTTATCAACAGAAAAAAAATAAAAAAATAAAACCCGTTTTTCTCCCACAGTTTTCCACCAAACCGTTTAAAAAACATTCACATCTTTTTTGGCTAATTTAAAACAAAAAAACGACTTATTCTCATTATCCACTCCCTTATTAGTATTATTATTTTATATATATACTTAATTAAGTAATACAACCCAATCACCAAATATGAAAATAACTTGTACAAAAGAAAATCTTTCAAAAGCACTGTCGGTTGTTGCCGGCATAGCCAACAAAAATATCAGTCTTCCAATATTGGGAAACATCTTAATTAAAGCTGACGATCAAAAAACAGAAATTATTGCCACCAACCTAGAGCTGGCAGTAGTGGCACACGTAAGATCAAAAGTAGACGAGCCTGGTTCTTTTACTGTTCCTTCTAAAACTCTGGGGGAATTTGTTAATTTATTATCTGACGAAAAAATTGAGATGGAATTAAAAAATAATGAATTAGTAATAACCTGCGGTCGTTCCTCTACCAAAATTAAAGGCACTCCAGCTGACGAATTTCCAATAATCCCTTCGGTTGATACTGGAAAAGGATTTTTGTTTAATGCTGAGCAGCTGAAAAGTGGTTTGGGGCAAACTGTTTCATCTTTGGCCAAATCAGAAATTCGACCGGAATTGTCAGGGATGTATTTTGGTTTTAACACTGCGTATTATGATGGGTTAATAATTGCCGGCACTGACAGCTATCGTTTGGCGGAGAAAAAAATTAAAATTCAACAAGGTGAAGGGGAATTTAAAATAATCGTTCCTGGCAGAACAACTCAAGAAATAATTCATATTTTATCTTTGGTTGACAATGAAGATAGGGAGCAAAATGTTAGGATTTTGGTGGGAGAAAATCAAATTGCGATGCACTATGGAAACGTTCAACTTGTTTCTCGTTTGGTTGAGGGAAACTATCCTGATTATGCTCAAATAATTCCAAAGGAATTCAAAACTTCAGCTACTTTTGATAACAACAAGATGAGTAAAGAAATAAAAACAGCTAGTCTGTTTACCACAATTGGTGTAAATGCAATTTCTTGTGTGATTGACAGCAAAGAAAGTGTAGTAAAACTTTCTTCCACATCTTCTCAAACCGGTGAATACAACTCGGAAATAAGTTCAGAAATAAAAGGCGATGATAATTCGATAATGTTAAACCACCGGTATGTTTTGGATGGGCTGAATAATATAAAATCAGAAATGAGCACTCTCAAGATGATCAATGCGGACAGTCCGTGTCTTTTTGTCCCAACCAATGACGATAGTTTTGTATACGTGGTGATGCCGATAAGACAATAGCTTTTTATGTTTACAGGGATTATAGAAAATTTGGGTAAATTAGAAAAAAAACAAAATTCTGAATTTATTTTTTCAGCTAAAAGCATTTTTTGTAATAAAATTAAAAAAGGCACTAGCGTCTCGGTTGACGGGATATGTTTGACGGTTGTAAAAAAACCAACCAAGACTACTTTTTTAGTAGAGATAATGCCAGAAACACAACAAAAAACAACTTTGGGTAAATTAAAAAATAAAGATATTGTAAACCTAGAGCTTCCAGCCACAATAAAGACATTTTTATCAGGACACCTGGTGCAGGGGCATATCGATGGAGCTGGTGTCTTGAAATCTATAAAAACACTTGGAAATAGTAAAATTTTAAAAATTCAAACAACCAAACCCGTTCTCGATTTTGTAGTACAAAAAGGATCGATCACAATCAACGGAGTTTCACTTACGGTTGTATCGGTTGATAAAAGTTTTTTTTTAGTAGCCATAATTCCTTTTACTTGGGAAAATACCATATTGTCTAGAGTAAAGATTGGCGGTTCTCTTAATATAGAAACAGATATATTGGGTAAATATTTAAAAAATTATTTAAATAAATAAAAATATTTAAAGTTTTTATGAAATTAACTAAAGATCTAAAAATCGCTATAGTAAGTGGAGAGTTTTGGGAAGAAATTGTTGGTAATTTGGAAAAACATTGTTTAGAAACTTTGAATCGAAAAGGAATAGAAAATAATCAAGTAGAAATAGTTAGAGTACCGGGCTCTTTTGAGATACCGCTAGCTGTTAAAAAAATGGCTAAAAAAAATATTTATGATGCTATTATCGCTTTTGGAGCAATTCATAAGGGAAAAACGTATCATTTTGAATTAATTGCCAATGAATGCGCGCGCGCTTGCATGAGTCTGTCTTTAGAATTTGGGGTCCCGGTGATTTTTGAAGTGTTGGCTGTTTATAATATCCAAGATGCAGTAGATAGATCTATGCAAATCAAGGACAATCGTGGAGCGGAGGCGGCTGCAGCTGCCCTAGCTATGATTGAAGCTTTGAGTGAAATAAAAAAATAAAACTGCTGCATGAAAAAAAATAAAACTACCAAGGTTGTTAAAACTGCTTCAGCAATATTACCAACAAAACATGGAAAATTTTTATTGTCAGTTTATCGTTCTAAACCAGACAACAGAGAACATGTGGTTTTAGAGATTGGAGAAATTCATCGAGAGCCAACACTGGTGCGGATCCACTCTCAGTGCCTCACTGGTGACGCCCTGCTGTCGCTACGCTGCGATTGTGGTGAACAGCTGCATGAAGCGATGAAAGTGATTGGAAACAAAGGTGCTGGCCTTATTTTTTACTTAAACCAAGAAGGACGTGATATTGGTTTGACTAATAAGATCAAAGCCTATGCCCTACAAGAGCAAGGACAAGACACCGTTCAAGCCAATCAATCGCTGGGGCTGTTGGCTGATGCTCGAGATTATTTGTTGGTAACTATTATTTTAAAAAAACTTGAAATTGCCCGTATTGATTTATTAACCAATAATCCAGATAAAATTATTCAGCTAGAAAAAAATGGGATTGTTGTTGAAAAAAGAATACCGTTAGAAATAAAATCAACAAAAATTAATTCTTTTTATTTAAAGACAAAAAAGAAAAAAATGGGACATATTTTACATAATATATAATGACAAAAATATTAATTAAAAATATGAAGAATAAAAAGCTGTCGGCACGAGAGTTGTCTTTTTTAAAAGAAACTCTTTTTTTGGCCAAAAAAGGGCTAGGGAGGACGAGCCCCAACCCGATGGTTGGTTGTGTGATAGTAAAGAATGATAAAATTATTGGCAAAGGTTACCACAAAAAATACGGTAGTTCGCATGCTGAGATAGAAGCGTTTAAAAATGCCACAGAAAGCACCAAGAGCGCAACATTGTACGTGAACCTAGAACCGTGTTGTCATTTTGGAAAAACTCCACCCTGTACAGACGCAATAATCAAAGCAGGAATAGAAAAAGTAGTTTGTTGTACTTTGGACCCAAACAAAAAAATGGCTGGCAAAGGAATAGAAAAATTAAAAAAGGCTGGAATTAAAGTTGAATGTGGATTTTTACAAGAAGAAGCCAACGAGCTCAATGAAGTATTTTTTACTTTTCACAAAAAACGCCGACCTTTTGTAGTTTTAAAATTTGCTTCTTCGCTTGATGGTAAAATAGCGACTGCTAACGGAGATTCCAAATGGATAACCAACGAAGTGGCGCGAGAATTTGCTAGGAAACTGCGCGGGCATTATCAGGCAATATTAGTAGGAGCCAACACTGTGATAAAAGATAATCCTCATTTGGGAGCAGGAAACAACAAACAAAAAGACCCACTACGAATAATCCTAGATGCCAAATTAAAAATTTCTTTAAATCGAAAAGTTTTTAGAGATAAAAATGTTTTAATTTTGGCTACCAACCAGTGTGATAAATTAAAAAAAGAAAAGTTTGTACAAAAAGGAATTGAAATATATCAATTTCCTGGTAGGAAAATCTCAGCCAAAAGCATACTACAGGTTTTAAAAAATAAAGAAATCAGCAGTGTCTTTGTAGAAGGTGGGAGCGCAGCTTTGGGAACATTTGTGGATGAAAAACTAGTAGACAGGGTCTTTGTTTTTCACGCACCAATTATTATTGGTGGGGTTAGTTCAATCGGCGCTATTGGTGGAAGAGGTGTGAAACACATAAAAGAGGCTTTGCAATTTAAAAAACCAAAAGTGATAATGTTTGAGGACAATATTTTTATTTCAGCGGCCACTAAATAAAAACACCGTTATTTTATTTCAACCAACAGAATTTTTTCTTCAGTCTGACCATTTTTGTTAAAAAGAGTTCCTTTTAAAGTGTATTTTCCAACCCCAGGAAAATTTTTCCAAGAAAATTCCAACAAACCACTGTCGGTCAAAACATCCTCTTTGTGGTTAAAATCAAAAATATTTTTAATCACTCCTTTGGAGTTGATTAATTGAATTTTTATGTTTTTTGTATCTTCCCAAAGAACTGGTTTTATTTGAATAGTCTTTGGAAAAGCTTCTTTGGTTAGCTGGAGGTTTTCTCCATTGACCCAACTAAAAGTAGCCGGATCGTATGGAGTGTTTGTTAAAAAAACCACCTGTTCCTGTCCGGTATTTCCTTGATCGTCTACGGCCGATACTTTTAATACATGCCGTTCGGAATATAATTTATTAAAGGTGTAAGAAAAATTAAAAGGAAATTGATCGCTAGAACCAGCTTGCTCATTGTCAACAGTGAAAAATACCTGTTTTATTCCACGAGGAGCAGTAGCTTTTATTTCAATATTTAACTGGCGCTCACTGATGGTTTGGTTGGTAGTCGGGGAGATTATTTGGACTCTTGGTGAAAGCTCTGGATTAAAAGTGGTATTATCGTATTCAGTAGGTGGTTCTTCAAAGGACACTTCATGCCCACTGTCGTTTTGTCTTTGCGCCCATTCACGAAGAGAGTTTTCCCAATTTTCATATTGGGGATCGGTGTTTGGATCAGTCGGAGCTGGACCACGAGGATCATTTTTGTTTATATAATATAAAATATCGTGAGGGGGTAGATAAGTTTTTTCAGTAATTAAGCCAGGCGGAGTAGAAGTAGTGGCAATACGGCCGTTGAGGTTGTTGATTTTTAATTTTATTCCATTGTCTGCTCCTCGTAAAACTGGTTTGGTGGCATCGTTTTCCGGTGGGGTTGGAAAAACTTCTGGTGTAATATTTTTTACCGCTTCACGCATAAATTGGTTCCAAATCAAACCGGCCAAAGCATTGCCACCGCCCTTCATCGGTGATGGTATGGTATTTCCAACCCACACACCGGCCGCTAATGATGGAATATAACCCATTGTCCAAGCATCTTTATAATTATTGGTTGTTCCTGTTTTGGCGGCCACTGCTCGGTCTGACAAAGTGAGTGAACCGTTTAGGCCAAAAATATAAGCACGAGCATTATCATCAGATAATACTCCAGTGATGGTGGCGGCTATCTCTGGTTTCACCGCTTCGGTTCCAGCAGTTTCCTTCCATTGTAAAAGGATGTTTTCTTTTGGGTCGGTGACTTTTAGAATGCTAACTGGGACATGGTACGTACCATTGTCGGCTAAAGTGGCATAGGCATTGGTGTGTTCGAGCAAATTTACTTCCGCTCCACCCAACACCAAACTTAACCCAGGATCACCAGTAAAAGTAGTATAACCAAAGCGTTCAGCAAATTTGATAGTCTCTTTTGTTCCAACCAAGTAAAGGGTTTTGACGGCCGGAATATTTAGAGAACCTTGAAGTGCTTTACGAAGAGTGACTAGACCGTGTTCCTTGTTGTCATAGTTTTTTGGAGTATAGTCCCCATTGGTACGTTGATCAAAATTAGTTATTGTGTCATACACAACCGTGTCTGGTGTAAAACCTTTTTCAAAAGCAGCAGCATAAACAAACGGTTTAAAAGAAGATCCAGGTTGGCGTTTTCCGAGTGTGGCTACATTAAATTGACCATCGATTTCTTCATTTCCAAAATCACGAGAACCGACCATCGCCAAAATTTGTCCAGTTTTAGGTTCTATGGCTATCAAAGCAGCATTGTTGGCATTGGATTGTTTGGCAAATTTATCGCCGTTTTCTTTGACAATTTTTTCAGCTGCTTTTTGTTTGTCATAATCTATAGTGGTAATTACTTTTAGACCACCATCGTCAACTATTTTTTCTCCGAACTGATCAGCCAATAATTGTTTTACGTATAAAACAAAATGAGGGGCGTCCATAATACTATTGTTTCGATAAATTCTCAGCGCCTCATTCTGGGCTTTAGTTTTTTCTTCGACAGTAATATATCCTTGTTCGTTCATCAAACGTAATACCGTGTCGCGGCGATTGCGCAAAGTATCGGCGTTGTTTAAATATCTACTGGGAGCCTGTATTAGGGCGGCTAGAGTGGCTGACTCGGACAAATTGATATCTTTAGCGCTTTTATGAAAATAACTTTGGCTGGCGGCCTCTACTCCATAATTGGTTGATCCAAAGGGAACTTCATTTAAATACATCTTCAAAATTTCATCTTTAGAATATTTTTTTTCTAAACGTAGAGCCAGCAACGCTTCTTTGATTTTTCTAAACAAAGAACGCTCATTGCCTATCATGGTATTTTTTATTAATTGTTGAGTCAAAGTAGAAGCTCCACCAGAACCAGATTTTCTGCCGATAAGATTGTTAAAACCGGCGCGAGCGATACTTAGTAGGGCTACCCCGCTATGTTCATAGAATTTCTTGTCCTCGACAGCCACTACTGCTTTTGGTAATAATGATGACATTTGTTCTAATCCAACCAAAGTTCGTTTTTGGTTTTGGTATACTTCGTAGAGCAAATGTTCTCCAGTTCGGTCAAAAATTTTGGTGCTTTGAGATACTTGACGATCGCTCAATCGGTTGGGATCTGGTAAATCTTTGCCAACCCAAATCACTATGGCAGTACCAAAAACAAAACCGGATAAAACAATAATTCCTAACAAGGTTAAAATTTTTTTCATGAATTTCCTAATTAAAATCAATGGTATTATACTATGCCTGTTGACTATTGACAAATTTAACATTTTGGGCTATACTAGGGCGTTATAAAAGGCGGTTGTCCTTATAAAGGGCAATCCTTTTAACTAACAGAAAGTGGCTAAAATTAGCCAAAAAAATAAAATGAACAAACTAAAAACAATCAAAACATCTCTAATTTTAGGGGTTTTGTTGGCAGAAGTGATGTTTCCTATCCTGACAATGGCTGCAAAAACTGACATTTTGGCTAATAATAAAGAAAAAGAACTGACTATTGCCGAAAATTCAGAAGGTAAGTTGTTTCATTTGACAAAAGGTGTTAAGCGCCCAAGCAAAGTAGTGCCAACCGTTTTAACGGCCTACTCCAGCACTCCGGACCAGACTGACGAAGACCCTTTCATTGCGGCTTCTGGTAAGCGTGTTTATGATGGGATGGTGGCTGCCAACTGGTTGCCGATGGGTACAAAAATCAAAATTCCCTCGCTCTATGGTGAAAAGATGTTTACTGTCGACGATCGAATGAACGCTCGTTATGGTTATGGACGGATGGATATTTGGATGGATGCACCGCGTGACCAAGTTAAAAAATTTGGTGTAAAACGGGCAGCAGTTGAAATTTATTTGGTTGAAATCCCTGTCAAGGTGGCCAAAGCGGATCGTATATAAAATTATTTAACAAAAAAATACCCATTGGGTATTTTTTTGTTATTAGGCAACTCTGTTGTTTTTGCAAATATCTGAATAAAATTCAGCAGAACTTCTCGGATGTCGTTCAAAAGTCTGTCGGTCGACTTCATATAATCCAAAACAAGGGTGGAATCCGTGTGCCCATTCAAAATTGTCTATTAACGACCAATGAAAGTAACCCTTAATATCCGCACCTTCGCTTATAGCTTGGTGAACATTTTTTAAAACTTCTTTAATATACCAGGAACGATGCTGGTCTCCTTTGTCTGCTAAGCCGTTTTCTAGTATATAAATCGGTTTGTTAAATTTTTTTAAATTAGTCAACAAGAATTTTATCCCTTCGGGGTGAAGTCCCCAATCTAAATCAGAAGATTTTTTGTAGTGATGGCGGTTTTTAAAACCGTTATTTATTTGATGATGAAAATAATAATTGAGACCAATAAAATCTTGACAGTCTTTAATTTTGTTTAAAAATTTTTCATTCCACCACCAGTCGGCAGCTTTTTTTAATATGCGATTTATTGGTGTGTTATTAAAAGCTTCAAAATATATATTATGATTTGCCACGCCCACTTGGTTGTTTGGGTCAATAGATTTCAAAGTTTTATATGCAATACAGTGTGCTTTGGATAGGTTAGATAATACACGCCAATACGCCAACGGACTTTTCTTTTGGGGTGGCCACTCTCCGGTCAGATAGCTCATTCCAGCATAGATAGTTGGTTCGTTGAGGGTCGTCCAAAAATTCACCTCAACATTTAAATGGCTAGCGACTTTTTGAACAAACCTATCAAAATATTTTATTACTACTTTTGATTCCCAGCCACCTAAGTCTCGTAGCCAAAGTGGTAGTGGCCAATGCCATAATGTTAAAAATGGTTCGATGTGATGGGCGCGTAATTTTTTTACAAAATCTAAATAATAGTTCAAGGCCGCTTGATCAAATTTTCCATTCTCTGGCTCAATTCTAGACCAATCCACCGAAAAGCGATAAGCATTTAAATTTAATGCTCTCATACAAGCAATATCAGCGTTGTTGTTTTCAAAAGAATTGGCTGCTGCTCCAGAAATATATTCAAAGTGATTTAGTTTTTTTTCTGACAAATGTTTTAATCGTAAAGTGGATTTTTCCCACTCGCTCCAGTCGTTTGTTAGCCCACCTTCGATTTGATGGGCTGAAGTTGCACAACCCCAAAAAAAATGTTTAGGAAATTTTAAATCTTGTTGCATATTGTTTAATTATTATTTTTTACTCGAAATTGTAATGCTTCGGCCAAATGGTTGATAGTAATATTTTTTTCATTAGATAAATCGGCAATGGTACGCGCTATTTTTAAAATTCGGTTGTAGGCACGCGCCGATAGATGCATTTTGTCGACAGCTGATCCCAACAAATTGAGCGATTCTAAATCTAATTGGCAATATTTTTTTATTTCCTTATTTCCCATTTCCGCATTGGTGATTATATTAGTGTCTACAAAACGTTTTAGCTGTATGGTACGCGCCTGCTCTACTCGTTGGCGAATGTCAGCCGAAGATTCACTACTTTCAGTTGAAGAAAGTTTTTCAAACTTTAATCGTGGTACTTCGATGTGTAAATCTATTCGATCCAATATTGGCCCACTAATTTTTTTTTGATAGCGCAATAATATTGAGGCGGAGCAGTTACACAATTGTTCTGGGTCACTAGCATAACCGCACGGGCACGGATTTTGGCTAGCCACCAAAATAAATCTAGCCGGAAAATTTACTGTTCCTCTGATGCGTGACACTGAAATTGTTCCATCTTCCAGCGGTTGTCGTAGTGCTTCCAAAACATTGCGATTAAATTCTGGAAATTCATCTAAAAATAAAACTCCACGATGAGCCAAAGAAATTTCTCCGGGACGGGGATATTTTCCACCACCAACTAGAGCCACGTTTGAAATCGTATGATGGGGCGAACGAAATGGTCGCTGTTCGACTAGGCTTCCGTGTAACAATCCAGCGACAGAATATATTTTGGTTATTTCCAAAGTTTCTTTTTCTGCGAGCTTTGGTAAAATAGTTGGTAAGGTACGTGCCAGTAAGGTTTTACCAGATCCAGGCGGTCCTGATAATAAAATATTATGGCCACCACTAGCCGCAATCTCCAAAGCGCGTTTGGCAAAATGTTGACCTTTTATTTGCGACATATCTAATCCGGAAGTGTCCAGTTGAATTTTTGTTGGTTGTTTTACAAAAGGAATAAGTAATTTTTCTTTTAAGATATGGTCAATCACCTCTTTTAAATTGTTGGCTGGCAAAATTTCCACACCATCAATAATCGAAGCTTCATGAGCATTTTCTATTGGAATAATTATTTTTTTAATACTATTTTCTTTAGCAAATAAGACGATTGACAAAACCCCATTTACTGGTCGAAGTGTTCCATCTAAAGCAAGTTCACCCAACATGACAGTATCTTCAAGCACGTATTTAATTTTGGTGTTAATACTAGCTAATATTACACCAACCGCCATCGGCAAATCATACATCGGTCCTTCTTTGTGAAGATTGGCGGGAGCCAAATTTACCAGAATTCTAAAATTAAAAGGGTATTTATACCCTGAATTTTTTATAGCAGAATGAATTCTATCTTTTGCTTCTTGGATAGCGGTATCAGTGAGACCAATGATTCCAAAATTGGTTTGACCCTTGTTGATGTCAACTTCTACCTCCACCGGTAAACAGTTCAATCCGATTGGGACTGCTGACCGCAGTTTGACAAACATAATTATTTATATAAAAAAACGCCTATGTACAAAAAGTGAATAGATTCCAAAAATTATTAAAATATCAGCCAAATTGATAATCCCTGTTCCAAGCAGCCAATAATCAATGGTAGCACTATAAATAATACGATCGACAAGATTGGACAAAGCACCAAAAAAAAGAGTTGTTAACCCTAAAAATATTTTATTTTTGTTTTGATTGTAATCAGAAAATAAAAAATATACTATGGCAATTAAAATTGGAATAGATAAAAATATTGTGATATAGTTAGGGATGGGAAGGCCAAAAGCAATGCCAGTATTTTTAAAAGGAGTCCAACCAAAGATTTTTATGATTAGATAATTGTCTCTAAAAAAATATAGTGATAAATATTTTAAAATTCTATCTAAACAAAATAAAAAAAGACCACCAAAAAATATTAATTGGCGGTCTTTTGGGAGCATATTAAATTTCTTGTGTAATGGCTTTTTTGCAGGTTACACAGGCATTAGAGGTTGGACGAGCAAATAAACGTTTTTCAGCAATTGGTTTTTTGCAATATTTACAAATTCCATAGGTGCCTTCGTCCAGACGTTTTAGCGCTTGAACGTTGTCTCGTAAAGTTTTTTCAAAACTCTCTTCTAAAGGAACTTCAGCGGCGTATTCAGCCACTTCAGCGGCATTTTCATCATCTTTGTCGCCATATTCTGGAAAATTACTATTGTAGTCTCCTGAAACATGGGAATTTTTTTTGGTAAATTTACTTAGGTCTTTTTCCAATACTTCTTTTTCTTTTAGAAGTAGAACTTTTATTTTGGTAAGAAAATCTTTGTTAAAAATAGATTTTGCCATATTGATAAGTTACTTTCAATAAAATAATTATACCAGATTAAAGATTGTAGTCAAGCTAATTTTTTAAAAAAAAATAAGGGCGTAGAATCCCGATAAAAATAATTTTAAGGATCTCGCCCTTAAGGCGCTGTACATGGTTAGAACAATTATCATATAGATAAATGGTCATCAACCAAGACAGTAATACCCTCGACCGCTTGATGGTAAAATCTCAGGCATAAGTAGGACACAAAAGGTCGAACTAAATGCAGTTAAAATTGAGACTACCGGACAAGAAGTTCGGATTCGCCACTACCGCTTCAATATTATTTGTACAGCAGTTGTGAATCCCCTTCTCGAAATAAGCAGTTCGTTGGGTTAAGTCCACTGATAAGTGGACACATAAGTTGTAGAAAGAACTACATAATTAGTATAACACACAAAAGCGGTTTTGTCAATAGTGTTTGTATACACCAGTCTATACAAACACTGTTTCTCAGGCGATTAGCCAAATTAATATGAAAGTTTGATAAAAAACAGAGGAACTGTCCCCATTATGAGGTAGTTATCCACATATTTATCCACATTTGTATAGACTAGTGTATACAAAAAAACAAAAACCCACCTTTTGACATTGGTGGGTTTTGTCAATATTTTGAATTTGAAGAATTTATTTTGTTTTACCAGCGATGATATTTGCAGCTACGTTGCCCGGTACATCAGCATAGTGACTAAACTCCATGGAAGAGCTAGCCCGTCCTTGGCTCATGGAACGTAAGGACGTAACATAGCCAAACATAGAGGCTAATGGCACGATCGCTTTTACTACTTTCATCTGACCACGATCAAACATTTCTTGAATCTGACCGCGTTTACTATTCAAGTCGCCGATGCAGTCCCCCATATATTGTTCTGGAGTAACAACCTCAACTTTCATGATAGGTTCCATAATAACTGGGTGTGCTTTTTTGCAAGCTGCTTGAAAAGCCATAGATCCAGCCATTTTGAAAGCCAATTCAGAGGAATCGACTTCATGGTACGAACCGTCAGTAACAGTAACTTTTATGTCAACTACTGGATAGCCAGCTTGAATTCCGCGAGTGAGTGATTCTTTTACGCCTTTTTCAATAGCGGGGATATATTCACGAGGAATAGTACCGCCTTTGATTTCATCAACAAACTCAAATCCTTTGCCGGCTTCTTGTGGTTCAACGGTGAGGTAACAGTGTCCAAATTGACCCTTACCGCCAGACTGCTTGATGTGTTTTCCTTCGGCTTCAGCTTTGGTTCGAATGGTTTCTTTGTAAGCTACTTGAGGAGCGCCAACGTTGGCTTCTACTTTGAATTCACGTTTCATACGATCCACGATGATATCCAAGTGTAATTCGCCCATACCAGAGATGATGGTTTGCAAAGTTTCCTCATCGGTTTTGATGCGGAAAGTTGGATCTTCTTCGGCCAATTTCTGCATAGCCATACCGATGCGCTCTTGATCTTGTTTGGTTTTTGGTTCAATAGCGACAGAAATAACCGGTTCTGGGAAGATGATTTTTTCCAAAATAATTGGATGATCTTCATCACAAAGAGTATCTCCAGTAGTAACATCTTTTAGTCCGATCGCTGCAGCAATCTCACCGGAGAAGACATCATTTACATCTTCACGATGGTTGGCATGCATACGCACGATGCGACCCAAACGACTACGTTCGCCGGTGGTGGCATTGTGTAAATAACTACCAGCGGAAACTTTGCCGGAGTAAACGCGGAAGAAAACCAATTTACCAACAAAAGGATCGGTCATGATTTTAAAAGCCAAAGCAGAGAAAGGTTCATCATCAGAAGGGTTACGAACTTCTTCAGCTTCTGTGTCTGGGTTGATACCCTTGGTTGGAGGAAGATCTGTTGGAGCTGGCAAATAAGCTACTACTGCATCCAACATAAATTGAACGCCAATGTTGGCTAGAGCCGAACCGCAGATAACTGGGTAAAGAAGATTTTTTAAAGTTAGAGTGCGGATGGATTTTTTGATTTCATTAACAGTCAAATCTTGACCATTTAGATATTTTTCCATCATTTCGTCGTTAACTTCAGAAACTTTTTCTACTAGTTTGGCACGGTATTCCTTAACCTGCTCAACCATATTTTCTGGAATTGGGATTTCAACGATATTTTCACCGTTTTTTCCTTCGAAATGATAGGCTTTGTTTTCAATCAAATCTACCAAACCTTCAAAAGTGCTGTCAGCTCCAATTGGCAACTGAATAGCAATGGCATTTTTGGATAGACGCTCATGGATTGAATCCATACACATAAAAAAGTCAGCGCCCAACTTGTCCATTTTGTTGATAAAAGGTACACGAGGTACATTATATTTATCAGCTTGGTGCCAAACAGTTTCAGATTGAGGTTCTACACCTTGAGAACCATCAAACACAGCGACAGCACCATCAAGTACGCGTAAAGAACGCTCTACTTCTACAGTAAAGTCTACGTGTCCAGGAGTATCGATGATATTAATACGATGATCTTTCCAAAAACAAGTGGTGGCGGCGGAAGTAATGGTAATACCACGTTCTTTTTCTTGTTCCATCCAGTCCATTTCAGCGGCACCTTCATGTACCTCTCCGATTTTGTGTTTTTTACCGGTGTAAAAAAGTACGCGTTCGGTGGTGGTTGTTTTACCGGCATCGATATGGGCGGCGATACCAATATTGCGGGTTTTGTCTAGTGAAAATTCACGAGGCATAAATTTATTAATTAGAAGAAATTAGTGATAAACTATTTTTATTTTGCAAATCTAGCAAAATGAGCAAAAGCTTTGTTGGCTTCAGCCATACGATGAACATCATCACGTTTCTTCACAGCATCGCCAGTGTTTTGTTGAGCATCCATCAAGACGGTTGCTAACTTTTGGAACATTGGTTGGCCTTTTTTATTGCGGGCAGCACCGATAATCCAGCGGAAAGCCAAAGCATTTTGACGTTCACCGCGAACTGGCAAAGGTACTTGATAGTTGGCACCACCGACACGGCGAGAACGAACCTCGACTTGTGGACGGATTACATTGATGGCTTCTTCAAAAATTTTAACTGGATCCTTTTTTGTTTCAGCGGCGATCTTATCCATTGCAGAATAAAAAATATCTTGAGCTACTGTTTTTTTGCCACGTTCCATCAAGAAGTTGGTGAATTTAGCCACCAATACACTTCCATATCTTGGATCCGGAGCAATAACGCGTTGTTTTGATTGCTTACCTCTCATATTTTAATAAGTTCAATTTATATAGGTGACTAAATTATTTTTTGGCTGCTTTTGGGCGTTTTGTACCATAAATACTACGACTGCGACGACGTTTGTCGATACCTTGGGCATGATAAACACCGCGAACGATATGGTAACGTACACCTGGTAAATCTTTTACACGACCGCCGCGTAAAAGTACGATTGAGTGCTCTTGTAAACTGTGTCCTTCACCTGGAATATAGGCGATAACTTCTGAACCGTTACTCATACGAACCTTGGCTACTTTACGTAAAGCCGAGTTAGGTTTTTTTGGAGTGGTGGTGTAAACCTTGGTACAAACACCTCTTTTGAAGGCACAGCCCTTAGCGAAAACTGTTTTGCGGCGGTGCAAATTATCAATAGTAAATTGCAAGGCTGGCACTTTGGTTTTGCGCACTTTGCTGACACGTCCTTTTTTAATCAGTTGATTTACTGTAGGCATAGTTTAATTTATTTGGCTAATCTTAGATGATTTAGCTGTGTTTAAGAAAAACAAAAAATTGACCATATATAATCAGCCACGATTTTTTTGGTCAGCCCTTTTCAAAGTATCAGATAAATACTTTGATTTTTGAGCTAGTTCTACCCAGATAATACTATTTAAGCAGGGTTTTGTCAAGGCGGGAGTGCAAAAAATGCAAATTAAATCAACTTTGATTTAATTTTTTTAACTAAAGAAGCCAAATTGTGTTCAGTTTTTAATAAATATTCACAATTTTTGTCTTTGATGGTTTCTAAAATATGATGATCGTCATTTAGATTAGTGAGAATTATTATAGGAACTTGTTTCCCCCAGGCATCTTCGTGAAGTTTTTTAAAAACCTCCAGCCCATCCATTTTTGGCATGAAGAGATCAAGAATTATCAAATCGGGGTGTTCTTTGACGGCAATTGCCAATCCATCCCGACCGTTGTTTGACTCTAATACAAAAAAATTTTCTAGAGTTAATTTGTCAATTAAAATTCGACGAACGGCCGGCTCATTTTCGATAATTAAAATTTTTTTCAATTGTTTTTTCATGTTATTGGGAGATTTTTTTATTCACAATTGGTTTAAATAGAAAAGTGACAAAAAATTTAGTGCCAATATTTTCTTTTGACTCAAACCATATTTTGCCGCCAAGTTGTTGGACAATAGACCTAACCATGTACAATCCCAATCCGGTGCCGGTAATTTCTTTTTCCATAACATTTTCTGCCCGAAAAAGTTTTGTAAAAATTTTATCTTGAGCAGCAACGGGGATTCCATATCCAGTGTCGGTTACTGTTAGAGTGTATTCTTTTTTGTTTGTGAATTCTATTCCAATAGTTATGTGACCGTTTGCTGGTGTATATTTGATGGCGTTGGTGATTAGGTTTTGCAATAACATTCGTACCATTTTTATATCAGAAATAATCTCCGGTAAATTGTCTGGAATATTTTTTTCAATGATTAGTTTTTTTTCTTCAATTGTACTAGCCCCTTCTTTTTCTACTTCAATTACTAGTTCTGTGATATTTATTGGAGCCAGATTGATAGTTAAAGTTCCAAGATCTAAACGAGAAACATTGAGTAGATCATTGACCATTTCTACCATTCGATGGTTTCCTTCGTAGGCCTCTTGAAGATATTTTTTTTGGTTTTCATTGATTGGTCCGGCGTCTCCTGATAATATCATTTCAATATACCAATTGATGGTAGAAAGTGGAGTGCGTAATTGATGTGAGGCTAAAAAAACAAATTCACTTTTTATTTTATCGATTTCTTTTTCTTGAGTTATGTCACGAAAGACTTCAATGGCGCCAACCACTTCATCTTTTAGTATTATTGGCATGGAACTAATGTAAACAGCCAAGTCTATTTTGTCTTTTCTGATAAAATGATATTCAGAAGTTATTATTTTTTTTCTAGTGACTAAAGATAAATGTAATGGGTGTTTTTCTAGTTTAACGTGGGCGCCTTTTTCATCGGCCAACAAAGAAATTTCTCCTAATTTTTTTCCTTTAATATTATCTTCCCAAAACAACATATCTCTAGCCGCTTGATTGAAAAAAATTATTACCCCATTTTTATCAGTAGCTACTACTCCGTCCCCAATACTAGATAGCATTGCCTCTTCTTTGGCAGCATCTTTTTCAATTTTTATTTTTATTTTTTTAAATTCACTAGAAATTTGATGCAAGCTGTGTCTTTGTTGAAAATACAAAAATAACAAAACCAATATAAATAAATATTCGACTAATATTACAATGAGTTGGTTGGTAAATTGCATATATTCTTCTTACTTTGTCACGCTAATTACTTTGTCACGCTAATAATTTCTCCATTTTCTGCCGAACACGCTTGTAAATTTATCCTTCCGCCGGTTGTTTTTTTCAATGTGTAATAAGTTTTATTTGCGCTACCAACCTTTGGATCAAATGGAATAGAGGTGATGTAATTACTAACCAAAGCAGGGCTAATATCTAGGCAAGCGTCGGCAGTAGTAGTTGAATTCCCAGCCCCAACAATAGTCTGAGATCCACCAACGATAAGACTTTTTAATTCAGGAGAAATACTAGCGTCTGCTGTATCAAAAAATGACTTATATTGAAAATATCGATTATTTGCAACATTGGCTAGAGAAAATGAAGGAGTGGAATTAGTAATATTAGTTGCCTCTGAATAATAGGTGTTGGCTGTGCCATCTGGACCAACAAAAGAAGCATCAGAACAATCAGCAGAAGCACAAGAACGAACTTGGTGCTTTAGATTAAGAGCACCACGTTTGTATGTATCTGAAATTTCAGTTGCGGATAATGGGCGATTGTAGATTGCTACTTCATCAATCATGCCGTTGTACTGTCCGTATCCAATTTTTACCGGAAGATTGTTTGTTCTAATAGACGTAAAAGGAAAAACCTTAGTTGAAATTAGAGAATTGTTTAAATAGATTTTTCCAACCCCGTTATCAAAAGTAAAAACTATATACACCCAAGTATTGTATCCTATCCAAGTACCATCTTGGTATTGATAAGAATTATTTACTGGATCAACTAAAAATACTCGCCAGTAAGTATTGCCGCCACTGATTGAAAAAGAGCCAGAAGGTGGAGAAAAACCAACTCCTTTTCCAACTAAATGTCCGTAACCAGTCCAACCAGAAGTGGCTACCTGATAAAACCACACTCCAAGAGTGAATTGATTTGTTAAATTCAAATTAGCACTATGCGGTATAGTTATAGGATTGTTTTCGGCTGGGTTAAGACCAGTCGTAAAATTTGATGAACTGCCTAATTTTCCAGCAACCATTGCTGGACAATTTGGATTAACACAACTTCCATTATTTCCACTTCCAGAACTATCCGTAAATGTAGTCGCTCCACCGTTTTCATCCAAATGCATTAGTAAAACATTGCCAGTCATATTAGCGTTTCCAGTAGGATAGCCAACCTCAGTAATTGCATTATTAGGGAGATTTTTACCTGCAGGCCTATTTGGTATCCAAGAAAATGTACTCCAAGTGGAAGGTGTGCTGTTGTCTTTAATGTTGGAAGTATACGAGCCAGTTTTATTTGGAGAAACTAAGTTTATTAGACTATTATTTGTATTGTATAAAGTGTTAGTATATGAACCGTTAAAAGTACTTTGATTATTATCTGTAAAATTAATAGGAATTATGCTGACAACCCCAGCTATCTTACATATAACACCACATCCACTGGGGCTAGTCCCTAACATTCGAAGCGTTCCATCAACCCCACCCGGAAACAACCCATTATTATCCAAAGCATACTGATAAATAGCATTCAACATAGTACTCACATCACTATACCTAGCCGTATTTCTAGTTGCACCAAGCTGTTTTCCAGGATTTATGGCAACAATAACAATGCCAGCGAGAATAGCAATAGCGGCGACTACAAGGAGGATTTCTAGGAGGGTGAAACCGGGGTGGAATTTCATTTATTTATAAATTATCTGGTAACACTGATAGTTTTTCCTTGTTCAGCTGAAGGAGCAGATACGGTGATACGACCATTGACACTTTGTGATATTTTATAACCAGTACCATTGACACTTACACCAGTTGGGTCAGTTGGAATAGCGGTTAAAAAAGTTTCGTTGTTAGTCAAAACAGCCAGGTCTATTAAGTTTGTACAGAGACCGCCAGTCTTGCAAACTTCGGTTGGGGTTTGGGTAATTCCGACTGGAATAGTCCCTTTATTATCAATAGAATATTGATAGACAGCGTTTAAAATTGTATTTACGTTTACCTGCCTTTGAGCATTACGAGTGTCAGCTAGTTGTTTTCCTGGATTGATGGCCACTATAACGATACCGGCCAAGATGGCGATAGCGGCGACTACCAACAAAATTTCCAACAACGTGAACCCTTTTCTATTTAAATTTTTCATATTCATATTATGAATAATTAATAAATTAAATTAAATTTTTTATTTTGTAACATTCACACTCTCCCCATTCTCCGCCCCACAAGCCTGTAAATTCATCCTCCCCCCTGCCGTCTTCTTCACCGCATAATAAGTCTTATTCACACTCCCACTCTTGGGATCAAAAGGAATAGCCGTAATATATGTAGGTACCAAAGAAGAAGAAAGATCCAAACAAGCCGCCGCAGTAGAAGAAACCACATTCCCTCCAACACTACCACCAATTATAACACTTTTTAACTCCGGAGTTAAGAGAGCGTCAGTAGTATCAAAGAATGACTTATATTGAAAATATCTATTATTACCAACATTAGCCAAAGACAAAGAAGGAACACCAACAGTACTATTACTACTCTCCGAATAATAACTCCCACCCGTCCCATCCGGTCCAACAAAACTTCCATCGGAACAGTTACTGTTGGCACAAGAACGTACTTGATACTTCAAGCTCAACACACCACGTTTGTAGTGGTCGGTGATTTCGGTGGGGGTGAGGGCGCGGGTGAATATAGAAACTTCATCGATGGTGCCAATGAAATTTTGTCCACCTTTATTTAAAGCACCCAAAACTGTTTTGCCGTTAGTAGAAACACGATTAATGTTCCCAATATTATTACTTCCATCCGGGACACCATCAATATATAATTTAATATTAACATTATCATAAGTTCCAACTACAAAATGCCATTTACCGTCGTTAAGATTAGTAACACTTGTAGCGCCTTTAAAACTACCGTCGTTTAGCCAAAGAGTTAATTTGTTTGTTACCCAACCTATGCCAAAATCAAAAGCTGGGTCTTGATTGATTATTAATTGAATTCCACCATAGCTAGTTTTTATCCACGCCGTTACCGTTAGTTGTCCAGTATTAACACTAGTTATATTGGGAAGATTAACAGAATTTGTACCATTAAAACTTCCGCCCGTCCCAAACCTTCCCACAACCCCCATCATCGGACACCCCGCCCCACTACAACTCCCACCATTCCCACCCCCCGACCCATCCGCAAAGCTCGTCGCTCCACCACTCTCATCCAAATGCATCAGCAAAACATTCCCTGTCATATCCGCATTCCCCGTCGGATACCCACTCTCTACCACTCCACCATTAGGTAAAGCCTTTCCATACGGCCTATTGGGCACCCACCCCAAAGTACTCCAACTCGCACTAGCACCAGCGTCCTTAATATTAGAAGTATAAGTACCAGAGATACTAGGAGACAAAAGATTAACTAAACTAGTGTTAGTATTAAACAATGTATTAGTATAAGTACCAGCAAAGGTAGGTTGACTATTATCTGTAATACTAACCGAACTACTGCTACTCCCACCACCACAAGACACATTACATCCACTAGGATCCGTCCCAAGCATC
>OBEQ011559732.1_pt1 | contig 23071 bp, 24 predicted proteins | sample 1670901 | NCBI WGS metagenome assembly OBEQ01 (sample SAMEA104232315, study PRJEB22302) | groundwater metagenome | biome: forest; feature: aquifer; material: groundwater | place: USA | collected 2011-08-07 | depth 5.4 m
CGAACGCCTTGTACATGATGTCGGGACGATGGTTACGCACCGCCCCCGAAGACAGTTCAGTGCCGTTACACACAATGTCATATTGATAGGCCAGGATGCTTAGGGGATCAGCGGAATCCAGCACTTCCAGTCCGCCTTGCGGCATGGAAAATGGATTATGCGCGAAATCTATCTTGCCGGTCGCCTCATCACGCTCGAACATCGGGAAGTCAACAATCCAGCAAAAGCGGAAAATATCCTTCTCGCAAATCTCCAGTTGCTCGCCAATGCGCATGCGCGCCGCACCGGCCAATGACGCCGCCTGGTTTGGCTTGTCGCAGGCAAAGAAGATGGCGTCGCCCGCCTTGGCCTTGGCCCGTGTTGCCATCTGCACCAGAATATCGCCGGGAATAAACTTGGCAATTGGTCCACGACCAACCAGCGCGCCAGCCTCTTCTTCCAGAATGACATAACCAAGTCCTGGCGCGCCCATATCCGTGCGCGCCCATTCGTTCAGCTTGTCAAAGAAACTGCGGGGCTGCGCCGCCGCACCGGGTGCCGGAATCGCACGCACCACGCCACCCGCTGCAATCGGTTTCTTGAAGGCGTTGAAGGTGACGGCATCCAGCGCAAAAAATTCCGTCAGATCGCAAATTTCAATCGGGTTGCGCAAATCCGGTTTGTCGCTGCCATATTTCAGCATGGATTCGGAATAGGGAATGCGCGGGAAAGGACGCGGCGGCACGATGCAGCCATCGGCAAATTCCTCAAACACGCCATGCAACACTGGCTCGACGGCGGCGAATATGTCTTCCTGGGTGACAAACGACATTTCGATATCGAGCTGATAAAACTCGCCCGGTGAACGGTCCGCGCGGGCGTCTTCATCGCGAAAACAGGGGGCAATCTGGAAATAGCGGTCAAAGCCCGCCACCATGATCAATTGCTTGAACTGCTGCGGGGCCTGGGGCAATGCGTAGAATTGCCCCGGATGCATACGGCTGGGTACCAGAAAGTCCCGCGCGCCTTCCGGACTGGAGGCGGTCAGGATCGGCGTCTGGAATTCGGTAAACCCCTGCCCTTCCATACGGCGGCGCAGCGAGGCGATCACCCGGCTGCGCAGCATGATATTGCGGTGCAGTTTTTCCCGGCGCAAATCCAGGAAGCGGTTCCGCAAACGGATTTCTTCCGGGTAATTCTGTTCGCCAAATACCGGCAGCGGCAATTCCTGCGCCTGCGAGATCAGGGCAAATTCCTTGATACTCAACTCAACCGCGCCTGTCGGCAGATTGGGGTTGACGGTGTCCGCGCCACGCGCAACCACGGTTCCGGTCAGGGTGATCACCCATTCCGGGCGCACCTGTTCCAGCGCCGCAAAGACCGGGGATGAGGGGTCCAGCACGCACTGGGTCAGACCGTAATGGTCGCGCAAATCGATAAATATCAGCCCACCATGATCGCGCTTGCGGTGCACCCAGCCAGACAGGCGCACAGTGTTTCCTACATGTTCAGAACGTAATTCGCCGCAGGTATGTGTACGGTATTGGTGCATAGCCTCTTTTCCTCATAAACCGGGGGGAGAAGCGCACGGAAGCCCGCTAATTGTCAAGTCCAGCCCACCTTTTTACGGCGACTTGGAGTATCTAATCGACTATATCTCGCTGCATGAAACTGATCACAGATACAAGTGAGCTGGCGGCCTATTGCGCGCGGCTCGCCCAGGCGCCTTATATCACTGTAGATACGGAATTTCTTCGGGAAAAGACCTTTTGGCCACGTCTCTGCCTCGTGCAGATTGCTGGCCCGGAGGACGAACTGATCATTGACCCGCTGGCGCCGGGCATGGATCTGTCACCGCTGTATGATCTGATGGCCAATACCGCTGTGCTGAAGGTCTTTCATGCTGCCCGCCAGGATGTGGAAATCTTTCACCATGATGGCGGGGTTATCCCCAAACCCATGTTCGATACCCAGGTGGCGGCCATGGTGTGCGGTTTTGGCGATTCGGTTGGCTATGACACGCTGGCGCGTAAAATCAGCAAGGTGCATATCGATAAAAGCTCACGTTTCAGCGACTGGTCGGTGCGGCCGCTGAGCGAGCGGCAGTTGAAATACGCCATGCAGGACGTCACCCATTTGCGCGGCGTGTATGAGTGGCTGGAGCGGGAATTACACAAAAACCGGCGTGAGGCCTGGTTATCCGAAGAAATGGCCACCCTCACCGATCCCAAAACCTACGTAACCGACCCGCGCGAAGCCTGGCTGCGCATCAAAACGCGCGGCGGCAATCGCCGGTTCCTGGGGGTGCTGCGTGAAATAACCGCCTGGCGCGAAACTGAGGCCCAGGCTCGCGATCTGCCCCGCAACCGGGTAATCCGGGACGAGGCGCTGCTGGAAATCGCTGCACATCCCCCACATACACTTGCCGAAATGGGTAAGATGCGTTCGGTCACCTCGGGCTTTGCTGACGGCAAGCTGGGCAGTTCCCTATTGGCGGCAATACGCCTGGGCGCAGAAATGCCGGAGGCGGACCTGCCCCCCCTGCCGGATCGTGATGCACCCGGTCCAGCTACGGGTGGCACAGTTGAACTGCTCAAGGTATTGCTGAAAATAAAATGCGAGCAGGAGGGCGTTGCCAGCAAACTGGTCGCCAGTAGCGCCGATCTGGATCGCATCGCCGCAACCGACGACGCCGATGTGCCAGCCATGCATGGCTGGCGGCGGGAACTGTTTGGGCTGGCGGCGCTGGATCTGAAACACGGCAAACTCGCCATTGCCATGAGGGGCAATAAGATCATTCTGGTGCCTGTTCCCGGCACGCCTAGTTCCAGCCCGTAATGCGCTTTACCAGCCGGAAATAAAGCTGGTACGGCAGCATATTCAGAAACTTCAGGGCATAGGTAAAGCGACGTGGGAAGGTGATTTCAAAATCGCCTCCCTGAATTCCAGCAAGGATGCGCCGCGCGGCTATATCAACTGGCCTCAGAAAAGGCATGGGAAACGGATTGTTCGCGGTCGCAGGGGTGTCGACAAATCCCGGGCAAACAACACTGATATTCACCCCAGTGCGATCAAGATCAAACTTCAGGCTTTCCGCCAGGTTAATCAGGGCCGCCTTGGTGGGGCCATAGGCCGCTGCGCGCGGCAATCCGCCATAGCCGGTGACCGATGAAACGATGACCACGTGTCCCCGGCGACGCGCCATAAGTTGAGACAGCAAGGGGGCCAGACAGTGCACCACCCCCATATAGTTGACCTGCATACTGTGTGCAAAGGGGGCCGGATCCAGTTTCCCCGTAATCTCAACCGGAACATAAATTCCGGCATTGAGAACGGCTAAAGCGACAGGGCCAAGGTCCCGGCTGATTGCAGCATAAGCATCCGCCACCTCCTGCTGGTGCGCCACATCGAGCGGATAAGGATGGATTGAACCTTTCAATCCTGCGGATTCCTGCACCAACGAGGTCAGCCCATCCTGTCCGCGCGCACTGACGGCGACCCGCCATCCATCACACGCCAACGCCAGCGCTACCGCCCGTCCAATACCGGAACTTGCCCCGGTTACCCAGGCGCAGCCATCGGCGGCATTTACTGGTGCAAATTTGCTCATAAAGCCAAATATAGTGACTTGATATTAATGCACATCCTCATAAGTTGAGAGGATCAGACGCATCGACTTCATACTATTGACATAATAGATTAGATTTATCTTTTATCTGGCTGAAAAGGAAATATATTTTTATGCATAAAAATGGCTGGGCGGAACAATCATTTGGCCCTGATGATGTGGAATTACTCTCGCGCGAGCGCGCATTTTCGGGCTATTTCGCCGTGGATCGTTATCGCCTCCGGCACCGCCGCCACGATGGGGGATGGACCCAGCCCATTCTACGGGAAGTCTTCATTTCAGGAGATGCGGTCGTTGTACTGCCCTTTGACCCGGTACGTGATAGCGTCGTGCTAATCGAACAGTTCCGGGCAGGGCCCTATGCCAACACCAGCGAAACCACCCCGCAGGACGCCTGGCTAATCGAAACCATCGCTGGCCGGTTTGAACCGGGTGAGATCCCTGAAGAGGTTGCACGGCGTGAAGCCCTGGAGGAATCCGGCTGCCACTTAGGACGATTTTTCCACATGGGCGCTTTTTATCAAAGCCCCGGTTGTATCGCCGAGAAAATCCATTATTTCTGCGCGCTAACCGATACAGAAGGGGCCGGCGGCATTCACGGTTGCGATCATGAAGATGAGGATATCCGTGTTATCGTCATGAAGCGCGAGACGGCGTTGCAGGGCATTGCCGAGGGGCGGATCAGCAACATCACCCTTGCTTTTGCCCTGCAATGGCTTGAACTTAACCGGGATCGTATCCTGCATGAATCAGGCTTAGCTGTGCCTGCCACCACTTGATTGAAACTGTGCCGTTGAGGATAATAAGCAATGGAAATAAGAAACGGCCTGACCGACTCCATCGGCAAAACCCCGCTTATCCGGCTGCGCAAGGCGTCGGACGCGACGGGCTGCGATATCCTGGCCAAGGCGGAATTCATGAACCCTGGCCAGTCGGTGAAAGACCGGGCCGCGCTTTACATTATCCGTGACGCCATCGCGACGGGACGGCTGAAACCTGGCGGTGTAATCGTCGAAGGCACTGCCGGAAATACCGGCATCGGTCTGGCGCTGGTTGGCAATGCGCTGGGGTTCCGCACGGTTATTGTCATCCCCGACACCCAATCGCAGGAAAAGAAGGACATGATCCGCCTGACCGGCGCCAAACTGGTTGAAGTGCCTGCCGTTCCTTACCGCGATGAAAACAATTATGTTAAATATTCTGGACGCTTGGCAGAAGAACTTAATTCAAAAGAACCAGCTGGGGCCATATGGGCCAATCAGTTTGACAATGTGGCAAACCGGCGCGCCCATTATGAAGGAACAGGCCCGGAAATCTGGGACCAGACAGACGGCAAGGTCGATGGCTTTATCTGCTCGGTTGGAACCGGCGGCACCATCGCCGGTGTCTCCATGGCGCTGAAGGAACGCAACCGCCATATCGTCACAGCCTGCGCTGATCCGGATGGTTCTGCCATTCATAGCTGGATCAAGACCGGCGAACTGAAAGCAACCGGGGACTCCATCACCGAAGGTATCGGTCAGGGCCGCGTCACCGCCAATCTGGACGGCGCGCCCATTGATGATTCCTTCAATATCCCGGACATGGAAGCCCTGCCCGTAATATATGATTTGCTTCGCGCCGAAGGGCTGTGCATGGGCGGCTCAACGGGCATCAATGTCGCGGGAGCTATCCGCCTGGCGCAGAAAATGGGGCCAGGTCATCGTATTGTAACAATCCTGTGTGATTTCGGCACCCGCTATCAAAGCAAGCTGTTCAACCCGGCTTTCCTAAAAAAGAAAAAACTTCCCGCACCCGATTGGTTATAATTCAGCATGACAAATGACTTTTCAAATTCGCTGGTAAGCACCGAATGGCTGGCCCAGCACCTGAATGCGCCGGATGTGCGCGTGGTAGATGCGTCCTGGTATCTTCCGGACGCCAGACGCGACGCCAAGGCGGAATATAAGGCCGGGCATATACCAGGTGCGGTTTTCTTTGATATTGATGATATCAGCGACACGGCCTCAGCGCTGCCGCATATGTTGCCCGCCCAGGAAAAATTCGCCAGCAGGATGCGCAAGCTGGGGCTGGGGGATGGCAACCGGATCATCGTGTATGACGGGGCGGGAATTTTCAGCGCGGCGCGCGTATGGTGGATGTTTCGGGTCATGGGGCATGAAGATATCGCCGTGCTGGATGGCGGCTTTCCCAAATGGCAGGCCGAAGGGCGGCCTGTTGAGGATATGCCCCCCATGCCGCGCGAACGGCATTTCACGGCGCGGCTAAACCGTTTTATTCTGCGCGATGTGGGCCAGATGCTGGAAAATCTTCGCACCGGGGCCGAACAGGTGGTCGATGCGCGCGGGCCTGGACGTTTCAAGGGAACCGAGCCGGAACCCCGCCCCGGTGTGCGGCCCGGACATATTCCAAGCGCCATCAATCTGCCTTATGCGCGCCTGCTGAATGTAGACGGCACCATGCTGCCGATAGAACAGCTTCGCCGTGTCGTGGAGGAGGCTGGCATTGATATGTCCAAGCCAGTCGTGAACAGTTGCGGGTCCGGGGTCACGGCAGCCATTGTATTTCTGGCCCTGCACCGGCTGGGACACAAGGCGGTCGCGTTATATGATGGATCATGGGCGGAATGGGGGAGCAGGAGTGACCTGCCTGTCGAGAAGTAATATAAGGCACAGACCGTTTTGTGATTAGATTGAGGCGCACTTGTCTTTCTTGCATACCGCCGATCCCCTCCCTAACCCTCCCCTTTGCAAGGGGAGGGAACCCTGCGCCGAGTACCTACTCCCCCTGCAAGGGGGAGGTTGGGAGGGGGTCTGATTCAACCCGGTCACAATTTGCTCTGGCGGGGATGATTTAATCTCAACCCAAGCGGATCAGATTGGCATCCTTAGGGGGTATCCTCAGTTGTTGTTATACCAGAAGCCGGTTTTCCAGAAATCTCTCGCCACGGCGTAGCCGTAGGCGTAGCTGGGTTGGTTTCGTTGGAAAAACGAGCTGTCCGGAATGACACTGCAGGTTAACTGAGGACACGCCTTATGCATGTTCGCAGGAAGCTCTTGAGATTTGCGGTTTCTCGCAAAACGCACATACCCCTTCGCATCCTTGCAAACAATCGATAAACGTAACACAACTAAATATAGAAATTATCCATATATTAATCTTTTTATTCTCTTATTTATATACATCATCATCATGATGTGTCGGAATAAGATATTTAATCAGAAGGATGTGGGTAATGAGGGAAATAAAAGGAAGCGATCAAGGCACACACAGCCATGACCGGGATACGCGGATACGGTTTCTGCGTATTAGCGAAAAGACTGGCGAGGCCTTACGTGAATTCTGGCCGGAGGTGGAGAAGGCGCTGCCCAAAATTCTGGAGGCCTTTTACCGTCAACTCACAGCCGAGCCTAATCTCGTCAAGCTGATCGGCAACAATCAGGTGTCGCGGCTGGTAAGCGCACAAACAGCGCATTGGGAAAGACTGTTCAACGGCCGCTTTGACGAGACCTATATTCAGGGCGTCCGCACCATCGGTTTGGTGCACAACAGGATCGGCCTGGAGCCGCGCTGGTATATCGGCGGTTATGCACTTGTACTTTCGCACCTCACCGATCTTGCGATCCAAACCTATCGCTGGAAGGTGAAACGTCTGGGAGTGGTCATCACAGCAGTCAACACGGCGGTCATGCTCGACATGGACTTTGCCATCTCGGTTTACCAGGAGGCGGGCATCGAAGATCGCCAGAATGCGATAATCGAGATTGCCAGCAAACTCGAAAAAGGCATTGGTGGCATTTTGAATAGCGTCACGTCGCAAGCGACTGAGTTGAATTCCACGGCGGCCAGTATGGCCGACACAGCGAAAGAGACCACGCTGCAGGCCGGCGCAGTAGCGGCGGCCTCGGAGGAGGCCTCGGCTAATGTTCAGACGGTGGCGGCAGCGGCTGAGGAATTGGCTGCCTCGGTCAAGGAGATCGGCCGTCAGGTCGAACAGTCGGCCAGGACCGCCACCCAGGCAGTTTCGGAGGCGGATGGCACCATGACAGCAATCAAAGGGCTGGCTGACATGGCGCAAAAGATCGACAGTGTGGTGAATATAATTAATGATATCGCCAGCCAGACCAATCTGCTGGCGTTGAACGCCACGATCGAGGCGGCGCGCGCCGGGGAAGCCGGCAAAGGATTCGCGGTGGTCGCCTCTGAGGTCAAAGCCCTGGCCAATCAGACGGCTAAGGCAACTGAGGAGATCGCCACGCAGATCAGCGCGATGCAGTCGGCAACGGGCGACTCGGTGACGCGTATCGGGGAGATCAGCAAGACGATTGAAGAGATAAACCAGATCTCAACGGCTATCTCTGCTGCAGTGGAGGAACAGGGCGCCTCGACCCAGGAGATTGCGCGCAATGTGCAGGAGGCGGCGAGGGGTACCAGCGAGGTGTCGGCGAACATCAACGGGGTCAGTCAGGCGGCGGGCGAAACCGGCGCAGCAGCGAGCCAGGTGCAGACGGCCTCGGCGGAATTGGCCAAGCAGGGCGAGATGCTAAAGGCGGAGGTCGGCAGCTTCCTGGCTGACATCCGCGCGGCATGACGGCGAAGCAATCCCCGACACCCTAGTGCCGCAATGGAAATTGCGGCAGGGTGAAAAACCACGTATATTCCGGGCCAGGGTGAATTATCAATGCTAATCTGTTGCATTGTAGCCTGAGCGTGACGGGGGTTAATGAGTTAATTATTAATGGGTTAGTTAACTAATATGTGTTAGTTAACCGGTATGGGTTACTTAACCATATCGCAGTGAACTGCGGCTAGGCGTACGAGTTGTACTAGGTGAGCACTTGGATGAATTACGATCAGATTTTTGCGCAAGCGCTAGGTAAGCTGAAGACAGAAGGCCGGTATCGGGTGTTTGCCGATATATCCCGGCGCCGGGGTGAGTTTCCCCATGCCATCCATCATGTTGATGGCGGCGAGCGGGAAATTATTGTCTGGTGCAGTAACGACTATCTTGGCATGGGGCAGAACCCGGAGGTGATCGCCGCCATGCAGCAGGCGCTGCAAAGCTGTGGCGCCGGCTCGGGTGGCACAAGAAATATTTCCGGAACGACACACTATCACGTTCAGTTGGAGCAGGAGCTGGCCAGCCTTCATGGCAAGGAAGCAGCGTTGCTGTTTACTTCCGGCTATATATCCAATGAGGCGACATTGAGCACCTTGGCGAAAGTGTTGCCAGGCGCGGCGATAATCTCTGATGCGCTGAACCACGCCTCAATGATCGCCGGTATCCGGCAGGGTGGCGGGCGCAAAGAAATTTTCCGCCACAATGATGTGGCGCATCTTGAATCGATTTTACGGACACTTGATCCCGAGCAGCCAAAAATTGTGGCCTTTGAATCCGTCTATTCGATGGATGGCGATATTGCGCCCATCAACGATATTTGCGACGTCGCGAAAAAATATAAGGCGCTGACCTATATTGATGAAGTGCATGCGGTAGGCATGTATGGCCGCCATGGCGGCGGCGTGTCGGAACGCGATGGCGCGGCGGCGCGCATTGACGTGATCGAAGGCACGCTTGCCAAGGCTTTCGGGATTATGGGCGGATATATCGCCAGCAGCGCCACACTGGTGGATGTTGTGCGATCCTATGCGCCGGGGTTTATCTTTACGACATCCCTGTCACCGGTGCTGGCTGCGGGGGCGCTGGCCAGCGTACGGCATCTGAAACAAAATCATGCATTGCGCGAGCGGCATCAGGAACGTGCGGCACTGCTGAAGAAATTGCTTATCGATGCTGCGTTGCCGGTAATGCCTTCCGAAAGTCATATTGTACCTGTCCTGGTTGGCGCCGCCAATTTGTGCAAACTTATTTCCGACGAATTGCTGTTTGAGCACGGTATTTATGTTCAACCGATAAATTACCCGACAGTGCCGCGCGGTACCGAGCGTTTGCGTTTCACGCCAAATCCGCTGCATACGGACGAAATGATGAAACAACTGGTGTCTGCCATGGACAAGGTCTGGACAAAGCATCAGCTAAAACGGGCCGCTTAACCAGAAACGGGAGCGGCTGAATGCCAGAGAGTGCGGACAAAGATTTTTTGATCGAATTTGTCCGTATCGGCAATTCCGTCAAAGTGTCTGCGATTGATCCCGCAACCGGCATTGAAGCTTCCATCGTGGGCCCGGCCAATATGGGCGAAGCGCAACTCAGCATCAATGCCATTGCCAAACTGCGATATGTACTTGCCAGAAAGAAAGAAGGGCTGCGCAAATATTAAGCCCATTCAACAAGGGAAACACCCATGTCACAGATCCGTTCCATGTCATTAGGCCGTACATCGCGTACGGCAACCGCAGGACTTGCATTGGCCATTTTTGCAGCCGCACTCATGGCTGGCGGTTTTATTGCGGTCAGCAGGGGCATCCTGGATATTGATGTTGGATTTAAGCTTTTTCTGGGCGGGATAGCGCTGAGTTTAATTGCGCTGGCCGTATCTCTTACCGGCCTGCGGCGCACACGAGCGGTTCCAGGCCGCCTCCGTGCAGTGGCGGGTATTATTGTTTCATTGCTGATAATCGCGCCGATGGCCCCGCACATCATGGCGGCGTTCAGCGTGCCGCCTATCCATGACATTACGACGGATACGGATAATCCGCCGGTGTTTGTTGACATCTTACCCCTGAGAGCGGATGCGCCGAACAGTGCAGAATATGGCGGGGAAACGCTGGCAGCAGCTCAGAAGGCTGCCTATCCTGCTATTGCACCACTGATATTGCCAGTGCCGCCGGCAGAGGCATTCGCGCGAGCGCAAAAAATTATCGAAGCGCGCGGCTGGACACAAGTGGCTGCCAATGCCGGTGAGGGGCGTATCGAAGCAACTGCCGAAACTAAAAACATGCATTTCAAGGACGATGTGGTGATACGGATTTCGGCAGAAGGGGAGGGCAGCAAAATTGATATGCGCTCCGTCAGCCGTTTCGGGCAGAGTGACCTGGGCGTTAATGCCAAACGAATTACTGAATTTCTGAAAGATATGGGCGCATCGTAAATATCCCGGTATGAAGAAGAATTCCAATATTGAGATAAACGAACAGTTTCAGCGTGCGCTGCATCTGATGGATGACACGGATCAGTGTCTGTTCATAACCGGCAAGGCAGGGACCGGAAAATCCACACTGCTTTCGCATTACTGTGCGAACACAAGAAAAAAACCGGTGGTTCTGGCCCCCACCGGGGTTGCGGCGCTGAATGTGAAAGGCCAGACCATTCATAATTTTTTCAATTTCTATGTGGATGTCACACCGCAAAAAATAAAAGAGAAAAAAATCAAACCGCGCGGGGACAAGACGCGGCTTTATAAAAATCTCAAAAGCATCATCATTGACGAGGTGTCAATGGTGCGCGCGGACTTGCTTGATTGTATCGATATCTTCCTGCGCATGTATGGCCCGGTTCTGGACGCGCCGTTTGGCGGTGTGCAGATGATATTTGTGGGCGATTTATATCAGTTGCCGCCGGTCGTGACGGGGCAGGAAAAAGAAATTTTTACCACCCATTATAAAACGCCGTTTTTCTTCAGCGCCCATGTCATGGAAAATTTGCCGCTGGAAATTGTCGAACTTGAAAAAGTTTACCGCCAGAAAGATCAGGACTTTGTCGATCTGCTCAACCGTATCCGCAATAATTCGGTGGAAGAGCCGGATATTCTCCGGCTTAATTCCCGCTTTGGAGTGGAGACAAAGACCAGCGCCCCAGCAGACAAGGATGGATTTTATATCAGTCTTACCACCACCAACAAAAAAGCTGATGAAATCAATGATGAAAATCTGCAGTCATTGAAAGGCAAGCTGCACATTGCGCAAGCCCAGATCGCGGGTGATTTTGGCAAGGAATATTTCCCCACAGCAACTGAACTGCAATTCAAGGTGGGGGCGCAGATCATGCTGCTGAACAATGATTCTAAAAAGCGCTGGGTAAACGGCAGCATTGGCGTCATCGAAGCCTACAAACGCGACGAAGAAGGCGAGCGCTATGTGGAGGTGCGTTTACAAGACAGCGATGAGGATATCGTCTGGGTGTATCCATATACATGGGAAGTTTACCGTTTCACACTGGAGGAGGGCGCAATTATATCCGAGCCGGTTGGTTCATTTACCCAATTTCCCTTCCGGCTGGCCTGGGCCATTACCATTCATAAAAGCCAGGGTAAAACTTTTGACCACGTGATGATCGATATCGGCAGCGGCACTTTCGTTGCCGGGCAAATGTACGTGGCGTTAAGCCGCTGCACGTCTTTTGAAGGCATACTTCTAAAAACCCAGATCAGGAAACAGCATATCCGCACCGATTACCGGATTTTTTCTTTTTTGACTGGCTATCAGTATCGCAAAGCGGAGCAGGAATTATCGCTTGAGGATAAAGTTGTGCTCATTCAGCAGGCGATCAAGGACAAGGCCAGGCTGCAAATGACTTATCTGAAAGCTAATGATACGAAGTCGGAACGCGCCATTATTCCGCGCGAGGTTGGCCCACAAACCTACCAGGGAAAAAAATTTACCGGCTTACGGGCTTTCTGTGTGCAGCGGCAGGAAGACCGCACCTTTCGGGTGGACCGGATTTTGAAGCTGGAAAAAGCGGACGCGTACTAGTTGCTGGTGGTGCGGCCAAGTCCGATTTTTTTGGCGAATTCTGAACGTTGCTGCGCATAATTTGGCGCGACCATGGGATAGTCCGCAGGCAGGCCCCATTTGGCCCGGTATTGATCCGGGGTCATTTTATAATGTGAACGCAGATAGCGCTTCAGCATCTTCAGATGACGGCCATCTTCCAGACACACAAGGTAATCTGGGGTGATTGATTTGCGAATCGGAACAGCCGGCTGATTAGAATTACCGGCCGAGCCTGTTTCGGCTGAACCCGCTGTTGCCAGGGCGTCATGCACCGAGCGGATAAAACGACCCAATTGCTGCGCAGGAACAGCGTTATTTCGCACATAGGCGGCAACAATGTTGGCTGCGAGAGACAGGGTTTCATCGCTGGCGTTCGGGCTTTTGTTTTCCTCAATCATCGGCGCCACCTGTAGCAGAGGGAAGGGGCGAATACAGGCGGATTTCGCTTATGTAATGCCTCAATATCTGCAGAATGCCGCGTAAGAACTAATATTCTATTAAGTATAAATTGGATTACTGTTATTTTTCAGGGTTATATTTTATTAACCATTATAAATACGCTTGTATCACTATATCTTGTGTTATCGTTGCGTCCTCCTTGGCGGATGTGGGCTTCTTATGATAAGAACCAGTTTTTAAGCGAGGGCGCATCATGACGGTAGTTGATAGGGCTGGCGGTAACGCATCCAAGGTTGCTCAGGGGTTTTTCACAGAAGACTTGGCCACCCGCGATCCGGCAATTGCCGCCGCCATTGGCAAGGAGCTGGTGCGCCAGCAAACCCAGATCGAATTGATCGCATCTGAAAATATCGTCTCACGCGCGGTGCTGGAGGCGCAGGGCTCCATCCTGACCAATAAATACGCCGAAGGTTATTCTGGGCGGCGCTATTATGGCGGCTGCGAATTTGTCGATATTGCCGAAGATCTGGCAATTGAACGCGCCCGCAAACTGTTTAACTGCGGCTTTGCCAATGTGCAGCCGCATTCCGGCGCCCAGGCCAATCAGGGGGTGTTTCAGGCGCTGTTGCAGCCCGGCGACACCCTGATGGGCATGAGCCTGGATGCGGGCGGGCACCTGACCCACGGTGCTGCCGCAAACCAGTCCGGAAAATGGTTCAAACCCGTGCAGTATGGCGTGCGCCGCCAGGATGACCGGATCGATTTTGACGAGGTTTCGGCACTGGCGCGCAGCCACAAACCCAAGCTGATTATCGCGGGCGGTTCCGCCTATCCGCGGATTATCGACTTTGCAAATTTCCGCCAGATCGCCGATAGCGTCGGCGCCTTGTTCATGGTCGATATGGCGCATTTTGCAGGGCTGGTCGCGGGCGGGGTGCACCCCAACCCGCTCGATCACGCCCATGTGGTGACGACAACAACCCACAAAACCCTGCGCGGCCCGCGCGGCGGCATGATCCTGACCAATGATGAAGCCATTGCCAGGAAAATCAATTCCGCCGTATTCCCCGGATTGCAGGGTGGGCCGCTGATGCATGTGATCGCCGCCAAGGCCGTGGCGTTCGGCGAGGCGCTGCGCCCGGAGTTTCGCGGCTATGCCCGCGCCGTCGTGGATAACGCGAAGGCCCTGGCGGAACGGCTGGCCGAAGGCGGGCTGAATATCGTATCGGGCGGGACCGACACGCATTTGATGCTGGTCGATCTGCGCCCCAAAAAGCTCACCGGCAAGGCCGCAGAAGCCAGCCTCGAACGCGCGCATATCACCTGCAACAAAAACGGCATTCCGTTTGATCCGGAAAAACCGGCGGTGACGTCGGGCGTGCGTCTTGGCACGCCTGCGGGCACCACGCGCGGCTTCGGGATCAAGGAGTTTCAGTTGGTTGGATCGCTTATCGTTGAAGTACTGGATGGGCTGGCGGCCAACCCGGATGACAATAGCGCCACCGAGGCCAAAGTGCGCAATCAGGTGCTGGACCTGTGCCGCGCCTTCCCGATTTATAATTGAGCGCGGGCGGATGCGCTGTCCCTTTTGCAGTAACGAAGAAACCCAGGTCAAGGACTCCAGGCCGACCGAAGATCAATCGGCCATCCGGCGGCGCCGCATGTGCAATGCCTGCGCCGCGCGCTTCACCACCTTCGAACGGGTGCAGTTGCGCGAACTGATGATCGTCAAGAAAAATGGCCGCCGCTCGCCCTTTGACCGCGACAAGCTCGCCCGCTCCGTAGAGATCGCGCTGCGCAAACGCCCGGTGCCCGCCGAACGCATCGACCGCATGATCACCGGCATTGTGCGCCGCCTGGAAAGCATGGGCGAAAGCGAAATCCCCTCCACCCATGTCGGCGAACTGGTCATGGAAGGCCTCGCCAATCTCGACCCCGTCGCCTATGTCCGCTTCGCCTCCGTCTACAAGAATTTCCGCGAGGCGAAGGATTTTGAGAATTTCGTGGGCGAGATTGTTAACCGCAACGCGGATAATGATTGAGGGCGGCGATTTAAGGGCTGTTTACACTTCTCGGCGTCATTGCGAGCGAAGCGCGGCAATGACGGCGGGAGATGCAGTTCAATCAAAAATCGTCCCGCTATAGATGGAGCTCTTATCCGGCAACCATGGGCCTGACGCCGTGTCCGGACTGGCTCAGCACGGACTGGCTGCTGGCGCAGTTTGGCAAGCGCCGCTCTGTTGCCCGCAAACGCTATGCGGCGTTTGTTGCGCAGGGCGCAGCACAGCCTTCGCCCTGGACCGGGTTGCGGGGGCAGGTGCTATTAGGCACAGAGCGTTTTGCAGAGCAAATGCGCCCGCTGTTGGAAGGCATGGACGCCTTGAAAGAAATCCCCCGTACGCAACGCCGGTTGCTCCGGCCCAGCCTGGAAGTGCTGTTGGCAAAGAGGGTGCGTAACGATAAAATTCTGCGCGACGCCGCCATACGCAAGGCCCTGGAGCACGGCTATAGCATGGCGGCCATTGCGGAACGTGCAGGATTGCACTATTCAACGGTGAGCAAGATCATCAAAGGGGAGCGGTAAAAACCGTCATATCAAGACCTGACCCCGATTCCGTGTGACCCCGATTCCGTGACCCCGATTCGTGCAAAAATGAATTGGGCGGCTTGCCGTTTCGGCGACAAGCTTGTTACGATTATCCGCCGCAAATCTCTGCGTCTCCGCATCCTCCGGCTGTGACCCGGCAGCGGCAAGATTGAACCACATATGCGCCTGCGCATAATCCTGCGACGCGCCTTGGCCATTATAGTACATGTTGCCGGGATTGAATTGCCCCAACGCATTTCCCTGATCGGCCAGCGGACGCAAGAGCCGCAACGCGGTGGCGTAATCTTTCTGTGCGTACGCGAGGGCCGAATCTTCAAATGGTCCTGCAAACACAGCGTGGGTGACAAACAGCAGCCAGAGCATGGCCGCGCCAACAGCGGCATTCACACCCATTTTCAGCTTCCCATTCCCCATTTTTCCTGCCCTCCGCAAAACACTTCAATTCCGTCATTGCCGCAAGAGATACGTCCCAGCAAGGCTGCGTATGTACATGATTTGTTCTCTTTTGTCAAGCCCTGATTTTCGCTGACGATGCAGGATGCGCTTCCAGCTAAAATCATCTACGCTAAAACCTCACTTACAAACTTGCTAAGGATAAACTTTCGCCGTGATATCCTCACCCAACCCCGCGCGCGATCTGCATTTCATGCAGACGGCGCTGAACCTGGCGCGGCGCGGGCTTGGCGAGACCTGGCCTAATCCTGCTGTTGGCTGTGTCATTGCGCGCGAGCATATTATAGCGCGCGGCTGGACCCAGAAGGGTGGCCGGCCGCATGCGGAAACCGAGGCGCTGGCGCGCGCGGGCAGTGCTGCAAAAGGCGCCACCGCCTATGTCAGTCTGGAGCCCTGTGCGCATCAGGGCAAAACCCCGCCATGCGCCGGTGCGCTGATTGCGGCGGGCATTGCGCGGGTTGTCGCGCCAATTTCCGATCCGGATCCGCGCGTGGCGGGGCAGGGGTTTGAAAAACTGCGCCAGGCGGGCATCCATGTGGATACTGGTCTGTGTGCGGAACAGGCGGCGCGATTGAATGCGGGGTTCATTTCCCGCATCGTTCACAACATTCCATTGGTGACCGTAAAAATCGCCAGTACGCTGGATGGGTGTATCGCTACCGCCAGTGGTGAGAGCAAATGGATCACCGGCGATGCGGCGCGCGCCTATGGGCATTATCTGCGCGCCGAACATGACGCTATCCTTATTGGCGGCACAACGGCGATAACCGATGATCCGGAATTGACCTGCCGTCTGCCCGGTCTGGCGCAGGCGTCCCCTGTGCGCGTTATTGCCGATGGCCGCACGCGGCTGCCCCTGACCTCGAATCTGGTGCAGGGGGCGCGCGCCCATCCGGTCTGGCTGCTGACCCGGCCCGATGGCGATCCGGTGCGCAAACAGGCCTATCGCGACGCTGGCGTTGAGGTTATTGAAATCATACCCGGCGCCAATGGCATGTTGAACAGCGCCGCCATGCTGAATGCCCTGTCGGAACGGGGCGTAACCCGGCTGTTGGTGGAAGGCGGCTCGGCCCTGATCGCCTCCATGTTACAGGCCAATGCGGTGGATCAGATCGCCTGGTTCCGGGCGCCAAAACTGATCGGGGGCGACGGTCTGGCGGCCATTGGCCCGCTTGGCCTTGACCATCTTGCACAATCGCCAGTCTATTTGCGTGAATCCACACGGGTTTTAGGTCAGGATGTTGTGGAAACCTATCGCAGACAGGCATAAGAATAGATCATGTTTACAGGAATTGTCACAGACGTCGGAACTATCCGCAGCATCGAGCAGCGCGGCGACACCCGCATGGTGATCGCAACAGCCTATCCGGTCGAACGGGTGGAAATCGGCGCATCGATCGCCTGTTCCGGCGTTTGCCTGACCGTTGTCGATAAGGGCAGGGACACGGACGGCACGGCCTGGTTCGCGGTGGATGCCTCGGCGGAAACCATGAATTGCACCAATCTGGCGGCCTGCAAACCGGGCAAAGCCATTAACCTTGAACGGCCCCTGCGGGTGGGCGACGAACTGGGCGGGCATATTGTCAGCGGGCATGTCGACGGCATGGCCCGCGTCGCGGCGATCCGTCCCGAAGGTGACTCCATTCGTTACACGTTTGAGCCGCCACGCGATCTGCTGCGTTACATCGCGCCGAAAGGTTCCGTTGCGCTGGACGGGGTTTCCCTGACCGTCAACGAGGTCGTTGATCATAATGGAGCCGGAAGTTTCGGCGTCAACATTATTCCGCATACACAGCAGGCAACCACCTTTGGCAAACTTGCAGTGGGCGATCAGGTCAATATCGAAGTAGATACAGTCGCACGCTATGTCGCGCGGCTGGTACAGGTGGAGCCTTAAATGTCTGATACGATGACGGGTAAACAAACCCACGAAGAATTGCTGGAATTTCTGTCGCCTATCGAAGATGTGATCGAGGATGCGCGCAATGGCCGCATGTTCATTCTGGTGGATGATGAAGACCGCGAAAACGAAGGTGATCTGATCATCCCGGCCCAGATGGCGACGCCCGACGCCATCAACTTCATGGCGAAATATGGCCGGGGCCTGATCTGTCTCAGCATGACCGGCAAACGCATCAAGGAACTAGGCATCCCGCTGATGGCGTCGAACAATCAGGAACGCCACCAGACGGCGTTCACCGTTTCCATCGAAGCGCGCGAAGGGGTCACCACCGGCATTTCCGCCCATGACCGCGCGCGCACGATTGCGGTGGCCATTGATCCGACCAAGGGATCGCCGGATATTGTAACGCCGGGGCACGTATTTCCATTGATGGCGCGCGACGGCGGCGTTCTGGTGCGCGCCGGCCATACCGAGGCGGCGGTCGATGTCGCGCGTCTGGCGGGGCTGAACCCTGCTGGCGTCATTTGTGAAATCATGAACGAAGACGGCACCATGGCGCGGCTGCCGGATCTGGTTGGATTTGCGCAAACCCATGGTCTGAAAGTAGCGACTATTGCCGATCTGATTGCTTATCGCCGCCGCTATGACCGCATCATTCACCGTGCGGTCGAGACCGATATCGACACCATGTTCGGCGGCGCGTTCAAACTCTACGTCTATATCAACGTCGTGGAATATGCCGAACATATCGCGCTGGTAAAGGGGGATATTTCCGGTCCCGGTCCGGTTCCCGTGCGCATGCACGCCATCAATGTGTTTGACGATCTGCTGGGCGCTAAAAGCGGCCATACCGGCATGCTGCACGGCGCCATGGAAATGATCTCGAAGCTGGAACGCGGTGTGATCGTGCTGATCCGCGACACCAAGGCGACGATTGTTTCTGATATTCTGATGCGTGGCCGCAAGAGCGGTGTACGGGAATTGCGTGACTATGGCGTGGGTGCGCAGATACTGGTTGATCTGGGTGTGAAGGAGCTGATCCTGCTTTCCAATACGCAAAACAAGCACATTATCGGTCTGGAAGGCTATGGGCTGAAGATCGTCGATGTCATGCATATTACGCCGAAAGATTGATTATTTATGACCAGTCCAATTCATATCATGATCGTCGAAGCGCGTTTTTATGCGCATATTTCCGATGCGCTTTTACATGGCGTCGTGGCGGAACTTGAGCGGCAGGGCGCCACCTATGACCGGTACGAAGTAAGCGGGGCATTTGAAATTCCTGGGGCCATCCGCTTTGCCATTGAAGCGCGCACCCGGCAAACGCCAGCGCCGTGGTACGATGGATATATTGCTCTGGGCTGTGTGATCCGGGGCGAGACGACCCATTATGAAACCATCTGTGCGGAATCGGCGCGCGGCCTGATGGACCTGACGCTTGAACATGGGCTTGCACTGGCAAACGGAATTTTGACGGTAGAAAATGAAGCGCAGGCCATGGCCCGCGCATCTGTTGAAGACAAGAATAAAGGCGGTGAATTTGCGCAAGCCTGCCTTACCATGGTCCAGTTGCGTCGCAAGTTCGGGGTCGGGTGATGACAGCGACGCCAACCATGACGCCTGAAACAAACGGTGCGCCGCAATCCAGGCGCAGCGGCCGTTCCGTTGCCCGTCTGGCCGCCGTGCAAGCCCTGTATCAGATGGAGCTGGGCGGCGCCGATGTGGATACGGTGATACTTGAGTTTATGAGCGAGCGCTTTGGGCAGGAAATTGACGGCGAAGAATATCTTGCCGCTGACCAGAAACTGTTTGCCGAATTGGTGCGAGGCGTGGTGGCGCGCCAAATGGAAATTGACCCGCTGGTTGCGCGCACAGTCAGCGAAGATTGGGCATTGCCGCGCCTGGACGCGACATTGCGCGCATTGATACGAACCGCGACCTATGAGCTTATGGCGCGCACGGACATTCCCGTGAAGGTCATATTAAGCGAATATGTCGATATTGCGCATGCGTTTTTCTCTGGCGATGAGCCGGGATTTGCAAATGGGGTTCTGGACAAGGTAGCGCGGATTGTGCGCCCTCAGTCCTTTGGCAGTCATGAGCAAGGACGCTGATCCGCTTCCAGATGAATTTGCGCTGATCGCGGAAATTTTTGCGCCGCTTGCCAAGGCCGATCCAAACAGTTTCGGTCTGACCGATGACGCCGCTATCATCGTGCCGCCTGCTGGAAAAGATCTGGTGGTTACCGCAGACATGATGGTAGCCGGAGTGCATTTTTTCGCCGACGATGCGCCGGATATGATTGCCCGCAAACTGATGCGCGTAAATTTGTCAGATCTAGCCGCCAAGGGGGCAACGCCGCACGGCTATATTCTGACTGTTGCGTTACCCCGCGATGTCACCATGCCGTGGTTGCGCGCCTTTGCAAAAGGACTTGCGCAAGATCAATCAGAGTATGGAATTACACTGCTGGGCGGTGATACCACGGCGACGGATGGCCCTCTGTGCCTGTCGCTGACGGCCATGGGTTGGGCGCCACGCGGCGAGATGGTGCGTCGCGCCGGTGCGCAAGCCGGCGACGATATATATGTCACCGGGACCATTGGCGATGCGGCGCTGGGACTCCGGGTGCGCCGTGATGGCGCCATTCCGGGGCTTTCGTCCGGGCATGCCGACTTCCTGCTGGGGCGCTATCTGTTGCCGCAACCGCGCAATGCTTTGGCCCCGGCGCTGGCGGGGCTGGCCCATGCGGCAATTGATATTTCAGATGGGCTTGCTGCTGATCTTGGACATGTCACACAGACATCCTTGGTAGGCGCAGAGATTCAACTTGCGAATATTCCCTTGTCGGACGCAGCAAAAGCGATGCTGGAATTACAGAAACTGGATATTGAAGATTTGATCAGTGGCGGCGATGATTATGAACTGCTGCTTACCACGTCGTCCGCACATCGGCAGACACTGGCGGATATAGCCATAAAATCAGGCGTTTTGTTAACACGGATTGGCCGGATCGTATCCGGAACCGATGCAATTTATTTCGATCAGACGGGTACGCCCATACCACTGAAACGCGCAGGATACAGGCATTTTTAAAGCCTTAAACCGGTTATTAAGGCGCAGCATGTGAAACAATAGCGCATGAAACATCACATACTTACCCTGTTGTTTGCGGCGCTGCTGGTAGGCGCTTTACCGCACCATGCCTGGTCTAACTCGACCCCTCCTGAGGAAGAAGGCGGGGAGGGCGAAGGTGCGGCGCCAGAAATAAATATGGTTGCCCTAAATCCATTACCGATACCAATCCTGAAAGGAAGCCGGGTTAATAAATATATTTTTGTGATGCTTAGTATGGAGCCGGCGCCCGATGCGGATGTTGAAGCAATTAAACATGACTTGCCACGCGTGAAGGATGCCCTGTTGCGGGAAGCCTATCTGTTCGCGAAAGAAAATGCCGGTGCGGATAATGTGGATTTAGAAGCGCTCCGCGCCCGATTGCTACCGGTGATAAAATCCATATTGGGTGAAGGAAAAATTACCGGGCTTTACTTTACTGGCGCCAACGCAATCAAGGTTTGATCGATTGTTCGAGATAGGCGCGGCTGCGCGCAATCGCGTTTTCCCGGATGTTCATATAGAATAAATTATAGTCGTAATTGTGATAGTTGCCGCCGGGCATAACCAGCCTTTGAAAACCTTCGCCAGGATCACTGATAAATAAATATCCATTCTCACAACGGGCGCTGATCAGATTTTTGCGCAGTGGACCGATGGCTGCATTCTGATCGCGGTTAAAAACGATTGCCCCCAAATGCGCGGCAGCATCCGCAGCGCCATTGGATGACCAGTCAAGTGGATTGATACACACCTGAGCACCCGTTGCTGTGCGTTGCACCTCTGGCAGGCCCATATTCAGATCAACACTGGCGCGAAATTTTCGTGTATCGCCGCCTTCAAGCCCGGTATTCCAGTTAACGGCACAGCCTGTGTCCGTCGCCGTGCGGCACAAATCAGTATGTTCGAATGGCCGGTCCGTACCTGTCAGTTTTAACGGATATCCAACCAGATAGGCCGCAACCATGCGCCCGGCTACCGGTTTACCGTCAATCTCTTCAGCCAATAGCCGGATACCGTGGCGCGCGCCCTGGCTATGTCCAGCCAGAATAAAAGGACGCCCCTGATTATAGTGCGCCAGGTAATAGTCAAACGCAGCTTTGACATCGGCATAGGCCACTTCAAGGGCGGGGACGCCATTACCATCCGCATCAAAGAACGCTGCAAGCGCTGCCTGACGGTAGCGCGGTGCATAGACACGGCAGCATCCGTTAAAGGCGCTTGCCTGATGGCGCAACGCCCCACTTTCCGTTCTGCGATTGATTTTTGTGTCATCGAGGGCGGCATTCCAGCCATTGCGGCTGTAATGGGTGGTTGGATGCACGAAAAAAACATCGATTGCAGCGGTTGACTGGGCATCCCCACCCTCAATTCCGGCAGGAACACTATCCACGCTATCCTTGCGATAGGGCAGTGCAGCCCAGTTTTCAGGATTGGCGTAATCAGGTGCTGCGGGCAGCGCACTACCGGCGAAGTCGGTGCGAGGGGTGATTGCATAAACAAACAACGCCTTGCGGAAACCGAATGCAAGGCCTCCGATTATTGCCAGCGCTGCAAGCCCATATAGAAAAAACCGCTTCATGAAGAAATTTTAGGCAACTTTTTGCATTCCGTCGATACCGGATATAGAAGCCTTTCATTGGCCGCATTTAGCGTCATATACTCAGTCCATGGATAGAGATGATTCCGCCCCCCCTACGCCAGTCGAAGCTGATTTTGATTCAGCCCCGTTAACACCGCTCCCGAGGCACGGTATTCTGTGGCGGCTTCGGAATTATTTTCTGGCGGGCGTCGTGGTGGCCGCCCCCATGGGCATGACGCTCTATGTGACCTGGGCGTTTGTTTCGTTTGTGGATGGCTCGGTCAAGCCGCTCATACCCGATGCGTACAATCCGGAAACCTATATCCACTTCAGCTTTCCAGGTTTAGGCCTGATTATCATGCTGGTGCTGCTCACTCTGCTGGGGGCGCTGGCGGCGAATTTCTTTGGCCAGACCCTGCTGGATTATGGCGAGCGGCTGGTGGCGCGGATGCCGATCATGCGCGGCGTCTATAACGCCACCAAACAGATACTGGAAACCGTCACCACCCCGTCGGGGGCCAGCTTCCGCCAGGCCGCGCTGATCGAATATCCCCGCAAGGGCCTGTGGACCATCTGCTTCATCACCGGCGAAGCGCAGGGCGAGGTACAGTCGCGCACGGCGGACGCCGTTATCAGTGTCTACGTTCCGACCACGCCAAATCCGACATCGGGCTTTCTGCTGTTCGTTCCGCGCGCCGATATCGTCACCCTGGATATGAGCGGGGAAGA
>OBEQ011693003.1_pt1 | contig 23064 bp, 23 predicted proteins | sample 1670901 | NCBI WGS metagenome assembly OBEQ01 (sample SAMEA104232315, study PRJEB22302) | groundwater metagenome | biome: forest; feature: aquifer; material: groundwater | place: USA | collected 2011-08-07 | depth 5.4 m
AAACGGGTTTCGACAAACCCCAGATATAGAAGCAGCCGTCCAGCACATGGCGCGGCCAGTTGGCGGGGCCCCCCGCCGTATAATAGGGCTGGCCTTTGGTCACATTGGTCTTCAGGTCATAGCCCGCGCTGAACGCCTGTTCATTGCCGCGAATGATCATGACGCGCACCGAACGGTCCTGATCGGCGCGGGTCAGGGCGTCGAACAGTTCACCGCGCAGGGCGTTGCTGAGTGCATTGCGCGCCTCGGGCCGGTTCAGGGTGATGCGGCGGATATGTTCGGTACCGGGCGGAGTGTCAACAATCACATATTTATAATCAGGGGCGTCGGTCATCTGGTTTCCTCCCACGTTTCTTTCGGGTTAGTATACGGTTTGGTGATAGATTAGAGCATTGGGCAGCGAAGGAAAGCAGAGATGCAAGGCGAAGTGAAACAGGTGCAACTGGTTGAGGTCGGCCCGCGCGACGGGCTGCAGAATGACCCGGCCATTCTGGATGTGGACACCAGAATTGAATTCATCACCCGGCTGGTGGATGCGGGCGTCACGCGCATCGAGGCGGTCAGCTTCGTCAATGACAAGCGGGTTCCCGCCATGGCCGGGGCCGAAGCGGTGATGGCGGGGGTGCCGCGCGGGCGGGGGGTCAGCTATATCGGGCTGGCGCTAAATTCACGCGGGTTTGAGCGTGCGGTGCTGGCCGGGGTGGACGAAGTGAATTATGTGGTTTGCGCATCGGACACCTTTAACCAGCGCAATCAGGGCGCGCCGCGCGCCGCCACCCTGGCCGCGATGCACGATATTGCGCGCGCAGCGCGGGACGCCAAGCTGCCGTGCAGCCTGACCATCGCCACTGCCTTTGGGTGCCCGTTCGAGGGCGAGGTTGATCTGGCCGTTATTGCCGAAATTGCGCGCCAGGCGGCGGATGCAGGCGTCACGGAACTGGGCCTTGCCGACACCATCGGGGTGGCAACGCCGCTAAACGTCAAAACTTTGGTGGCGGCGGCGCGTGTGGCGGCGCCAGGCATGGCGTTACGCTGTCATTTCCACAATACGCGCAATACCGGCATTGCCAACGCCTATGCGGCGGTTGAAGCAGGCGTAACTGTTCTGGACGCCAGCACGGCAGGAATTGGCGGTTGCCCGTTCGCGCCCAAGGCCACCGGCAATATTGGCAGTGAAGACCTGCTCTATATGCTGCACCGCATGGGGATCGAGACCGGCATTGATTTGCCCAAACTGATTGGTGTGGCGAAATGGCTGGAAGGCGCGTTGGGTCACGCGACCTTCGCACAAGTCAGCCGCGCCGGCCTGTTCCCGGCAGCGGCTTAGGCATGACAGAAATCACGATTGCAAGCTGGAATATAAATTCCGTCCGTCTGCGCATTGATACCGTGTCCCGGTTTTTGCAGGAATATCAGCCGGACGTGCTGTGCCTGCAGGAAACCAAAGTGGTCAATGATCAGTTCCCGGATAAAATGTTCCGCAAACTGGGATATGACGCCATCGCCCTGAATGGGCAAAAGGCCTATCACGGCGTTGCCATTCTGTCCCGCCTGCCCATTCAGGCGGTGGAGACGCGGGAATTTTGCAACAAGGGCGATGCGCGCCATGTGGCGGTGACGCTGCCCGGCGATATCGATCTGCATAATTTTTATGTGCCTGCGGGCGGCGATGAACCCGACCCGGAAGCGAACGAAAAATTCGCCCATAAGCTGGCGTTTTTAAGCGAAATGGCAAACTGGTTTGAGGGGTGGCCGCAGCAAAGCAAACACCGCATTCTGGTGGGCGATCTGAATGTCGCACCGCTGGAACATGATGTCTGGTCGCACAAACAGATGCTGAAGGTGGTCAGCCACACCCCCATCGAGGTGGATCATATAAACCGGGTACAGGCGGCGCATGGCTGGATCGATGTCGCGCGGCAATTCATCCCGCCGGAGGAAAAACATTATACGTGGTGGAGCTATCGTTCCCCCGACTGGCAAACCAGTAATCGCGGCCGCAGACTGGATCATATCTGGGTGTCGCCGGGGCTTGGCAAAGCCCCCAAAGCATTCATGGTGGCCGAGGCCGTTCGCGGCTGGCCACAGCCTTCTGACCACGCGCCGATCCTGGCGAGTTTGGAAGTTTAGCGCATTTTGTGACCAGGTTGAATCAGACCCCCTCCCAACCTCCCCCTTTCAGGGAGAGGATCAACGATGCGCAAGTATACCAGGCACGTCTCAACCTGATCGCAAAACGGTTTAGGCCTTCGATCCTTCTTTCGGTTTCAGCGTAACGATGCTTGCGGTGGCGCTTGCTTTCGCGAGCAACTCGCCATCCGCAGAACGCAGTTCCGCTTCGGCAAAACTGATTGATTTGCCGCGCCGGATAATAAATGCCTCAGCCAGCAACCGCCCTGGCCGGGCCGCTTGCAGAAAGGTGGTTTTTAATTCCAGGGTTGGCGTGATCTGTCCCCAGGCAATCGTCAAACCGAATGCCAAAGCAAGCACATCATCCATAATGGCCGCGACCATACCGCCATGAATGCCGCCCCATAAATTGCATAATTGATCACTGGCCTGATAGGCGACTTTGATATGGCCCTTTTCCGTGTCGCATTCCAGAAATTCAAGACCAAGATATTTGCTGGCCGGTGAAGGCTTGCGCAAAATTGCCTGAATATTAGGCGGTAATGTTGCCGGATCGATCGCCTGTGTCATATTTATCCCCTTACTTTAATTTTCTTTAATCCCGGCGGCACGCAGTTTTTCCCGGGCGTCTGTCAGATCGATTGTGGTCACTTCCAGCCGCTGCGCGAGAATCCGCATCAATTCGACGGCAATTTTAGGGCTGTCCTCAATAAGCTGAAAGAAGCTCTCCTTGGTGATCTTCAGGGTAGAGACATTTGTCGCGGCGGTCACCGTAGCGGTGCGCGGCTGATCACGCAAGATCGCCATCTCGCCGACAAAGCCATTACGGCCAACACTTGCCACCTTGACCGGACCGCCGCCCGCATCAGCCAGGACATCCGCCTCACCGCTCAGGATCAGATAGGCCGCATTTCCCATCTCACCTTGCCGCATCAGGCTTTGACCTTTGTCAAAATTCATGCGCTCGCTGGTAAACGCAAGCAGCTTAAGTTTTGCGGGTTCGATCCCGGAAAACAGCGGCACTTTTCGCAACAGTTCCACTTCGTCATTTAGCTGCATACTTGCTTCTCACATTTTACCTGTACCGCCGTGCTAGCCAACGGCAAGCAGTTGCGGCAGATGCTTGCCGTTCAGCGATAGCTGCTCAAAATTCCCCTGTTCGGCAATTTTTCCATCCTCGACCACCAAAATCTGATCAAAGTCCTTACCGAGATCGGGTTGCCCGCCAATCCATATCAATCCGCGCCCATTGCAATGTTTTTTGATGTTACGCAGAATTTGCTGCTGGCTTCGCGCATCCAGCAGCGAAATAGCATCACTGACCACAAGCAGATCCGGACGCTTCAATATGGCTTTGGCGAGCGCAAGTTTCTGCCGCTGAATGCTGCTTAAAAACCTGCCGCGCGCACCCACATTGAAATTCAACCCTACTTTAAATATTTCCCAGCGCAGATTTAACTGGCTTACCACTTCACTGATCAGCGCGCCGATACGCGATTGCGCCTCTGCCTGTCCATAAACCACACGTCCAAACAGAATATTATCAAGCAGTGTGGCTGCAGAATTGTATGCCGAAGGATCGTAGAATTCGATTGCCCCCCGATAGGCCTCAGGCAGGCCTGACGCAAAATGATGACGTGCGCTCAGTACGCGCTGCACAAGGGCGGCATCCATCAGGCCAAGGCGATGGCGGGCCTCGCTATAATCCAGGGTCAGTGAAGCCAGGCGCCGCTGATCTGAAACCGGAAGAAGCGCCAGATCAAACCTTCCCGCACGATTTACGATCTCCTGGTAATCCTGCAAATCGTCCGCAGCGATAAAGCTGAACTGATCGAAAAATGGGTGCCCCGGCGCAATATCCGCAAAAAGTTCGACCATGGTTTCGGCAATGGCAAAACCCATCCGGAGTAATTCAGGCGCCAGCCCCGTTTCACCCACCACCTTCTGAAAATAATCATTCTCGATAAGGTTCGCTGTATTAAAAGTGCCGCCAACGGCCGTTCCAAACAGCAGATTTTCACTTAATGTCGCATTGTTGTTATACCTTCCCGGATCGAACGGCTCTACCAGCGGCGCATATTCAGGATCTTGCAGCATATCGCGCAACACTTTGCGGGCCTGCAGAATATTTTCGGCAAGCAATGAATGTTCGCCTGGATTAATGCAGCCACGCAGACCTAGCTGATAGACATCCTCTCCCATCATGACGGTGTCAAGCGCGGCGGCAACCTGGTTATCAATATCATAGGGGCCTTGCGCCCCGGCTGCGGGGTAATGAATCCAGTCAGCGCGCAAATCAAACAGGGAATTTCCGGAACGCCGGATTTCGCTACGCTCCAGGGCCTCGCGGCGTGGATCTTCATCGAATATTACCGGCGCTGTCAGTGGGCGGTGCATCAGTCCGTACAACATATTATCGCGAACGCTGCGGGCAAACAGGATTGAATCGCTACCCGCATATGAGATGCGCCGCCCGGTAACAGCCTCGGGCAATAAGGCCATGTCACGGCCGCCAATACTGAGTTTGCCGCTATTGGGGAATATCAGCCGCGCAAGAACAAGCGCCAGATATTCCTGCCCGCCACCAACCGGCCCCGTGATCGCCACATGGGACCGGACGTCAAAGGAAAACGACATACCATCCAGCAATTTTACCCCGGCATCATCTTCAAGCGTGATGCGTGAAGCAGCCAGCATCCCGGTCAGCGGCGCATCTTCATAACGGTCCGGGTCTTGCAGTTCCGGTGCAATCATGCCATCCGGATTGAACTGGGATATAATGCTTTCATATTTGATCTGCACGTCCAGGCGCTGCTGATCCCAATCGATGAGATCTTTGACCGGGCTTGGAAGCTCCTTGTAGGCGACGAGCGCCGCTACCAGCTGTCCAATATCCATCCTGCCTTTGATGGCAAAATATCCGCCAACGGAATAAAATATGAAAGGTGTGATCTGGGCCAGAGTATTGTTCAGAAACTTCACCTGAAACTTGCGGCGGTAAATTTCAAAGCGCAGCAGAAAAATCTGCCCCAGACGGCCGGTGATTTCGGCCCGTTCATAATGCGAGGTATCGTGCGCATGAATCTCCAGCGCGCCCTCAACGACTTCGCCGACCCGCCCGGCAAGATGGCGCGCCACCACTTGCCGCTGGCGGCCAAGCTCAAGTATCCGGCGGCGCAGCTTGGGAATGATAAGGGCCTGGATCAGCACAATGACGCCTGCGACAAGTCCCAGCCAGAAACTTTGGATCATGATAAACATCAAGGCGGTGATTGCCTGACCGCCCAGAAATGCAGGCTGCACAAACGCATCACCGATAAATCCACCCAGCGGCTCCACTTCATCCTTGATCATGGACGCCACTTCGGCCTGGCGAACCTTGCGCACATGTGTTGTGGGAAACCGCAATATCCGGTCAAATAACTGATATCGCAGACGGCGCAGCACACGTTCGCCCATCCGCCCTTTCAGGGTATTGATCTGAAGTTTGAAAATCCCATTGATGGCGACCAGCAGCAACAAAGAGCAGCTCAGCGCCAGTAAATAGGGCTCACGCGCAAGCTCATACCCCTCAAAAAAGGTCCATTTCACCGCACCAAATATTTGTTGCAGAAAGCCGGGTATGGGGGAGGAAAAGTTCAGAAAAGTTGCAGTGGCGCCGGGGGTTTCGAACCCCTTGCCCTGGATCGGGCCATTGACAATGGCGCGGGGCAGATCGAGCATCAGGAAATAAAATGGCAATGACCCCACTACCAAAGCCAGAACAACTATCTGGCTGTGCCGACTATAGCGCCAGATATATTTGAAGATATTTGGGTCCATCGCGTGGTGTGAACTCTTTATCAAAGGGGTAATTCTATCATAGTAGAATGATTTTAGCTGCTCTATCACATTCACGAAGGGAGCAACCGTCTGATTCGTCCATACTATTTGTTTAACACAGGTTGCCTTCTCTACTTGCGCTACAAGGGCATAATAAAGACTATGCAGGCAAGGAAATCCGGATCGCGGGTTCTGATTTACAGCCACGACACATTTGGCCTGGGCCATTTGCGCCGGTGCAGGGCCATTGCCCATGCGCTGGTTGAGAATTATTCCAAACTTTCGGTGTTAATCCTTTCCGGCTCGCCGATTATCGGCAGCTTTGATTTCCGGGCCCGGGTGGATTTTGTCCGGGTGCCCGGTGTGATCAAATTACGCAATGGCGAATATACCTCGCTTAATCTGCATCTGGATATCTCTGAAACCCTGGCGTTGCGCCAATCCATCATCCAGCATACCGCGGATATTTTTGCCCCGGATTTATTCATTGTCGACAAGGAGCCATTGGGATTGCGCGGCGAAGTTGCATCCAGCCTGAAAATGCTGAAGGCGCGGGGCGCCCGGCTGGTGCTGGGCCTGCGCGATATTCTGGATGATCCTGAAAGTCTGGCTGAGGAATGGCAGCGAAAAAAAGCCCTGCCGGCTATTCGCAATCTGTATGACGAGATCTGGATTTATGGCATGCGCGATATCTATGCGCCGTTGGATGGGATCCCCATTTCTCCCGCGGTCGCGGACAAGATTACCTATACGGGCTATCTGTGCCCCCGCCTGCCATCACCGCCCGCTGCCATGGTTATGCCAGAAGTCACCAGAAATCCTTATCTGTTGGTAACGACCGGTGGCGGTGGCGATGGAGAAGGGCTGATAGACTGGGTTTTATCCGCATATGAACTTAGCGCCACACGAACCGGCCCCGCCCCCTTGCCTGCCCTGATCATACTTGGCCCATTCATGAACCCGGATGCACAGGCCGCATTTACAATGCGTGCGGCACGGTTGCCAGCAATAACGATACTGACATTCGACAGCCATATTGAGCAGTTTGAGGCGGGCGCAACGGGCATCGTGGCCATGGGAGGCTATAACACATTTTGCGAGATACTGGCGCGTGACAAGCCAGCCTTGATTGTACCCCGTGCAACACCGCGCCTGGAACAAACCATTCGCGCCGAACGTGCAAGCGATCTGGGTTTGATTACCATGCTGACCGATCCAAAGGATAACGGTACGGGCGTGCGCGACCCTGAAGTCATGCTGGCGTCACTTTTGGCTTTGCCCAATCAGTTGCCGCCCTCACTTGCAGCCGTAGCGGGCATCAACGATGGCCTCTCAAAGGTTGCTGATATTGCCGCTTCCGCACTAAAACCGGAGACCCGGCGCACACGACGGCGTACAGCAAGCAGTGTGAAGGACAAGCTCAATTATGCCTAGCCCAGCCGCCCCTATAGCATTCGTGCTAAAGGGTTATCCCAGACTTTCAGAAACATTTATCGCCCAGGAAATTCTGGCGCTGGAACAACGCGGCGTGCCGATAACAATTTTTTCCCTGCGCCACCCAACCGACGCCGAGACCCATGCCATGCACCGGGATATTGCCGCTCCGGTAAATTATCTGCCGGAATATGTGCGCGATGATCCGGTGCGGGTAATGCGCGGCTGGTTTGTGGCGCGGCGGTTGCCGGGATATTCCCGCGCTTTACGGATCTGGCTGCGCGATCTACGCCGCGACCTGACGGCCAATCGCGCGCGGCGCTTTGCCCAGGCGCTGGTCCTGGCAAGTGAAATGGATGGGAAAATCCGTCATTTACACGCACATTTTCTGCATACACCGGGATCGGTAGCCCGCTACACGGCAATCATGCACGGACTTCCCTGGAGCTTTTCCGCCCACGCCAAGGATATCTGGACAACCCCTGCATGGGAACTGCGTGAAAAACTCGGCAGTTGCGCCTGGGGGGTCAGTTGCACGAGGGCGGGTGCGGACTATCTCAATGAACTAGGCGCACAACAGCCAACAGCCCCCGTTGAACTGGTGTACCACGGGCTTGACCTGGCCCGCTTTCCGGCACCCCCTGCAACATATTCTGACCGCGACGGCAGTACGCCTGACGCCGCAGTGCGACTGATCAGTGTCGGGCGGGCGGTTGTAAAGAAAGGCTTTGATAATCTGCTGCGCGCCCTGTCGCTATTGCCGAAGGAGCTGCATTGGCGGTTACAGCATCTGGGAAGCGGGCCAGAACTTGCGGCACTCAAGGAGCAGGCGCAAAGTCTTGGGCTTGCCCAGCAGATCACTTGGTGCGGACCGGTTGATCAGGCCGCAATTATCAGCGCCCTGCGCGAGAGCGATCTGTTTGCCCTTGCCTGCCGGGTCGGACCGGACGGGGATCGTGATGGCGTCCCGAATGTGCTGCTTGAGGCGCAAAGCCAGGAACTGGCCTGTGTCACCAGCAACCTCTCGGCAATTCCCGAATTTATTATCGATGGCGAGACGGGGCTGCTATGCCCGCCGGATGACGCTCAGGCTTTCGCTGCGGCGCTGGCGCAACTGATCCGGGATCCGAAGCGCCGCGCACAGATGGGCCGGATGGGCCGGATCCGGCTGGAAACCCGCTTTCAGATGCAGCATACAATTAATGGGTTAGTAGAGCGTTTTACCATAAATAGTGACACACCAGCATGCGCATAGCTTTTTATGCACCGATGAAGGCGCCAGATGATCTGACCCCTTCCGGCGACAGGGAAATGGCAGGGCTGCTGATTCGCACCTGCGGCATGGCTGGTCATGAGGTGGAAATAGCTTCGTCATTCCGCGCATATGAAGGTACCGGCACCCCATTGCTGCAGGAAAAATTATTCCTGGGGGCGGAACGCGAAGCCGCCCGGTTGATCGAGCGTTATCGCGCCCGTGAAAAAGATCAGCAGCCGGAAGTGTGGTTCAGCTATCACGTTTATTACAAGTCGCCGGACTGGATCGGGCCGGTGGTGGCAAAGGCGCTGGGCATTCCCTATGTGCTGGCAGAAGCCTCATATGCCGCAAGCCGGACAGATGGCCCCTGGGCAATTGGGCACAAAGGCGCAGAACTGGCGATCAAAAGCGCCGACCTGATTTTTTCAATGACCAGCATTGACGCAGAAGGTATCGAAAAAATTCTGAACCCGGCACAAAAGCACCGTGAGTTGCCGCCATTTCTTGACCCCAGACCCTATGCCGCCGTACCGCGCAATGATCCGCAGCCAGGGCAGCCTGTGCGATTGCTGGCAGTAGGCATGATGCGGCCGGGGGATAAAGCGGAAAGCTATCGCAGGCTGGCGGATTATCTGGCGCGGGTGAAACGTCAGGACTGGAGCCTGACGATAGTAGGGGATGGAGCGGCCCGCGCCGAGGTGGTGGCGGCACTCACCCCACTTGGACAGGACCGGCTTCATTTCAAGGGTGCGCGGCAAAAAATTGAAATGCCGAATATATATTCAGAAGCGGACATCTATGTATGGCCCGCAGCGGGCGAAGCCTATGGCATGGCGCTGCTTGAGGCCCAGGCATCCGGCCTGCCGGTAGTTGCAGGCAAGGTTCGCGGCGTTCCTGACGTGATGCTGGATGGGCAGACCGGTTTTCTCACACCGGAGGAGGACGGTGACGCCTTTGCCGGTGTCATTGATTTTCTGATCTCCGACACAGAGGCGCGCCGCAATATGGGTGAAACCGCAAAACGTTTTGTTGGCAGCATGCGCAGTATGGAAAAGGCCGCCATCATTTTGAATAATGGGCTGGCTGCCGTTCGTCCCAACCTGCCCACCCGCCCGCGTAGTCTTTGGAACCGGCTGCGGCAAAGAGCAAAATAACTTCATGACCTTTGTTGCTTTCATCCGCCATGGCGCGACCCAGTGGAATACCGATGGCCGTATGCAGGGGCACGCCGATGTGCCGCTTGGCCAGGAGGGGCGCAACACATTACAGGCGCTTCGCATTCCCGCTGTTGTGCGCGGCAGTCGCTGGCATGTTAGCCCGCTAAGCCGTGCCGTCGAATCTGCCCGCATTCTTGGCCCCGGCGCATTCGCGATAGAACCGCGGCTTATCGAAATGCATTGGGGCGAGTGGCAGGGCGAAACCCTGAATGATCTGCGCGCGCGTTTTGGCGATGCAATGCAGGAAAACGAGGATCGCGGTTTGCACTTTCGCCCGCCCGGCGGCGAATCCCCTGCTGAGGTTCAGGTGCGGTTGAAATCCTGGTTCAAGGACATTGCCAATCCAGGCCGCCCGGTAACGGCGTTAACCCACAAGGGCGTGATCCGTGCGGCGCTCGCATTGGCTTATGACTGGGATATGCTGGGAAAGCCACCCGTTAAACTGGACTGGGATGCCGTTCATCTGTTCGACGCAAGCGCAACAGGTGTTGTTATCCCGGTTGCCATGAATATTGCGTTCGAGCAGGAACATGCCTGATAAAACCGCCCGCAAGCGGATCCTGTTTTATGTGCAGCATCTGCTGGGAATCGGTCATCTGGAGCGCGCACTGCGGTTGACACGGCGCCTGCAGGATAGCGGGATGGAGGTAACGATTGTCAGTGGCGGCATGCCGTATCCCCTTGGCGATACGCATGACGCCAATGTTATACAGCTTGCGCCAGTACGTGCTGCTGATGCTGAATTTTCACGCCTGCTGGATCACATGAGCAAGCCCATTGACGATATCTGGCGCGAACAGCGCAAAACCGGATTGTTGCAGGTGTTTACTGACTGTGCACCGGATGCGCTGCTGGTCGAGATGTTTCCGTTTGGGCGCCGGCAATTCAGTTTCGAATTGCTGCCCTTGCTAAAGGCTGCCCGCGCGCGCAGACCTGCTGCGCTGATTCTGTGTTCTGTACGCGATATCCTGATCCCATCTGATAAGCCCGGCCGCACAGAAGAGGCCATTGCCCGTGCGCGGGATTATTTTGATTACATACTGGTGCATGGGGACGCCAGTTTCATTCGCCTGGAAGAAAGTTATCCGGCGGTGTCTGAACTGCGCGAAAAAATTATTTATACAGGTTATGTGACGGCCGGTACATCACCTGCACATACAGGTCTTGTTGGTAATAACGAAGTAACCATATCTGCCGGAGGAGGGGCGGCGGGTGAAGCATTGATGAGAACAGCATTGCAGGCCCGTGCGCTATCAACACAGGCGGGGAATAATGTGTGGCGGCTGCTGGTCGGCGGCAATGCGCCTGATGGGCAATTGCACGCACTGCAAGATAAAGCCCCGGAGGGCGTAGTGGTGGAAGCGGCGCGGCCCGATTTTCCGCAGATGCTATTCAACTGCGCCTGTTCGGTAAGTCAGGGGGGATATAACACAGTAATGGATATCTTACAGGCCAAGGCCGTATCACGAACGCCAGTAGTGATCGTTCCATTTGCAACAACACGTGAGCAAGAACAAACATTGCGGGCGCAGGCGCTGGTGCGTGCCGGCCTTGTCGTGGTTTTGCCTGAAAAGGATTTAAGCCCGGCCTCTTTGGCGGCGGCAATTGATCAAGCGATGGTGCAAAAGATTATGCCCCCGCGCCTGCCGGATATGAATGGGGGCGCCGCAACCGCCCGCTTTATCCAGGAGAAGCTGAATGGCTGAAGCTGGAAATGCCCGAGCGGCGCTTGATACGGAATTATCTGCCTGGGCGGCAGAGGGCCGCACCGCCAGTCTGTGGTGGCGCGATGATGATGCAGCAGCAGGCAATGCCGCGCTGACGCAATTACTGGAACTGGCCGGGAAGTTTTCTGCGCCACTGGCGCTTGCCGTCGTGCCGCGTCTTGCCGATGCCTCACTGTTGCGGGTGATTGGACAGGCGCAAAATGTCACCCCTATCGTGCATGGCTATGCGCATATCAACCATGCCCCGCCGGCCTGGAAACAGGCCGAGTTTGGCGCGCATCGCGATAGTGCGGTAATGCGCGCAGAGCTTGGCGATGGATTGTCGATATTACATGAGATGTTTGGCGGCAAACTGTTTCCCGTATTGGTGCCGCCATGGAACCGGCTGGACGGTGATCTTACTGCGCATTTGCCACAGCTTGGCTATTGTGGTGTATCGGCCTTTCGTCCCGCGCCAAACCGCATGCCCGCGTCTGGCCTGGTGCAGACCAATTGCCACATAGATGCGATTGATTGGCGCGCCCTGCGCGCCCTGCGGCCTGCGGATGCCGTGCTGGAGGAATTGACCACCATGTTGCGCATACGCCGCCTGTATCCGCAAATACCGCCAGGAACACTCGTATTGGGAAAACCACTGCCGCCAGGCTTCGACCCGGATGAGCCAACCGGGATATTAACGCACCATCTGGTGCAGGAGGCGGACGCATGGGAATTTTTGTCACAGCTATTGCGTGCGATCGCCCCCCATTGCCGGCCCGGCGGCGGAGCACGCTGGCTGAGCTGCGCAGAAGCCTTCAGACAGGGCGTTGCAATACCAGTTTAATGCCTGGCTTCCAGGCGGGACGGCGGCTTACCAGTTCAAGGCCACAACGCTGCGCCAGCGAAATCAGATTTTCCGGATTGAAATACAGTACATGCGACGGCGGACAGAAGCCATCCCAGTTCGCCAGCTTGCGAGGACGCCGCCAATGGGAAATATCCGGCGTTGTCAGATACAGCAAACCACCGGGCAGCAGCAGCCGGTATATATCGCGCAGGAAAGCCTGCGGCTGCGGCACATGCTCGATCACCTCGGAACAATATGCCACATCAAACCTGACCGGTGCGCCATTCCTATCCCTGGGGTCAAAATCTGAAATCAGCCCATGGTAATACTGATTGTCAGAAAAGTGCTTGCGTGCGTAGCCAAGCGACACCGCATCCGGCTCAATCCCCCAGGCCGCAAAGCCTATGCGCCTTGCGGCCTCCACCATGAAGCCGCCATTACAGCCGACATCGAGAAAATTTCCGCCAGTGATTTTTGCAAAACGCCTAATAATTCGCAAACGGATCAGGCTGCGGCGCAATTTCAAATCCGGTTTCGCAAAATAGCCGGTCTGGGCGTCTTCATAGGCATCATGATACATGGCAGCCAGCGTCTCTGGGCCGGGCATTGGATCAAGATAAATCAACCCGCACGCATCACATGTAAAAAGCTCCCACTGCTTATCCCGGCAATAGGGGCTGCGCGCCCCGGCATTGCACGCGGGACAGCTTGAACAGCCGGTCAATGACGCGTCAGACACCACCATCGTATTGTCAGATTTCTGGTTTATGGTAAGACCCCGCCAGATGAACCGTTGGCGCTACCTATATAAGGCTTCAACTGGCTTTCTTTCCACACCATTAGTATAAGTGAGGCTTCGCTCCAATGGTAGAAAGCCGCCAGCCTGATGCGTGATCCTGACTCTGTGCAAAATCCTGCGATCCGCTTGATCGGAAATTCTCCCGTACTCATCTGGGGCCTTGACGGGACCGCCCGCCTTACCCGCACCCTGCATGGCTTTGGCCTGACCGACATTGCCCCCTGGCCCGCACCGGCGGCATCCGGGCAGTTCGCCGTTCTGATCCATGCTGGCTTTCTCATCGAAGATAATTTGCTGCGCAAGCTCATTACAAACCCGGGAAAATACTTGCTTGATCCGGTCTCAGGGCGCGTGGCCGCAGCCCATCTCACCACCGCCAGTGCATCCCCAATGGCCGAACTGATACAGCGTAATGTCCCGTTAGACACCTCAGGTCTTCCTGAAGGCGTCAGCGCCACGCCGCTATCTCTGACGGATGCGGAGGATTATAACAACGAGATCAAAAAGCGGATTACCGCTTTCATCATGCCCATCACCGCTGCAACCAAAAATCAAATCGAACGCCATCTGTTCGGCGCCGTCTATAAGGGCGTTACCGATCTCGTGACAAAATATGTCTGGCCGTGGCCGGCCTATCATGTTACGCGCGCCTGCGCCGCAACCGGCATCACGCCCAACATGGTGACCTCAGCCAGCGCGGTTCTGACGGTATTGGCATATTTTTTATTCGCCAACGGCCTGTTCGGCTGGGGCCTTGTGGCCGCTTGGGGCATGACATTCCTGGATACCGTGGACGGGAAGCTGGCGCGGGTAACGGTGAACTCCAGCCCCTTCGGCAATATTTTCGATCATGGCATTGATCTGGTGCATCCCCCATTCTGGTACTGGGCGTGGATTGCAGGTATCTCTACGGCAGGGGGAAGCCTGTGGCAGGCAGATATCGTCACAGCCATCGTAATCGGCGGCTATGTGATACAGCGGTTGCAGGAAGGCGCATTCGAATTTTTCTTCGGCATCACCCCGCATGTGTGGCGGCCCTTTGACAGCCGCTTCCGTCTGATAAATGCGCGACGCAACCCCAATCTCGTTATCCTCATGATTGGCGCCGTGCTGGGCCGCCCGGATATTGGCATGGTCGCTGTCGCGATATGGACGCTGGCCTGTATCGGCGTGCATTTCGTACAGATTGCCCAGGCGATGGCGTTGAAGCTTCGCAGTGAACCCATCCGATCCTGGCTGGCGCGTTGAACCGGCTGGCCATTATCAGCAACCCGAAGAGCCACCGTAATCTGCGCGGCCCTGCAGTGCTGCGCAATATGCCGGAATGCGGCTTCCTTGCTGGCTTTGCAGAACCGGAAACACAGGCAGAACTGCTGACGATACTCACCAGCTTCAGACAGCAGGGCGCGAATATTATCGCCATCAATGGCGGCGACGGCACCGTGCGCGATGTGCTGACCGCGCTGTGGCGGGTCGATCCGGAATGGCGGCCCGCACTTACCCTCATTCCCGGCGGCAAGACAAATATGATTGCCTATGATGTGGGTTCCGTGACCCACGGGCCTGAAGGATTGCGGCAGATTCTCGATGCCGCCAGCAAAGGTCAGCTGGACCGGAACAGGGTCAGCCGCCCGATATTGGACATTACCCGTTTTGATGGCCCCGCCCCGCCCATTTGCGGATTGTTTTTTGGCGCAGGCGCCTTTTCGCGGGGCACCGAGCTGGCGCAAACGGAAGCCAATGCGCTCGGCCTGTATCACGGGCTGGCAGTGGCATGGACGATTGCATCCATGGTTGTGCGGAACATCCGCGGCAAGGCCGATGAAAATACAGTGACGACCCTGACCGCCGATGGCGCCATGGTGCAGGACGGCGAACAGTTCATCATGCTGGCGACAAGTTCGCAGCGGATCACCATGGGATTGAACCCGTTCTGGGGAACACAAACCGGCGCGATCCGGTATACGGCTATTGATGGTCCGCCCGTACGTCTGGTATCCGCGCTGCTGCCCGTATTGCGCGGCCGCCCGCGGCCATGGATGCACGCGGCCGGATATCGCAGCGGCAGCGCAAACCACCTGACGCTGCGCCTGACATCACGTTTTACGGTGGATGGTGAATTGTTCGATCCCGGCCCTTCCGGTTTGATCGAACTTTCCGCCCGCCGCACAATGGATTTTGTGCGTCCATGAACATTGTCCCAAACCATGCACTGATCGCGCTGCTTGAAACCACGCTGGCGCAATCCGCCAATAGCGCCGCGCAAACGGTGGTGGATGCTATTCTGACTTCCCATGGGAAAAGTGTGCAAGCGATCCTGTTTTATGGTTCCTGCCGCCGCTCCGATCAGCCAGAAGGGGTGCTGGATTTTTATGTGCTGGTGGATAGCTATCGCAACTATCACGCATCCATATTCCGTTCACTGATGAATAGGCTGCTGCCGCCGGATGTCTCATTCATGCAGATGAAAAACCAGGCCACAATGGTTGCCGCGAAAGTGACCGTAATTTCACTGGATCAATTTGCAAGGCGCATGCGCCCGGATGCCATCGACACCACGCTGTGGGCGCGTTTCACCCAGCCTTCATCCTTATTATATGCCGCCAATGATGTGGCAAAAACGCGGGTCATAGCCGCGCTGGTTCAGGCCGCGCATACCGCTTGTGGCTGGGCGGCGCACAGTACACCCGCAACTGCCACATCGTCCGTGTTCTGGACCCAGCTTTTCACCCTGACCTATGGTGCGGAATTGCGGGTCGAACGGGGCAACCGGCCGCAGCTTATTTATGACAATGATGCTGCCTATTATGACGGGATTTTTAATGCGCTTGAATTAGATTCACCACATCGCTTGCCCCTTAATGGACCTGGAATATGGGCTTTGCGGCGGTATGCAGGCAAAATCTTATCAATCCTGCGGCTTTGCAAAGGGGCATTTACCTTTGAAGGCGGCGTTGACTATTTACTCTGGAAGGTAGAGCGCCATTCCGGCGTTGCGCTGGCGTTAAGCCCCTGGCAGCGCCGCCATCCCATCTTGGCCGCGCCCCGCTTGCTGTACCGACTCTATCGCCGGGGCGCCATTCGCTGATGTGATAAAAATCTGTTTTTCTACTGAACATATGAATCGCTTTATGACGAAATAATGACTATAGTCCCCGCCTGACTTGACCGAAAACCGGCGAAGACCGGCGGGTTCCAGGGAGACTTCAAGATGAGCAAAACCAATACTGTTTGCCGCATCACGGCGCCGGCCATTCGTTCCCGCAAAGGCGGTACGCCGCTTGTCTGCCTGACGGCGTACACCACGCCCATGGCGCGGATGATGGATGAAGTGGTTGATCTGATGCTGGTCGGCGATTCACTGGGCATGGTGCTGTACGGTATGGACAGCACGTTGGGGGTTACGCTCGACATGATGATCGCGCATGGCCAGGCGGTCATGCGCGGTTCAAAGCGCGCCTGTGTGATTGTGGATATGCCGTTCGGCGCCACGCAGGAATCACCCGAGGCCGCGTTTCGCAATTGCGCGCGGGTGATGGCGGAGACCGGTTGCGCCGGTATCAAGCTTGAAGGCGGGCGCGAAATGGCCGGCACGGTGCATTTTCTCGCGCAGCGCGGCATTCCGGTAATGGGTCACACGGGCCTGCGCCCGCAAATGGTCAACACGCTGGGCGGTTATCGTTCACGCGGCCATGGCGAACGTGAAGCCAAAGCCATTCTCGATGACAGCATCGCCATTGCAGAAGCGGGCGCTTTCTCTATCGTGCTGGAAGGCATGGTTGAAGATCTGGCGAAAGACATTACCGCGCGCCTTGATATTCCCACCATCGGCATCGGCGCGTCAGCTGTGTGCGACGGACAGATACTGGTCAGCGAAGACATGACGGGCCTGTTCGGCACGGATGTTCCAAAATTCGTACAGGTATTCGGTGATGTGGCGGGCGAAACCCGGCGCGCCATCGACGCCTATGCAAATGCGGTGCGCAGGCGCGAATTCCCAGCACAAAAGAATGTCTACAAGCAGAAACAGCCCGCATCCAAACCCCTCCTGACGCAAATCGCAGGTTAATCCGCCTACGGAACAATAACGGTGTAACGGATGGGCAATCCCTCTATCGCAACCGTCCGCACCATTCCAGATCTGCGCGCCCAGGTGCGCGCATGGCGGGCGCAGGGCCTGCGCATTGGCTTTGTGCCGACCATGGGCGCATTGCATGACGGCCATATCACCCTGGTCAAGGCCGCGAAATCGCGTTGCGACAAAGTGGTGGTTTCGATATTCGTCAACCCCACGCAATTTGGCCCCAATGAAGATTTCGACGCCTATCCGCGCAACGAGGCCGCCGATCTGGACAAGCTTGCAAAGGCCCACGCCGATCTGGCCTATCTGCCCACCGTCGATATCATGTACCCGCCGGGCACATCGACCACCGTCAATGTCACCGGCCTGACCGACGGCCTGTGTGGCGCAGCGCGGCCCGGACATTTTCAGGGCGTCACCACCGTGGTCACCAAACTATTGCTACAGGCGCTGCCCGACGCCGCGTTTTTTGGCGAGAAAGATTATCAGCAACTCAAAACCATCACCCGCATGGCCCGCGATCTGGATATTCCAGCCGGGATTGTGGGCGTGCCCACCGTGCGCGAACCGGACGGGCTGGCGCTTTCATCACGCAATGTGTATCTGAACCCTGCCCAGCGCGCACAGGCGCTGGCGATCCCGCACACGCTGCAAGCGGTCGCAAAACGCCTTGCCGACGGATCGGATGCGGCGGCGCATCTTGCCTGGGGCCGCAGCGAATTACTGCGCGGCGGGTTCGATAGCGTCGATTATCTCGAACTGTGCGATGCCGATGACTTGACGCCACTCCCCCATATCGGCCCGCGCCCCGCCCGCCTGATCGTCGCCGCCCGCATCGGAAAGACCCGCTTGCTGGATAATATCGCGGTGGGCTGAGGCCAGGCTGTTGATTATAAGCTTGACTGATTTATCTCATTTTTGATATACTGAACGAGTGTGGGCGGTAGAAACCCTTAACACTGCCGTCGATGCAGAGATTGCCGCACTTCCAACGGACTTGCGGGCACGATTGGTCCGGGTGGCGAACCTGATTGAAGCCATGGGCCTGGATCAACTACCGCATGACACAGTGAAGCATCTCGAAGGCAAGCTTTGGGAAATCCGTGTCAAAGGACGAACCGGCATATCACGGGCTATTTACGTCACTGCAACAGGAAAACGGGTTGTCATTGTCAGAGTGTTCGTGAAGAAGACTCAAAAGACACCCAACAAGGAACTTGAATTGGCCCGGACGCGGGCGAAGGAGGTCAGATGACCAAAATCAAAGACCTGCATGCAAAATGGATGACGGACAAAGAATACCGCAAGGAATATGACGCCCTCGAAGAGGAGTTCGTCCTCGCCCAGGCCATTATCGAAGCGCGCGTAAAGGCGGGGCTGACTCAGGAACAATTGGCCGAGCGCATGGCCACGTCGCAAAGCGCCATCGCGAGACTGGAAAGCGGCAGATCAATTCCTTCGGCGCGCACCCTGACCCGCTTTGCCAAGGCGACGGGGACAATTTTGCGGATCAGTTTTGAGTCAGAGAAGACGGCGTCCGTCAGCCGAAGATAGGGTGACGTTACGATCACCCCATCATAGGCTTTCCGCCCTACCGCGCGAAGCTGCCGCCATCCACCGACATGGCGAGACCCGTAACAAAGGATGCGCGGTCGGAGCATAGCCACATCGCTGCCTCGGCGATTTCGGAGGGTTTGCCGAGGCGGCCGACCGGTTCCATGCGGCGCATGGCTTCATAGCCTTTTTCGGTGCCGCCTGCGATACGGTCCAGCATGGGAGTTTCAATGGCGCCGGGGCAGACGGCATTGACGCGGATGTTTTTGCGGGCATATTCCAGCGCGCCGGTTTTGGTCAGGCCGATAACGCCGTGTTTCGCCGCAACATAGGCGTTGCCGCGCGGCACACCGACAATACCCGCCAGCGAGGAGGTGTTGACGATGGCGCCGGGTGAATCCTGCCGCAGGAACTGTTCAATCTCATATTTCATGCACCACCACACGCCTTTCAGGTTGACGGCGATGTTGATGTCGAAATTTTCTTCGGTGCAACTAATGATGGTGGCGCGGGTGTCGCCTTCGACGCCGGCATTATTAAAGGCTGCATCCAGCCGGCCATAGGTATCGACAGTGGCTTTGACCATGGCCTCGACTTCCGGCCCCTTGGCCACATTGCAACGCACGAAGCTGGCAACTCCGCCCATCTGTTTCACCAGACCCACGGTTTCCTCGCCACCTTTTTCATTGATGTCGGCGACCATAACCTTCGCGCCTTCGCGCGCGAAAACCAGCGCCGATTCCCGGCCAATGCCGGATCCCGCACCGGTGATCAGCACAACTTTGCCTTCCATATCTCCTGCCATTTTCTTTTTCCTTATGTGAGTTTGATTATTCCGCCGCTGCGGGAATAGGTTCGGCGTGCAGAACGCCCGCATCCACCAGCGCCTTGATCTTTTCGTCGCTATAGCCCAGATGTTTGCGCAGCACCTGCGCGTTGTGTTCGCCAATAAAAGGCGCCTGCAATTCCAGCCGGTCCGGATATTTGGAAAAGCGCTGCGGGATATTGGGAATTTTCAACTCACCAAACCCCCGGTCATGAATGGTGCGCACGACGCCGCGTTCGATCAGATGCGGTTCCGCCATGGCCTGCGGCACACTCAGAATCGGCGCAACCGGCAAATGCGCATCCTGGAATTTTTTGATGATGGCTGCATCGCTGGGCTGCTTGTCGCACCAGGCCTGAATTTCGACCGCCAGTTTGAAACGGTTTTCGGCGCGCAATGGCACCGTGGCGTACATGGGATGCTCGATCAGGTCTTCACGCTCAATCACCCTGCAGAAGGCCGGCCAGGTCGCGGGAACCGCCAGCAGGAATATGTAGCCTGTGCGGCCCTTGAAAATCCCGATGGGAAAAATCGAGGAGTGCAGATTGCCAAACCGTGTCGGCTTCATCGCGCCTTCAGAACCCGAATAATGCTGCACATTCACTTCGTGCATTTGAAAATACGTGTCCAGCAGCGAAATATCCAGATATTGCCCTTCACCGGTGCGGCCACGATCCAGCAGCGCCGCCATAGCCGCGCCAAATGCATTCATGCCGGTGCTGACATCGCCAATCGCCATGCCGGTCAGCAGCGGCGGCCCATCGGGATAGCCGATATTATCGAGAATGCCCGCATAGGCGGCGGCGATATAATCATATCCCGGCAACTGGCTGAGCGGCCCGGTCTGCCCCAGCGCGGAGATGGAGCACATCACCACCCTGGGATTGATCGCATGCACCACATCCCAGCCCAGCCCCATACGGCCAATCGCGCCCGGCGAGAAGGATTCGATGAACACATCCGCATCTTTGATCAGCTCTTTGATAATATGCAGACCGTCCGGCGTTTTGGGGTTAAGGCACAGGGATTGTTTGCCCCGGTTCTGCTGAATGAAATAGCCGCTGCGTCCATTGCGAATCCAAGGCAGGTTGCGGGTCATATCGCCCCCCGGCGCAATTTCCAGCTTGATGACCTCTGCGCCCAATTCCGCCATGGCGCGGGTGCAGCTTGGCCCGGCCAATACCTGCGTAAAATCTACAATCTTGTAGCCATCGAGAATATGCCGCTGCGCCATTATGCCCTCTCCCCTGTTACCACTATCCTTGCCGGATAGTTATTATGCTTCATATCAGCATGCGACAGAGGGGTGGGCGCGTCAAGAGCATGTCTGTTACGCGAAGTGGTCGATCAGAAATCCAGCGCGGAGAGCGCGGCTTCCGGCGCCCTGTCCAGCACTTTGAGCAGCGCTCTGGCGGCGCCCGTGGGGCTGCGCTTGCCTTGCTCCCAATTGCGAACCGTATCAAGCGGCACTTCAATGCGCTGTGAGAACTCCACCTGCGTCAGGCCCAGACGCCGGCGCACCCGGCGCGCATATTTCGCTGCGTCCTGCAATGAGGCCGCGTCATCGGCTTCCTGCTGGCGGTGTAAATCCCGTTCCGATGTCGCATTCAGGCGGCGCTTGTCTACCCGCCCTTTGGGCAGGGAGGCCCGCTTGGCCGGGTCAATCTTCACCCTTACTGTTTTCATAGTTCTGCACTTCCCGCCGGTTGGCCTTGCGCGCCGATATAATCCGGATAAATGCGCCACGCAGGGTGTAGGTAACAAAGAACAGGCTCTCGTCTATGACGCCAAGTAGCTGGTAGCGGTCTTCGCCATAATCCCCCGGCGCGCGTCTTTACGGATAACCCGGTCCGGGTCGAGAAACGTCCGCAGAGCATAGGCAAAATCGAAACCGCGCTCAACGAAACAGGCGTTGCTCTTGGCCTCGTCCCATTCAAACTCCATAGGCGGCTCCCGTGTTATTTTTGTGGTTCATTGGCCTACTTGTGTCAAGCCATAATTTACCTACGCCATTTCGCCGATGGTGCGGCGGAAGCGGGCCAGGGCCAGGCTGAACAGGATGGCGCCGATCAGGGCGATTTTGATGAATTGCGGCCACACCACGTCCAGCCCCGCGCCGCGATACAGAACGGCCTGCGACAACGTGACAAAATGCGTGTTGGGCGCGGCCTGCATCAGCAGCCTAATGAGTGCGGGCATGCTTTCGCGCGGTGTAACGCCGCCGGAAAGTATCTCCAGCGGTAGCAGCACCAGAAGCATCAGCATGCCAAACTGCGGCATCGACCGCGCGATGGTGCCCAGAAATATCCCCATGGATGTGGTGGCGAACAGCAGCAGCGCCGCCCCCGACAGAAACAGTATCCGCGAGCCTTCGATGGGCACCCCCAGCGTCCCCTCAATGACGAAAAATAACGATAATCCGCAGGCGATCAGCACCACCAGCCCCATGGCCCAGACCTTGCTGGTCATGATCTCAAACGGGGTGACGGGCATCACCAGCAGATGCTCCACGGTACCATGTTCTCGCTCGCGGATCAGCGCCGCGCCGGTCAGCACAATCGACAGCATGGTGATGCTGTTAACCAGTTCCATCACCGAACCAAACCAGGCGTCCTGAAGCTGCGGATTAAAGCGCGCCCGCATGACCAGTTCGGCAGGCGGTGCGGCGGTCCCGCGATAGCCCTGCACAAATTCGCGCACTTCGGCGGCGGCGATGGCCTGAACATAACCGCTGCCTGAAAAGGCCTGACTCATGCGGGTGGCGTCCACGTTCAGTTGCAGCACAGGCGCGCGACCGGCCAGAACATCGCGCTGAAAATCCGGCGGAATATTCAGCGCAAAGGTGACGATCCCCGCGTCCATCTGCGCATCCATTCCGGCCTGACCGATCATCACCGGGGCGACAAAATAGGGCGGATAGAATGCGCCGCTTATGCGCGCCGACAGCGGCGAGCGGTCCTCATCCACAATGGCGACGGGCGCTTTGTTGAGGGTTTGCGGCAACGCCTCGGCCGCCGCATAAATGGCGAGTGAAAAGGCATAGATGATCAGCACCAGCATCACCGGATCGCGCGCCAGACTGCGCAGTTCCTTGACGCCCAGATACAGAATATTGGCGGCGCGCATGTTCAGGTCTCCTGCTTTTTCAACAGCGCCACGCCTAGGCCAATCAGAACGGGCACGGCAATCAGCAGGGGAATAAAAGCTGCGTACAAATCCGCAAATCCCAGCGCTTTCGAAAATGTCCCGCGTGAAATGGTAATGAAATAAGTGGCGGGAGACAGATTACCGATCACCCGGCCTGCGCCCTCCAGTGACGACACCGGATCAATCATGCCGGAAAACGTCACGGCGGGGAGAATTGGGGGCCCCCCCGTTCCCACCATAGCGCCG